>Ga0315314_1000718_pt1 | contig 33489 bp, 33 predicted proteins | sample TDP9_MG_FD_203631 | JGI IMG/M metagenome (GOLD analysis project Ga0315314, IMG submission 203631) | Freshwater sediment microbial communities from Lake Towuti, South Sulawesi, Indonesia - TDP9 | ecosystem: Environmental > Aquatic > Freshwater > Lake > Sediment | place: Indonesia: South Sulawesi... | reverse complement strand
CACTGGACTACTGCATGACATAGACTATGAGAAGGTGGGCGGAGACATGAAAAGGCACGGCTCAGTCTCAGCGGAAATGCTGAAGGAAATGCTTCCCGAAGGTTGCCTTCACGCCATTAAAGCCCACAACGAGGACACGGGCGTAAAACCAGAAAGTTTGCTGGACAAATCCTTAATAGCTGCCGACGCTGTTTCTGGGCTGATTGTGGCGGCTGCCCTAGTTATGCCGAACAAAAGACTTTCTGAAGTCAGGGTTGAGACCCTAAAGGATAAAATGAAGGATAAATCCTTTGCGAGGAACGTTGACCGAAACAGAATAAGGGTCTGTGAAGAGACGGGTCTAGAGCTTGAAGAATTTTTCGAAATGGCGCTAAGGTCTATGCGAGAGATCAGCAACCGACTGGGACTTTGACTTTCGGAAAAATGCCCTAGCTTGTTAACGGGGGTCTCAGTATTTAGTATGCGCCAGCAAATAGCGTTTTTATGCTTCCAGTTCCTGTAAAGCCCTGAGCCTCTTCGTGACATTTGGGTGAGTCGAAAGCAACTCTAAGAGTCTATCCGCGGAAGTCACCCTTTTCCTCAGCAAATCGTCAACCAACGTCTGATCCGACAGCTCTGGAGCATGCTGGGCAATTTGGGCTGAGTCTACTTCAGCTCTGTCTGGATCCGCTATAAACAGGCTTTTGAAACCGTTAAATGCGAACGCCTCTGGTTGGCGGCGCGCCCTCATCCTCCCGGTTTTGGACACTATCTTCGCTAAGCCCTCGGAAAGTTTTCGAGATCCTTCGTCTACAACGGAGGCGCTGTGCCTATCTGCATAATATTCTCTAAGTCGGCTTAAGCCAAGGGTGAAGAGCATCAGAACGAAGTATATGAGCATGCTTGCCGCCCCAATTAAAAGCGCTGCTGAACTGCCTCCATCCCTCTGGCTTCTTCCCCCATATAAGGCGGAAAACATTGCTGACCTTCCTATAACTGAGAAGAGGGCTGGAAGAAACGAGACAAGCATCATTATTTGGACATCTCGATGCTTTAAGTGTCCAAACTCGTGGCCTACGACCGCCTCAATCTCATCTCCATCAAGGGTGTCCAGCAGTCCCTGCGTAACTGCCACATGGCTTCCGGCAATGGGTGAACCATATGCGAAGGCGTTAGGGATAGAAATATTAGCAATTTCGATTTTTGGTTTTTTAATTCCGCTCTTAGAGGCAAGGTTCTCAACCATTCTGTGAAGTTCTGGCGAATCTTCTGGCTTTACTTCCTTCACTCGATACAACGCTTTTATCATGTAAGGGGCAAAGAGCCACTGCAGTATATTAAAGATGGCAACGAGCACCACCAAAAGAAGTATGTTTGATATGCCTAGGAGCATCAAAATTGCAGCAAAGAAGGCTGTGGATATTCCAACTATAATGGCTAAGGTTCCATACATTGAAAGGCGAAGCTTCCACAAACTCAAATCCTTTCACTCCTCCTTTTAGGGTTTTGAGAAAAGCTTCGCTTAAAAACATTGCCCTCAAAAAAACGTTCGAGAAAGCTGGTAAAAACTTTCTAAAAGTGACTAAAGACGAATAATAGGTAAATGAGTAAGCAACAATCAACTTTTCTCGGTGTTCCTCGCCTTAGTGATCATGTCTACAAGAAACATGTAGTAGTACATGTCCCACTCTTCCCTCGCCGCCGTTCTATCTTTAGTGGTTAATGACTTCGAAGCAGTCCTTAATAAAGCAAAAATGACATTCTTTAGTAAACAGCGGAAAGCGTGATATTGCAAAAGTCCATATTTTATTTCAAGAATAAACGATAGGAATACTGACTTGAAACTCCACCTATATGGTTGTGCCCATCTGTGATGCTCGCAGTACGGATTTTCTACAGCCAAAGTTTTGTATCCCCTTTTTTCTATCCACCCCTTAATGTACGTATCCTCATACACATGAAGGTCCTTCGGAATTTTTATGCCCTTCACCGCGTCGGTTCTTATCAAGATGTCGTGTGTGCCGCCCCTAATTTTAAAATTCATTCTCATCACTTGCGAAATCGTTAGATGTCTCGTGTTCATTAGCGCCTTCGCCCTATAGTAGATTCGAGGATTCGAGGGAATATCCACTCCCCATATTGCCCCAACTCCTGGTCCATTTAACTTTTCAGCCGTTTTGAACCAGTCTTCACAGAGGATTACGTCGCTGTCAACGAACATGAACCACTCAGTTTTCACTAATTCTATGCCCCTTTGTCTCGCTATAGCCCTTGTTCCAGGTTCAGACACTATAACCAGATTGCCATACTTTTCGCTATATTTTCTGAGAATTGACAGCGTTCCATCTGTTGAGAATCCATCGATGGCTATTAAACGATTCACTGGAACATTTTCATAAATTGAGTCTAGGCACTTTTCCAATGTTGGTTCACTGTTTTTCGTCAGCACAACGACATCGACCTTCATTGAATCCACCGCTATTGAAGGAAAACGTTTCCCTTAATGATTCATTTCTGTTATGTCTAGCGTTCAATTATAAATTTTTATGACTTTGGGAAACTATTCATCAAGACTTTGATTCCGAACCATTGAACCGCCACATAACCCATAATGACCTTAAACCAGAGAGTTGCAACCCTTATCAGCACAGTTGCTGCTGCCGCGTTAACAGCGCTGATGTTAAGGGGTAAGCCTAGCAATGCGTAAAAGTTAATCATAACGATTTCTGGTAAGCCTACTTCGCCAGGAACTCCTATAGGAACGGTTTGAACAGCGTTTACGACAGAATACACAATCATCACAATGCTTAAAGGAATAAAGATGCCGAGAGAGGCGAAAACCAAGAAAGAGATCATAACACTGAAGAACCATGAAGCTATGGAAAAAAGTATCGGCTTTACCAGTTTTTCAGGTTTTTCGCTTAAAGTTTGAATTCCTTCGCGGAAGACAATTAATGCTTTCTGGACTTTAGCCCTTATGCGAGGTAGGCTCCATTTTCCCCTAGAAAGAAATACAAGCAAACGTAAAATAGGGTCAAGTATTCTTTGAGTGATTTGTTCTCTTATAATTAGAAGACATAGGAAAAGAATGGAGACGGCAACGCCAGAGATTACGAATATTATCAGACTCAGAGCGGGTTTAGGAAGCTCATACTCAGTAACAAAAAGCACCAGACCAGCAATTAGGCTGCCTATGGTTACCGCCATGGATAGAATTCTGTGGCTCACAATTGACGCCACAACCTTTCCGATGTCATCACCTGAGCTTTTGGACATTAGGTAAGCCTTAGAAATCTCTCCGCTGATTGATTCCGCTGGAATTAAGATATCAACGAAGTCTCCGATCCAAGAGATAAGAAAGAATTTGCTTAATGAAGTCTTTTTTTCTGAGATGGGGCGCAGTAGACTCTGCCAAGCTAACGAGTAGAAAAGCATGCCCAATACAACGGCGACGAATGCCAGCGAATAATAAAAAAGATTAGCACGTTGAAGGCTCTGGACAATATCTGCTACACCAACAAAGAAAAATAAATAGAGAATGAAAATCACTAAACCAATCAATAAGAAGGGAATTAATTTCTTAAACCTGAGACTTTTTTCCGAGAACATGCGTCGCTACACCCAAATACGTAGGAGAGCAGATAGCGGTTACCCCATATTTAATTCTTTAGACATTATTAAAGTAATGCAGCTAGAACCTCATTTAACCTTATTCTAACGCGTGAATAAAAACTTCACCACATTGTTTTGACGATTTTACTTTCGACTATTTCTCTATCATTTGTTATCAATGTTGCTTTATATCGGAGGGCTTTAACGACGACCATCCGATCGTGAAGGTCTCGATAAGGCAATTTGGCAATTGCTTTCCAGTCCTTGAAGTCAAGGTCCTCCACTTGAATGTAAGCCCCTCGCTCTAATCGATCAAACATTTCCCAAAGCAGGTTCTCCTTAGTGGGCATTCCCTCTCGTTCTATAGCTTTTAAAAAAATGTAAATTGCTTCACCAATGGAAATGGATGGAAGAATCATTTTGCACTCTTTGGTCTGCGCCTTTTCAAAAATATCATTTAGTCTCTTCGGCAAAGTGCCGAGTAAATGAGATATGAAGCCTATCGTGTCGAGGACGTAGATTTCTTCAGTCTCCATTGAGACCGCAGCTCCTCAATCCAATTGCTCGCCTCTTCAGGCGTGCACAAACCATGCCACAGCCCGGAAAGCTGGACATCCTCACTGTGTTTTAATAAAATGCCGTGCTTCATCGGCACGAGAACGACTGGTTCTCCCTCCCGCACGTGGTATGCATCCCTTAATTCTTTAGGCAACGTTAACTGCCCTTTGCTCGTGACCTTCGACTTGTAAACCCGCCCAAGGACTTCAGATTCCATGGATTTTCTCCTTACTTATATTCTTACTTCCTAACTTATAAACTTACATAAATTTAGGCAATACTTTCATGAGCATCAGCCTACATGAAGAAACCCGTCGACTGGAGTTGAATCCCCCCGTGCTGCCATAATACAATGGCTTTTAGGCTTGTTTTGCTATAATTCGTCTAGGTGGGTTTATGCCTAAAGATGATAAGGTAATGAGCGAGTGGGATGAGGCGGCGGAGACCTTTGCGAATTTTGTTCAAGAAGGAAAGGACTACTTTAGAGAGGGGCTAAATAATCCTGTCGCCTTCAGGTTAATCGGGAATGTAAAAGGTAAGATGGTTCTGGACCTAGCGTGTGGTGAGGGATATAACACAAGGATCTTAGCTAAAAAAGGTGCCATAGTAGTGGGTGTAGACTTCTCGGCGAGGCTGATAGAACTGGCGAGACAAAAGGAGACGAAGGAAAGATTGGGCATAACATACCATATTTCGGATGCAGCTGACATGAAGGATCTACCTAGCAACAATTTTGATCTAGTAGTCTGTTTCATGGCGCTCCATGACATCGAAGACTATAAGAATGCCTTATCTGAGGTTGCCAGAGTCTTGAAGGAGGATGGCAGGTTCATCTTCTCAATACCCCACCCATGCTTCGAACGAATCGTTAAGGATGGAGAAAGCATCATAGACTGGAGATATGAAGAAGGGACAGAAAACACGACTGATAAAAGACCGATACATTTGGAGATAAAACAGTACTTTGGAATCGGCAAATACAAAACCCAGTGGAATATGAGGAGGGTCAGCAAACCCTTCGAAACAACATCATTTCATAGGACTCTGACCGACTACTTCCAAGCATTACATACAAACAGGCTGCTCGTCTCTAGACTTGTCGAATCAAGACCGACATCGAAGGCGGTGTCAAAGTACCCTCTGCTCAGGAAACGCCTGAAAATCCCACAATCGATAATCATCGAAGCAATAAAAATGAAGACAATACCGCCTTAATAAATTTATAAACTACATTTTTGTTCCGAACTTATAAGACAAGAATCAGCTAGATAAAAATAGAGAATGGAAAATGTTTTCTCAGAGAATGGAATTTTAATGACCACTGAAAATTTCCCGTCTTGCTAATACGTAAATGGACGCGATTATGGTCATTAAGAGATAAACAATTAGTGCCAAATGAAATGATAATACGTCTAAACTTGGGTTAAACATTTGCCTTAGAATGGAAGCATAGAGAGTGGATGCGCCGAAAGTCGTTCCTAAAAATAGGAGAATGACGACGAGCCATGGGACCCATTTTTTCGCCTTAACCAAACCATATGCAGTTACCAAACTCAAGATTCCTAAAAATCCGAGGGTGACAAGGCGAAAATCCGAGAGATACAAAAGAAAAATTTCTACTCCTCCAGCAATTGCATAGAAAACAGAGAACACGACTATCCCTAATTTTTCAATCTTAAATTTGGGTTTCAACCGCATTTTCCGCCTCAGACCTTAATCGTTATAAGCACTTACATAAATCAATTTCGCAGAGCATGAGAGAAAGTATTTAGCCGCAGTTTATGGAGGTTAACACAAATGAGTTATCGTGAACTTTTCGTTTCTCCACCCCTAATTTTTGCTGGTTTCCAAAAAACGTTCCAAGAGGCAGATTACATTGTCCTAGGGATACCCTTAGACGTGACCAGCACCTATCGTTCTGGGTCGAAATTCGCGCCCTCCGCCATTAGAGAAGCCTCACTTAACATTGAGACCTACAGTTTTAGGGCTGGCCTTGATGCTGAAGACTTAAGGCTTCACGACTTAGGGGACTTGCATGTTACCGCTGATGTAGACGAAACTCTGAAGCGCATAGAGCTGGTTGTCAAAGAGCTACTGGACGACGAGAAGTTACCCGTGATTATCGGGGGGGAGCACACCATAACCTTGAGTGCCATGCGGGCAGTCGGTTCCAATGTTGCTCTAGTGAGTTTTGACGCCCATCTCGACTTGCGTGATGAATACATGGGGCGAACCGTTTGCCATGCTACTTTCATGCGAAGAATCTATGAGCAGATTAAACCTGAGAAAGTTCTGGAAATCGGTGTCCGCGCCGCATGCAAGGAAGAGCTTGACTATGCCGAAAAGTCTGATGTTCAGGTTTTATCGGTTCAACGGATCAGAAAAGATGGCTTAGAGAAGACTGTTGAGAATGTTGCAAAGGCTCTTACCGATCACAAAAAGATTTACTTAACAGTCGATATGGACGTATTAGATCCGGCTTTTGCTCCGGCTGTTCAGAATCCTGAACCCGACGGCTTGTCTATGCACGAGTTCCTAGACATTTTATGTAGCATCTGTGACAATCGAATGGTCGCCTTTGACGTTGCAGAGGTTGCGCCTCAATATGACCGTGGCGCCACGGCTATACAGGCTGCCAAAACAATCTTTGAAGTATTGTGTCACGTTGAAAAGTCAAGAAAAGCGTAATTTATATGAAAGCCTGAAGAGTCAAGGCTACTGCAGATAAAACCTCTAATGCGGTTAGCAACGTGATTAAATGAAACAAAAAGAGAGTGCAAAAATTATCGGAACCTTTTCCATAGCGTCTTTTCTAAATGATTTTGGCTCAGACATGATTTACCCCATCTGGCCTCTGTTTATAACTTCTTTTTCTGGCGCAAACATGGCTGTCCTTGGCTTGATTGATGGATTAGGAGACGCTGTTGTTTCTCTTTCGCAAGCGGGTTCAGGTTATCTATCTGATAGATTGAGAAAAAGAAAGATTTTCATATGGACTGGCTATCTCTTCGGCTCAATTTCCAGGATTGGATATGCCTTATCCTTAGTATGGCAGCATTTGATTCCCTTCAGAATTTTGGACAGGTCTGGAAAGATGAGGGGCGCTCCTAGGGACGCTATCGTTGCTGACATATCTACAAAGGAGAATAGGGCGAGCAAATTTGGCTTATTGAGGGCAATGGACAACTTGGGCGCTGTTTGTGGCATTATCACTTGTATTCTATTATTCAGTTGTTTGGGATATAGAAATTTGTTTTTCCTAGCCTCTGTCCCATCTCTAATTAGCGTTCTGTTGGTTCTTGCATTCATAAAGGAGAGAAAGACTAAGAGAATTTATGAGGGGCTTTCTTTGAAGGATTTGACCCCCAACTTTATTTTTTTCTTATTTTTGAGCGCTTTGTTTGCCTTAGGCTCCTTCAGTTATTCCTTCTTGTTAGTTTACGCAAAGGAATTCGGTTTTAAAGAAGCTTTCATTCCGTTGTTATATCTCACGTTCACTGCCGTAGCCTCATTGATGTCTTTGCCATTTGGAAAACTTGCAGATAGGCTGAAAAGAAAGACAGTTTTGATCTTGGCTTATTTATTATTTGGATTGATGTGTTTTGGCTTCATCTACGTTAAGTCATATGTGGGGATTTTGATGCTATTCGCCGTTTATGGTTTACATAAGGCAGCAATAGAGCCTGTCCAAAGAACACTTGTTTCCGAATTGTCTCCAACAAGGTATAGAGCAAGCACGCTAGGAGCATTTCAAATGGTTATCGGCATATGCGCACTGCCAGCTTCATTATTGGCAGGACTACTTTGGACCAGTGTTGAAAAATTTGCGCCATTCTACTTTTCCTTAGGTTTGACGGCCCTAGCCACAATTTTGATGCTGTTCGTAAAAGAACCTTAGAGCTAGTTGAAGGCTGGGAGCGAATTACGTAAATTACATAAACCTATTTGACATTGCAATGTTTAAGATGAGGAAAATGTTTTGATGAGTGAGAAAAAGAGGGTTCTAATTATCGGTTTAGACGGCGCAACATTTGACCTAATTCTTCCTTGGGTAAAAGATGGTAAGCTGCCCTCTTTCTGGCTTATAATGAAGAATGGCGTTTATGGCGAACTTAGGTCCACGGTCCCCATCTTGACGCCTCCAGCGTGGTCTTCCTTTATGACAGGAAAAAATCCTGGAAAGCACGGGATTATGGGATTTTTTTCACGAGAAAAAAATGGGTATGGCGTAAAGGTTACGAACTCCACGCATAGACGTACAAAGGAAATGTGGACCATATTAAGCGAAAATGGAAAAAAGGTTGGAATAATAAATGTGCCCATCACATATCCTCCGAAAAAAGTCAACGGATTTATGATAACAGGTATGATGACGACGCCACCTAAGTCTGAAAACTTCACCTATCCTCCGTTTCTTAGAGAAGAAGTAGAGAAAATCGCTGGAAGAAGAACATTGGATCCCCTCTTTACTTATCTGGAAAGGGAAGGAGTCTTCATTAACGAGGCATTTGATTCTACGGAGAAACTGGAAAAAATTAGTCTATCTCTCTTGGAAAAGCACAAGCCGGATCTTTTTATGGTTGTATTCAATGGCACCGATTATCTTCAACATCGATTTTGGAGACACATAGACCCCGAGCACCCAAGGTATGAAGCCGAAAAGTCTGGAAAATATGTGAAAATTATTCTTAGATATTACCAGAAAATAGACGAAATTCTTGGGAACTTCCTCGAAATAGCTGACGATAAAACGACGATAATCGTAATGTCGGATCACGGCGCCGGACCCTTACATAAGTACATACATGTCAATTCATGGCTTATGCAAACGGGTTTGCTAAAGCTGAAGCGAAGATGGATAACTAGGCTTAAGCATTTCGTGTACAAAATCGGATTGAGCCCAGAGAAAATCTATAATACCTTGCTTTCAATACGTATCGGAAGCATAAGAATCAAAACAAACAGGTCAAATACGAAAATTCGCGCTTTTCTTAACAATTTCTTCGTGTCCTTTTCAGATGTGGACTGGCTTCACACAAAGGCATATTCCATGGGGTCGGGACTAATTTACATTAACCTGAAGGGCAGAGAACCCTCGGGAACGGTTAATCCAGGCCTAGAATATGAGAGTTTGAGAGAACAAATCATTAATCAATTGTATAGGCTTAAGGATTCTGAAACAGGCGAACGCGTTATCGAAAAGGTTTATAAAAAAGAGGAAATTTACGCCGGACCTTATTTGGGCATGATGCCTGACATAGTTTTCATTCCTAAGCCTAAATACATGACTTTCGAAGAATATGAGTTTGCCGCAAACTCCGTCATAACGCGGGCTGAGGCAGTCTCCGCCACCCATAAATTGAACGGCATCCTCTTAATGAAGGGCCCTGGGATCAAAAAGGGTTCATGCCTACAAAATGCTGAAATTACTGATATTGCCCCGACTGTACTACATTTTTTAGGTCTACCCATACCTGAGGATATGGACGGAAAAGTTTTGGTTGAGGCTTTAACTTCTTCTTATTTGCGTTTAAACCTAATAAGATACTTGACCGAGGCTAAGGGCGTTAAGGGTCCCCTTTTGAGGAGAAAAGAAGAAGTGTATAGCAGAGAAGACGAGGAGGAACTAAAGTCGAGGCTCAGGGAACTTGGATATTTACCCTGACTTCAGAACCTTTGCGACGAAAAACCCATTGCAGCCATGTACATGTGGATAAAGTCTTTGGCACTCGGTTAAGCCTCTTAGTCCTTTAAGTCCGATTGTGGGCGTTGCGCTCGCAAGTTTAAAGTTCGGGCGCTGCTTGAGGAGCCTCTCAATCAGCATTTCATTTTCTTCTATTGTAATGCTTCGCGTTGAGTATACGAGGCATCCTCCTTCGTTTACGTGGTCGGCGGCTGTGTTCAGCATCTCCCATTGAATCCTCGCCATAGTCGATATGGATTTTTCTGTGATTCTCCATTTCGCGGAGGGAATTTTGGCGAAGGCGCCTGTGCCCGTGCAGGGCGGGTCCAAGATCACTAGGTCGACTGGAGATTTTATGGGTAGTGGTCTGCGTGCGTCTGCTATGATTGGCGATGCGATCGTGACGCCCATGCGTTTTGTTTCTCGTTTCCAAATCGTCATTCTTCGCTTTGAGTAGTCAAGGGAGTAGATAGTGCCTTCGTTCTCCATTAGCTGGGCTAAATAAGTTGTTTTCGCTCCCGGCGCCGTACAAACGTCAAGCACAGTCGAGCCTTTAGAGGGATTGGCTATTTCCGCGGCTAGGCAGCTAGCCTTGTCTTGAATGTAGAAAAGCCCGTTAAGGAGGCTTTTAGTTTTTGTGAGGGATTTTTGGCTTTTAATTAATTTGTAAGCGTGTCGAAGTTGCGGCACCTTTTCTAACGTGATTCCGTCGGCTTCCATTTTTCTGAGTAAGTTTTCCTCCGAAGCCTTAAGCGTATTTATCCTAATGTAAGTAGGCGGAATTTTGTTGGAGCCTTCTAGAAATTTTAGTGCCTCATCTATTCTGAATAATTGGAAACAGTATTTGACAAACCATGTTGGATGAAAGGTTAAAAGCCCTACTCTCTCTTCGTCGTCTAAACCGCTTAAAATGCGACTTGGCTCTATGCTCAACATTTCACCGAGCTTTTCTTCAACGTCTCGCAATTCTTGCCAGCCTAAAATTGAGCGCCCCATTCGAGCTATGTTTATTGCCTTTTTTAAGTTGCCATTCACGATTTTCGTTTCGTAAACGTATAAGCGCAGAAAGGCGCGTAAGCCAAGCCTAAAATCTTCAAGTGATCCGGGGCTCAGCACTGAATTTGTGAAGTGGTCGATGAAGTTTTGTCTTCGAGTTGTTTCGTATACTAATTTATGTGCTAACTTGATAGCCTCGGGGTCCTTGATTCCCAGCTGCTTTGTTGCCTTAGTTAAGGCTAGGCGTTCACTTAATCTCCGTAATTCCATCCAACTTAATGTTTCGATGGCAAGCATCCAAGCGGCTCGCAACAATTATTTCATCAACCCTGAAGCCCCAAAGCAGAGAATGTTTTTAACGAATATAAAACATATATTTAAAGGGACGATGAGGATGGCAATAAAGCCCCTAGACGCCTACTTTCCGACCGCTAAAAGTGCGGAAGATGAGAAGAAACCCTCTCCGTTTCCTCCCACAGAAAAACAACCTCAAGAGAAAGGGGGGCTCACTTTTCAAACTGCTTCTGCCAAAGACTTGCCTCCATCTTATTTCGTATCTGCCACTTATGACGGCGACAAACGTTTGGCTTGCATCAAATTATATGAGCCAGAATCCGAGAAAATCCACGTTTGGTATGACACAACTGGGCATAAGCCCTACTGCCTCACAAACCTCAAGCCTGGCGAACTTGAAAAAATAGATCGCTTAAAATTGCATCCAGGGTTCGACCACTTTGAATCAGTCGAGAAATTTGATCCCCTTCTTGAGCGGCAGGTAACCCTAACAAAGATTGTGGCTAAGGACCCCCTAGCCATAGGAGGGCGCCCCAGAGGCTGCATTAGAGACATCATACCTGAAGAGTGTCCAAAAATAGCTGGAACTGAGCAGCAGCCAAAGGTTTGGGAAGCCGCCATCAAATACTATCAATGCTACATCTATGATCGAGGCTTGGCGCCTGGCATGATTTACAAAATTAAAGATGGAGAACTTATCCAAGTTGAGTACCAACCTTCGGAGCAAACGGTTAAGGAAATCCGCAAATTGTTCCAAGATGAGCCTGAGGAATTTTTGCATTTTATAAAGGCATGGGCGAGGCTTCTTGAATGCCCAGTTCCTAAGTTCCGTAGAGTAGCCCTAGACATCGAGGTTTTTTCTCCAGTTCCCACACGGGTTCCAGACCCCGAAGAAGCCGCGTACGAAATCATTTCAGCAGCGCTCCTAGGTTCCGACGGAAAAAACAGGATTCTGCTTTTAAAGCGTGAGGGCGTTCAAGTGGGCGATGTAAAGCTTCCTTTAGACGTGAGTGTGGAATTTTTTAACTCTGAGAAGGAGCTTATTTCTGAAATTTTTGAGGCTTTTCGTGATTATCCCTTCGTTATAACGTTTAATGGTGACGAGTTCGATTTTCGGTACTTGTGGCGTAGGGCGCAGAAACTAGGCTTTAGGAGGGGGGAAATTCCCATCGAAGTTGGGAGAAGAATATGCTTACTTAAGCATGGCGTCCACATTGACCTTTACAAGTTTTTCTTCAATAGGTCGATTCAGATTTATGCCTTCAGCCAAAAATATCGTGGCGCAACATTGGAAGAGGTGGGCGAAGCCCTAATAGGGCTCTCTAAGCTTGGGTTGACCAAGCCCTTTTCTGAGTTAACCTACACTGAACTTGCACAGTACTGTCTCCGAGACGCTGAAATCACTCTTAAGCTTACAACCTTCAATGACGACCTCGTGATGAAGCTTCTTTTGGCGTTGACAAGGATCAGCCGCATGCCCATGGAAGACGTAAGCCGTCAAGGAGTTTCACGGTGGATTCGAAGCTTTTTGCAGTATGAGCATCGTCGTCGGAATATGCTGATTCCCAACAAAGAGGAAATAATAGCCCTCAAAGGGTTGACCGCGACAAAAGCCATCATAAAAGGCAAAAAATACAAGGGAGCCATAGTGGTTGAGCCGACGCCTGGAGTCCACTTCAACGTAGCCGTCATGGACTTTTCGAGCCTATACCCATCCATAATTAAGGTTTACAATTTAGGCTATCAGTCTATTCTTTGCCCACATGAAGAATGCAAGGATAACATGGTTCCTGACACGCCGCATTGGATTTGCAAAAAACGCAGAGCCCTCGAAAGCCTGCTGATAGGCTCGCTTAGGGACCTCAGGGTAATGTGGTACAAACCAAAATCCAAGGACAAATCGTTATCAAGTGAACTGCGAAATTGGTACGACGTTATACAAAGCGCCCTTAAGGTCATTCTTAACGCCAGCTATGGAGTTTTCGGCGCTGAAACCTTTGACTTATATTGTCCTCCTGTGGCTGAGGCTACAGCCGCAATTGGAAGGCACGCGATAACGCAGACGATAAAGACGGCTCAAGAGTTGGGCATTAATGTTATTTATGGGGATACGGACAGCGTCTTCCTAAAGGCTCCTTCTGCTCAGCAGATTGGGGCTATAATGGATTGGTCTGAGAAAAGTCTTGGAATGGACCTAGACCTAGACAAGTCTTATCGCTACTCGGTTTTCAGCTCTAGGAAAAAAAATTATTTAGGAGTTTTCCCTGACGGAAGCGTGGACATCAAAGGCTTAACTGGCAAGAAGAGGCATATTCCCGTCTTTTTAAAGAAGACTTTCCGCGAGATGGTTGAGCGACTAGGCGAAGTGAAGTCGCCCATGGAGTTTGAGGAGACTAAACGGGAAATTAGAAGAATAGTTAGAGACTGCTACCTAAAGCTTAGACGCCGTGAATATCCATTGGATGAGCTTGCCTTCCACGTGGTTCTTGGAAAAACTCCCATAGGCTACACTAAGACTACGCCTCAACACGTTAAGGCTGCAGAATTTCTACAAAAAGGCGGAAAAGAAGTGAGGGCAGGAGACCTAATAACCTTCGTTAAAGTCATTAAGGAGCCCCATGTTAAGCCCGTTGAATTAGCCACGAAATCCGAAATAGACGTAGACAAATACGTAGGATATTTAGAATCGACCTTCGCTCAAGTTCTCGACGCATTAGGCTTAGACTTCAGTGAAATAATAGGACTAACAAAACTAGAACGCTTTATGTAGAATTTTTCTCTGCGAATTTGAAGCCCCACTTTTCTAGGGCAACCTTTAGCTCCTCATGTTCCTCCGCATATTTTTCAATCGGAATCCCTTTCATTGCTGCGTCTATTGCTTGACGCATGGCTTTTGCTCCTGCCCTTGTGCCTGAAGGATGCCCGTGAATCCCTCCTCCAGCTTGAATGACTATGTCTTTTCCTAAGGTTTGTACGTTTATTGGAACTATGCCTGGGTGAAGCCCGCCTGAAGCAACTGGAAACACGCTTTTTAAGTGGTAAAATTCGCCTCTAAGAAAGTTATTGACCTCAACCATTTCCTTAATTCCCTTTTCTTTCCCACCCATTTTTCCAGCCGCGGTTCCAGTATGCAGCTGGTCTCCCCCTGCTAGCCTCACTAATTCGGCTATGACCATCATGGCGATGCCGTGTTTAGGATTCCGCGTCATGGCAGCATGCATACAACGGTGCACATGTAAGGGAACCTTAATGGATGGGTCTTCTGCAAGGAGCCTAACAGCCGAAAAGCCAGCCGTAATAACGTCAACCATAAGCGCAGGAGCGCCGTTCTCTAGGGCTATGTCAGCCAACTCTGGAATCTTATAGACCTCTGCGGTAATATCTGGTGAATAAAGCACGGTTCGACCGGTTTCCTCCTTAACCTTGTCTAGGGCGTGGACGACGTTTGAAACGCGATCCTCTAGAGGACAGAACTTTTGATTAGTTAGGGTTTCGTCGTCCTTTATGAAGTCAACTCCGCCCGAGGCGGCTTCGTAGGCTACTTTGGCTGTTTCCTTCGGGTTCAACCCAACCTTAGGCTTAATTATTGTTCCCAAATGGGGGCGCTTAGACTCGACTGTTCCAACAAGCTTTCTTACGCCCTCTATGCCGAACTTCGGTCCCTTAAACGCATCCACGTATTCCTTAGGAAAATGCAGGTGGAGAAGGCGTACGTTGCTTAGGGCTCCTATGCCGAAAAGGTTGCCGGCAACAATGCTCAAAAGGTTCGGTATTCCCCCAGTATCATAGTCGAAAAGGGCTAGAGGAAAGGCTATTTTAAGCACGCCAGCATTTTTGCCATCCTCAGTTTTAGCCTCAAAAACCTTAGCCGGAAGATTCTTTACGAGAAAATCGGTTGCGGTTGTCACCTCGGTCCAGGTGCCAATAGACTCCTCAACCGCGATTTCGACGCCAGCATCAAGAAGAGAGATGCCTCTCCCTTCAACGTAGTAAGTTGCAACAATGTTACTGTCTAAGTCAACGCCCTCGGGGGGGCAAGTAAAAATGTTAGAGGGTTCACGCGGAGCCTTCGCTTTATTCATGTTCATTAACTCTTCCACGCCTTTATCAAGACAGATTCTATTTTATTTAGCCTTTCTCCCATAACCTAACGCTTCCAGTGCTCCCGCTTCCTGAAGAACTTTCATTAGTATGTAGCCAATTAAATTCATGGCGATTAGGCTTCCTAGAAAAATGCCAAGCCACCCCACGTACAGCGGATAACCAAGCAGAAAAGCCAAGTAAGTCCCAACAATGAACGTCACAGTCAGGTTAGCCACAACAGTGGAAAAGAGCAAATGCACCTTCCTAACGCGCCACGCCAAATAACTAGCCACGAAGTTGGCAAATGAGCCGAAAGCAATGTCAATCCAGGCTAAGGGCACTGGCGTAAAGAAGTTTGCCACCACACAGCCAGCAGTCACGCCGAATATGGCTGGCCAACCGAAAAGGGCTGACAAGGGCACTAAGGCATCGGCGACGCGCACTTGAAATATCCAGTAGCTTATGGGAGCCAACAAAACGCAGCCTAAGGCATATAAAGCGGCTAAAACCGCGGCTAAAGCCAAATCCCTCGTATTCACTTATACACCTCCCTTTTGGGGTTTGTTTCACTGCGGAACGGAGGGAGCGAACCACCCGCTCACTTTGGAGAAGTTACATGATTATTCCTTAAAAAGTGATCGGTATCCTTTTAGATGCGCCTAACCCAATTGCTGTTTGTTGCCAAAGAGTTCGGTTTTAAAGTTGTTGCATGTATCTCTTGACGGCTTCGACCTTGTTCTTCATGGTTCGGGGCTTGTCTCTTCTATCATCTATTCGAAGGGTTGACTCAACCCTGGATATTCCCCTTACAATTACGGCTTGGTGGGCGGCCTTCACCGCCTCGAAGATTGTGTCCAAGTCGTTTGCCTCTAGGACTGTTCCCATCGGCGTAACCTCACATTTCAAGCCCTTCACAGTTTTCATGGCGGCTACTGCGGCTGCCACATAGCGTCCAATGCTTGTTTCCCCGTGCCCAATTGGAGTTACACTAAAATCGGCTATAACTTTACACTTCCTTTCTGAGCCCAATATTTTAACCCAAAAATTAATAATGTTGTCGTTTATTTAATGCTAACTTCTGTTAAGGGTTAGAAAAACTTGAATATTAGGAAGGATAATTGATAGGCTCATTGCGGGGGAAACACTTGAGGATTATAAAGAACGTAAAGGCGATTTCTAAGTTGGCGATTATTCTGCTTTTATTAATGGCTGGAACAGTTGGCGCCATATTATCCTACATGCTTGTTATGGGTTATTACGTCTCCATAGGCTTTCGAGTACCCGACAAAACATCCATCGCAGTTACAAACGCCATTTTCCCAGCGGAAAACGCCACCATGTTCAACGTTACCATTCTAAACCCTTCCTTTTCACCTTCGAATGCAAACGTTACACGAATTGAAGTGATAACTGAAGAAAACAACGTGTATGTTACTAACATTCTGCGTCCGGAGACGCCCTACAGCATGAAGCCTGGAAGCCTAGAAAACTTCACCTGCTTATGGAATTGGAGCAACTACACTAACAGAGAAGTAAGGATCGCCGTTTTTTTAGCCGAGGGCTCAGGCGCAACATTTCGGACGAGAACGCCACCCATGGAGCTAATTGTTACCAGCGCCTACTTCAACGCTACGGTAAGCACTGCTTACTTCAATCTCACCGTGCAGAATCATTGGTCGTCTGCCACCTACGTAAACGTCACTGGAATAAGTGTTACCATGGAAAACGGAACCAGCCAAGTAATAAGTGGAGTTATTCCTTCTCTTCCGCACACGCTTTATCCAAGCAATTCTACCACGTTTATTTGCCCATGGGATTGGACTAACTATCGAAGCAAAAGTGTCACGATCGCCGTGTACACATTGCAAGGCTACAGGGCGTACTATACTCAAGTCACTCCTCCACGCGTAATCTTAACGATTACCGAGGCGCTTTTCAATGCCACTGACATGACTCGTTTCAACGTTACTGTTCAAAGTTCGGAGCTCTCCTCCATAAACGTTAACATAATAAATATAACCGTGACAACTGAAGACGGAACCATTCATAACATAACCTACACGACGCCTCCGCTTCCAAATGTGCTTTCTCCAACCTCCTCAGTTACGTTCACGTGCACATGGAACTGGACGGATTATCAAGGCCAAAATGTCACAATCACTGTATGCACCCTAGAAGGCTACATAGCGACGTACAATAAAACATCAATTGGTTCCATAAGTTTGAACCTAAATGCAACGCCACAAAAGTTTAACTTCGTTCTATAGGATTTCGACGATTTGCCCTATTTTCTTCGCTAAAGCCTTTTCGTAGGCTAGATGCGCTGTCACAGTGTCCTGCACGGCCAGTCCAGTTGACACGAAAACGGTTATTTCATCAGAAGAGGCACGACCTGGCTTTAAGCCGGCGACCACTTCCCCTATCTCAGCCCAGATGTTCTCCTTGCCTATGATTCCCTTGGCTAAGGGAACGTTGATTTCTCCGCCATGAGACGCTTGTTCCCAGTCGTCAACAACTATTTTTGCTCGCTTCAAGATTATTGGGTCTAGCTCTTGTTTGCCTGGCGCGTCTGCGCCGATGCAGTTGAAGTGCATGCCAGGATTAACCCATTCGCTTAAGACTATGGGCTTCCTTGAAGGCGTGGTTGTGACCACGATGTCTGCTCCTTTTACCGCATCCTTGGCAGAACTTACAGGAATCATTTTGGTGGCTTCGTCACATTTTGGTTTCATCTCTGCAATGTATGCGTCTCTTGTTTGTTTTGTTCGGCTCCAAACCCTAACCTCTTCAAGGTTTCCGTAAAGGAAAAGAAGGGCCATCAACTGCGTTTTGGCTTGCGCGCCAGCTCCCACGAGCCCAACAACTTTGGGTTCCTTTCTGGCGAGATGCTTTGCCGCTATGCCTCCAGCGGCACCTGTTCTCATGGCAGTGATGTGGGTGCCTCCCATTATGGCTAGAGGCGCGCCGTTTTTTGGATCTATTAGAATTATGGTCGCCATGACAGCGGGAAGGTTATACTTAGTTGGGTTGTCTGGATGAGAGTTAACGATTTTTACGGTGGAGATGTCGAGTTTCTCGAGGTAGGAGGGCATGGTCCTTAAATCGCCGTTGTATTTGGCGTAGAAAAGATATGGTTTCGCTGGCATTTGCGCGCGGCCTAAAGCTTTTTCCTTGAAGGCGGTTTCAACGGCTTCTATAACTTCGTTCATGGATAAGAGGGGTTTTATGTCCTTTTCAGTTAGCAACAGGGTCTTCATTAATCATCCGACAAATTGTTATTGATTGTTTTTGATTTTAACTTTATCCATAAAATTTGGGGCTCTTAGACAGAAGCCTCGGGAGCGTTAAAGGTTTAAATGGCTTATCTTTAGTTTTTTCTTTTATCTCGTTTATTAATTCACTGAGCCTCATTTCCCGAAGCTCTCCAGCGCTTCTATCTCTTACGGAGAGCATTCCAGAGGCAATTTCCTTCTGACCGAAAACAAGCACATAGTTGATCCATTCCATCTCTGCTTCTCTAATCTTTTTTTGGACGGTTATAGGTCGGTCGTCTAGGTCAACCCTTATTTGGTTTTTCTCGATTTCATTGGCTATTTTTTGGGCGTCTTCAAGGAATTTGTCAGAGACTGGAATAACTCTGACTTGGATGGGGGAAAGCCAGAGGGGTAAACTTGGGTTCTTTTGCCTCAGAGCAGTGTCGAAAACGGTGAAGATGTACCTTTCTATTCCCCCTAAAACTGCGATGTGCAATATTGGTGGGTAAACTTCTTTTTTGTTTTCGTCTATGTATTTTATTCCGAACCTCTTTGCGTTTCCTATGTCTATTTGGCAGGTTGCGATTTCTCTGGGTCTTTTAAGCTCATCAATGATGTTATATTCTATGTTTATGACCCAGTAATACTTGTTTTCTGGAACAAAATGTAATAAGATTGGTTTTCTCTCGATTTCTGCGAGTTTCTTAAGGAATTCTCTGTTTTCTTGGAAGAAGCTTTTCGTTAAGTTGTAGAGGGAAACGTATTCTCTTTCCATTTCTCTTATTTTTTCGTAAATTTTTTGGTGGACTTTTATTGATATTTGTTTAGCTTGTTCCAAATTCTCGCAGAAGATGTGGTAATCTGGCATGTAGAATCTCCTAAGCCTAAATCCTAGTAGGCATTCGCCTGACTGCTCTAGTCTGTAACTATCCGCAATTTCAAACATACCAAAGGGAATCTGCTTATAGCTGATATTCCAATCCTTTAGCATCGAGAACTGTTGGAAGCATGCTGCGTATTTTAGAATGTATTCTTCATTGTCAATTCGGATTGTATACAGTCTCTCTCCAAATAAGTCCGCATGCTCCTTGATTGCAGGAACATTTAGATTGAATAGGTTTGTTCCTTTTATGGAAAAGCTTGGCACATTTAGCTCGTTTACACTTCGCCATGCGTAGTCTCCGACTAAGTCAACCATGAGAGCGGCTTTAGGACCATAGCGCATATGCCCAGAGTCAGAGCTTGGCTCCCACTCGAATCCGAATCTCTTCAAGATTTCAATGATTCTTGGTTCTCCGCCGCCAGCGGCTTCTTCTTTGAAGGCTTCCTTTTTTACGAGGAGTTCAAAATCTTCCTCATCCTCTTTAAATTTGTACTTTTCTGGTTCTACTGCTTCGCCATCAGTTCTTAATATAAGGTACTCTGGTTTCGGAATTTTCCATTCAATTTTTTCTTCTTTCCCTACCTTTTCAGGCAAGAAAACCTTTAACTGCTCAGCCAGCGGGTGTCCTTTTATCTTGATTTGGAAGGATTTGCACCAACCGAAAGGTGCTCTATAAGTTTCTATGCCTATTTTCCTTGCGTGGTTTTCCATTTCTTTTAATATCCTTAATGCCTTGCTGGGATTTGCCAAATTGTCGCTTAAGTGGGCGTAGGGGTAAATCAGGATTCGATTAACCCTTAGTTTTTCAAGGGATAATTTCACTTCGTCTATGGCTTTTCTGGCGACGGCTTCGTTGTCACTTTCCTCAACGCAGGTGAACAGAACGGCTAACTCTTCTAGGCGGTAGGTTTTTTTCTTGCATTCTTCGGCTATTTTAACTTCTTTTCTGATGGGTTCGTATTCTATGAAGTTTGAATGGAGTTGAAGTATTCTCAATTCGCTCTTAGCCTCTCTCTTAACCTTTTAAATGGGAGAAGTTTGTAAATTAGTCTTGTGTTAAATTTTAGCCTCGGTACCTCCACTTTTCCAGCATTTTCTCTTTCTTAGTTCCCTTTTTATATTCCTTGTAGTGCCTTTTGCAGAGGTAAGCCCGCCTCACTTCGCCTACCTTTAATCCCGCGGCGTTAACCTTTTCGGTTGAGAGTGAACGGACTGCCTCCTCTCCGCATCCAGTAACGCTGCATTTTATGCCTTTGGCAACTCGTCCCATGGAGGATCACGTTCTCTTCTTGCTAACTTGAATGGATATTTCGGTATGAGTTTGCCTTGAGATAAATGTTTCCTAAAGGCTTTCTGTTGTATACCCTCTACCGGGGAGGATCATTATTTGGCTTATTTGGTTTCTGTTGAGAAAAAGGATGGAGTTTTGGAGTCCGTTTATCCTTCAACTGCTGTTTCTGTGCTTTTTACTCCCTTTATGCTGTTTATTTTTCCAGAAGTCTTGAACACTGATTCGAAGTTTTTGGCTTCAACGAATGCGACTATGTCGTATCTTCCATAGACGGGGAAAGCCTTGACGACGTTTTCAATTTTTTTGATGTCGTTGAGTGTTGTCTCCACTTTTCCTGGAAGCGTCCTAACTAAAATGCAAGCGTACAAGTTTCTTTCCTCCTAGAGGGTTGCCTCCACTAATGTCTCTGTGGCTCGGACGCCCGACAACTTGTTTATCTCTAACGCAGTGTTCGTTAAGGCTTTTAGGTCCGCTGCTTCGACATGGGCTATTACGTCCCATCGGCTGCATGCAGGAAAAGCCCTTTTTACACCTTTGATTCCTTTGACCTTCTCGGCTACGCTGGCATATTTGCCCGCTTCGCAGCAAATCAAAATGCAGGCTGAAACCAATTATGTTTCCTCCGTTATTTCTTATATCTTGATGAGGCTAATAAAAATGTTGTATAGTTTATTCCAATTCGGGCTCTTCAACTACAATTTTAACATCTAAGTGTTCTGTTCCTTCTATAGGCTTTGCCACTATCAACCTAATTTTTCCAAATTTGCCTCTTCTCTTAACAATGTTTACTAGATCGTCAAGGGTATGTGCTGTATATTTGTAAGTTACTTCTTTCTTTTCCAATTTTTCAGTCATTTTCCCACACCGTTCAATTTAGAAAAAAAGGAGGGTTTTAGACTTCCTTGGCTGAAACTGCTATTAGGGTTTCAACCGTGTAGCCTGTGGCGAATCCGACTTGCATCACAAAGCTCATGGCTGACTTGGCGTCCGGCGCCTCAAAAACGATGACGCCGTCATATCGCCCAAAGGTGAAGTAAACGTCGTGAATATTCACGCCCTTAGGAGCCTTAAGCTTTTTAAGATATTCAACGGCTTCAGCGCCTTTCCCCTTCGGCGACACTAGAGTTATAAACAGCATTCACATTTCCTCCAAACAGCTTTTTGTAAGTTTATCAACTTAAGGTTTGCCTTGCACGCATACAGATTTTATCAGCCCTTTGGTAAATTCCTTCCCTGTCTCCAAACACCGCGGGTCCAACACCTTCCGCAACGTAGGAAGCGGCAGCCGAACCCACACAGGCGCACCACAAGGCGTCTTTCCCTTTAACGTATTCTGCCAAAAAGGCTCCGATGAAGGCGTCGCCAGCCCCAGTGGGGTCTTGAACAACTCTCGGTTTACAGGCTGGAATATCGTGAAAGCTTCCTTCAAGAAATAGGGTGGAGCCCCTTAAGCCCTTCGTCACTATGACTATCTTAGCTCCATAATCATGGATTTTCTTCATGGCTGAGGGCAAGTCCGCTAATTCCGTTACCATTCTGATTTCGTCTGTCGACGACTTGTATACGTCAATTTGTCCAAGGACCCGAGGGTCTTTCCATCGCTTTAGGCTTACATTTCCATTTTCGTCGAATTTGCGTACAAATCCCTGGGGGTCCAGCGACAGAATACTCGTCAGGTTTCGTAGCTTATTGATTGCTTCTGGGGGTACTTCGCCTGCGATTGGCGCCACGTGTACGGCTTTGGCTCGCATAGAATCTGGAATGTCTTCAGGGTTAATGGAAGGCGCTCGGCTCCTTAACTGAAGTTTTCTCTTTCCTTTCGTATATTTTAAGATGAAGCTTGTGGTGGAGGCGCCGTTCACCCGCTTTAATCCTGAGAGGTCCACTCCGCTGGTGCTCAGCCACGTGACATATTCGTCTCGGAAGTCTTCTCCAACCTTGGAAACAACTGAAACTCTAGCGCCTAGCCTCTTCGCTGCCAACGAAACATAGGTGGGCGAACCGCCTAATGTTGGCTTCGGTGTGGCTATTTTTGGCGAAAGTATTAGGTCGATGGAGAAGTGGCCCACCGTCACTAAGTCGAACATGGTTCTCCTCGATAAAATGCAAATTTCATGTAGAGTTATAAACATGTTTGATTATTGATATGGTGAGGAAGGCGCTATGCCATTTAAGCGCAAGTCTAGAGGACGATCCAAAGGCGCAAAGGGAAGGAGCACACTTGTCCAATGTAGCATGTGCGGCGAGCTTGTGCCCAGAGACAAAGCAAAGAAGGTGTTCCGTCGAACAAGCATGGTAGACCCAACCCTAGCCAAGGAGCTTCGTCAAAGGGGCGCATACTTATCCACTTATGCAGAGACGAAATATTACTGTGTCTCATGCGCTGTGCATAGGGGCGTAGTGAAGGTGCGCGCCCGAAGTGAACGAAAACTACGTTTACGCCCGAGAAGAAGATTTTAAAGGTTAGCCTCGATCCGCTCTAGACGCCCTATAAAAGTGAACAGCACGCTGAAGCACAGTTAAGTTTGTTAACACAGCCAGAACAATCACTGCCCAATTTAGGGCTTCCAGCCAAACAACGCTGAGAAAGCTCGCTGCGGCTAAGATTATTAGGCGTTCCGCCCTTTCAGCTATGCCCACAGCCTCCATCTTCACTCCAGCCGCCTCCGCCCTAGCCCTAGCATAACTCACTAAAAGCGAACCCGTGAGCGCAACAAGCCCCCAGAACGGGTGGCACAGCCCTCCAAGAACAATGCCAAAGAAAACGAAGGCGTCAGCATACCGATCCAACAAAGAATCTAGGAAACCGCCGAATGTGGTAGTTTTTCCATGAAGCCTTGCTAGGGCTCCGTCGAGGGCGTCGCAATAGCCTGAAAGCAGGAGGAGGATAGGCGCCAAGACTAGTAGGAGCGGATGGCTGATTTGCCATTGCCAGTAGGCGATTGCGGCTAGGAATGCGAGGACAATGCCTAAGGCGCTGATTTGGTTCGGCGTTAAGCCTAGGCGGTTCGCCCATTCTGCTTGGCTTGTCATAATCTCTTGGACTTGTTTTTTCAGTTTAGTCAGCATGTTGATTTCTTCTTTGCCCATTAGGGCTTTAAGTTTGTTTTGTCTCTTAATACCTTAACAGGGTGATTTTGTTGATCACTGTGTCGCCCGTTAAGATTGGAGAGCGGTCAGCCACTGGTTTACGCGTGGAACTGCCAGACAGTCCGCCTCTGCTTTTAATCGTCGCTGAGAAGGGCTTCATTACGTGTGGCTACCTAAACGTCGAAGCGGCTGAGCGCCTGGGGGCTTGTGCGGCTACAGTTAGCGGAGTGAACAGCTTCGAGGATGTCTTAGAGGCGGAAGTTAAGGCGGTTACAACTAAAGCCCAAAAACTAGGCATAAAGACAGGCATGCGGGGAAAACAAGCTATCAAGCTGATGCTCTAACTGTGGAAGTTTAGTATGCTCTTGCCACGTAGACTATTCGTTTGGCGGGTTTTTGGCATATCAGGCATGGTTTATCGGGTTTTTCTTGTTTGTCGTATCGATGCCCGCGTATTTCTCCTCCGCCCGCTTCCTCCTTGATCTTGTCGGCGCATTCTTCGCTTTCACACCAATTTACCCTAGCGATCTTCTTACCCCTAATCGCCTTCCTCAACGCCTTAACATCGCCAACGTCCACAATGCTGCTCTCCAAAACCTCTTGGCTTCTACCTCGCAGTTTTCCCATAATATCCTCAAACAAAGCTAGAATGGAGGGCACTAAATCATGGAAGCTTGCGGTTGTTCGCTTCAGCGTGTCTCTTCTAGAAAGGGTTACGCAGTTAGCCTCCAAGTCCTTTGGACCAATTTCGACGCGAACGGGAACGCCGAACATCTCCCAATGATAGAACTTTTCTCCCGGCTGCATCTTCTCATTATCGTCCAGAATCGTCCTTATGCCCGCATTTTGTATTGTCTCGAAAACCTTTCGAGAATAAGCATAAATTTCCTTTTCAAATCCCTTGTAGGGAATCGGCACAATAACCACTTGAACCGGAGCAATTTCTGGGGGCAAAACTAAGCCGTGGTCGTCTCCATGCTGCGCGATAACCCCCGCCAATGTTCGGCTAATGCCTAAGCCATAGCAAGTCTGCACCACATTCTTGTGGCTTCCATCCACATCCTCGTAGGTAATGTTAAAGACTTTGGAGAAGTTTTCACCCAAATTGTGAACCGTGCCAATTTGATTAACTTTGCCGTCGGGGTTCCATGCGTCAAAAGCTAGAGAGTAGACGGCGCCAGGAAACTTGTCAAAGTCTGGCCGCTGAAGCAACAAGTAGCTGAGACCCAGTCGCTTAAAGACCTCGTCATAAATTTTGATCGCTTCCATGACCTGCTTTTCGGCGTCCTCCCAATCCACGTGAGCCGTGTGGGCCTCGTTACAAAGGAACTCCCTCACTCTAAGCAAGGGCCTCGTTGCCTTGGTTTCATATCGATAAAAGGTGGCGGTCTGATGAACCCTAATGGGGAGGTCGGCATGGGACCTAATCCAATAGGAGAAGATGGGGTACATCGCGGTTTCTGAAGTCGGTCTCAACAATAGCCTACGATTAAGTTTGCGTTCCCCTGCATGTGTTAGCCAAAACACTTCGGCTTGAAACTTGGCAATGTGTTCAGCTTCTTTGGCGAAGGCGTCTTCAGGTATTACTACTGGAAACATGACGGGCTCGTGTCCAGTTTCTTCAAGGCGTTCCTCCAGCATTTGAATTATCCTTTTCACTATTTTGAAGCCCCAGCCTTTATGAGCTGGGAAACCCTTAACTGGATAACGATTATCCATTATGTCCGCGCTTAGGATAAGCCCATCAAACCATTCGCTGAAGTTCTTGTCCTTCTCCAATTTCCACGGTACACCTCTAACCGTTACGGTAACCGTAATAAAATAGAGTCTAATTAATATGTTTCACGCTCTAAACGCTTTGATCAGGATAATTGATCCAGTTGTTGAGTGAGTAAGGATATGCTTGAGACGTTTTAGCTTTCTGTTACTTGGAACATTTCGCAAAGCAGTTTGTATAGTTCTTGTCCGCCCTCCATTCCCTTGAACAAGTCTTTTTCAGCCCTTAGAATTCTGCCTGCCACTTCGCAGGTTTTACGCCACTCCAACTCCTTCCACATTATTTTATAGTTTTTCAGTTCCACCCAAGCTCGAAAGATTAAGACAAAGAACATAGCCGACGTAATCAGCAGGTTTAGCACGTAAATTTGCAGTAAGTCCAACTGCATTACCTCCTAACATCGCTAATATAATTAATAGACGAGCAATTAAAATAAAAAATTAACCTTCCATTCACATAGGAAAGCACCTATCACGCGCCTCAGCCTAGAGGAGAAAAACGAAGGTGGACATAAAAGAAGAAAAGAGGAAGTTAAGAGAAGAAATATGGGAAAAAATGGAAAAGTCGGGAATCGCCAGATTCCCCCTTCCCTGCCGGGGCCGAATACCAAACTTCACTGGCGCGGAGAATGCTGCTAAACTTTTACGAGGACTGGCAGAGTACCAAAAGGCGAAAACCGTTTTTGTGAATCCTGATTCGCCCCAATTTTACGTTAGGAGACAAGCCTTGCTGGACGGCAAAACCGTGGTTATGGCGAGTCCAAGGCTTAAGGCTGGCTTCATAGTTTTAAAGCCTGAATTGTTGAAAGGCTTGGAAGGTGAGGCTAGCACAATTAAGGGAGCGTTTAGGCACGGTCAATTGGTCGAGGAAATTCCCAAAGTGGACTTGGTTATCGAAGGAAGCGTCGCCGTAGACATGCATGGAAACCGCCTTGGAAAGGGAGGGGGATACGGAGACAAAGAAATTAGGATAGCGAAGGAGAAATGCGGAGGAGACGTGAAGGTAGTTACCACCGTTCACTTAACACAAGTTGTTTCATTAGTGCCTAGCGAAAAGGACGACGAAAAAGTAGACATTATCGTAACAGAGAAAAGCGTGCATAGAGTCTAGGACAAAGGAATGAGAAAGGTTCTATAATAAGACTTAGAGTAAGGAAATAGCAACTCGCGCGACTAAAGGAGGAGCATAGATATAAAATGACTCGCAAGTTAGCAATCTTGGCTCTAAGTATCGCTGGGTTGTTAGCGTTGATCGTGGTCATCGCACGCGTGGATTTGTTTAAGCTTGCGGAAGCTCTAAGTTATCCCGGCGTTTTCGTGGTCAGCCTTATCGGCGCGGTGAGTATAGTTTATCCTATACCGTACACTCTTGTAATTTTGTTGATGGGAGCAAGCGGGAGATTCAATCCCCTCCTTATTGCGATTTCAGGCGGTTTCGGTTCCGCTATAGGTGAGTTTTTCGGATATGTGCTGGGATACTATGGACGCGCGTTGGTGAGCGAAGAACGACAGAAAAAAATGGATTACATGGTGAAAGTTTTTGACCGCTATGGGCCATGGGCGATTTTTGCATTCGCCCTAACCCCGCTGCCTGACGACCTTCTCCTTATTCCATTAGGAATTATGCGTTACAAGTTTATCAAAGCCTTCATTCCATGCCTTTTAGGCAAGTTGTCAATGTGCTTCATATTGGCGTACGGTGGTCAACTATTCAAAGGCACTCTTGAAATTGTCTTTAGCGGAGGAGGTTGGCTGGCGACCATCCTCACAAGCGTGCTATTAGTCGTAATCATGGTGCTTATGCTTAGAATCGACTGGGAGAAGGTTTTTGAAAAGTACGTGGCTAAAGAAGGAGCCAAGAAAAATTGAGGGTCATAGCCGACCTCCACATTCACAGCAAATACAGCCGAGCCACAAGCGAAAAAATGAACATAAACGAGATCGTTCGCTTCGCCCGAATCAAGGGCTTAAACCTCGTGGGCACAGGAGACTTCACCCATCCTCAATGGCTCAAAGAATTAAGCCAAGACCTAACTAAGGACTCGGACACGAACCTCTACAAGCTGACTAGGAATCTGGAATCTCCCGTGCGATGCATGATAACGGGCGAGGTTTCAACCATTTTCAACTTCAATGGAGAAGTTAAAAAAATTCATCACGTCATCTTAACGCCAAACCTTGAAACCGCTGTTCAAATTAATGACAGGTTGGCACGGTACGGCGACTTAGCCGTGGACGGCAGACCCACACTAGGCATGACTGCACCTCAGCTTGTGGAAGAAATAATGGAAGTATCCCAGGAAAATGTGGTGATACCTTCTCACGCTTGGACCCCGTGGTTCAGCATATTCGGCGCCTTCAGCGGCTTCGACCGAGTGGAAGACTGCTACCAAGACACGACCGACCAAATTCCAGCCTTAGAAACCGGGCTTTCTTCGGATCCGCCTATGAACTGGCGACTGAGCCGCCTCGACAAGTTCGCCCTAGTTTCAAACAGCGACTCCCACTCCTTTTGGCCATGGCGCATAGGAAGAGAGGCTAACGTGTTTGAGCTTGAAAGGCTAACGTATAAGGAAGTGGTGGACGCCATCCGTAAAAAAGACCCGAAACGCTTCAAATTCACTATTGAAACAGACCCCGCTTATGGCAAATACCACTGGACAGGCCACAGAAACTGCAAAGTTTCCCTTCCGCCTCAAGAGGCTATAAAGTTTGGAAACCGCTGTCCAGTCTGCCGAAGAAGACTAACAGAGGGCGTTGAGCAACGCGTAGAGGAACTTGCTGATCGACCGTTGGGCTTTAGGCCTAATGATGCCATTGGCTACATGCATCTCCTTCCTCTTTCAGAGATAATTTCAACGGTCTTAGGCGTGACTTATCCAGGAGCCAGCAAAGTTTGGGAAATCTACAATGCGCTCATTTCAAGGTTCGGAGACGAATACAGCGTACTCATAGACGCATCCATGGAAGAGATGTCAAAAATTGTTGAACCCAAAATTTCTGAAGCAATTGTTAGAGTTAGAGAAGAGAAAGTTAAGGTGATACCGGGATACGACGGAGTTTACGGACAACTCGTAATCTTCGGAGAAAAAGAAACAGAAAAAACGCCTAAGGAGAAAGTCACGCAGCGGAACATAACCGACTTCATATAACAACTTTTATTCTGCTTTCTTAGGTTTTTCAATTAACGCCCTTTTTTCTCCGATAGAGCCGTCTTTATGGTGAGGCTTCCGCAGAACCGAGTCGCCCGATTTTTCGATTTCTCTAGCTTCATCCGCCAGTTTGGCGGCCGTCCTCATCATTTCGTGTCCCGCCGCAGTTAAGGGCACATACTTTGTCCATTCCTCAACCTTAAAGCAAGCCTCAACGTTCAGTTCCGCAACGTGCCGCGATATTTCATGGGCAGCCATAGCCTTAGCCCTAGCATAGGAGTTTTTGAAGCCAGCTGCCTCCACAGCCTTTTCTTTGTCAACAATTATGCGGGGTAAATTAGGCGCCTCGCCCCTCTTTAGAGACTCAATGACCATGTCTACTTCCTTTACAATGACGTTTAAGACCCCAGTAACAGCCAAGACCCTGATTACGTCCGTGTTATACAGGGCCATTTCAGCGGGGTCAAGAAACTCTCGCCGAGCGCCAATCATTGAATCCGCCTCAACTATAATGTAGCCTAAACCCGCTTCCTCAAGCTCTTTCACGAATTTTTTCGTAGGTCCGTCAGAAATGACAATCGTAGGTATGCCCGCCTTAGCCAGCATCTTTCTAGCCTCTGCGGGACCCTGCGTTTGCTGAGCTGGCCCAATAAGGAGCATAAGGTTTGGTTTCTGCTTTATCATCCGATCCGTGGCTTCTCGGCATTGTTCCAATCCGAGCTTGGCGCCTGATCCTGTGACCCTTACGTCGATGTCGGTTCTTTCAGCCCTCTCATCTAAAAGAAACTCTATGAGGGGCAGCGTTCCAATGCAACCAGCTTTCACTACACCGACCTTTATAATCTGAGACATGGTGATCTCCCGCAGTGTAGCATTTCTAACAGAGGAAATATAAAATGTTCCTTGCTGCTGTTGTAAAGAGAGGAATAATTTTATACGCTTGCACAATTACCATGAGACAGTTAATTTGGGGGAAAGATGCGTGGACAAAGTAGGAGTAGGCGTTCTAGGCCTCGGCTTCATGGCTACTAGGGTTCACCTCCCAGCCTTGAGGAAAATACCTGAGGCTGAGCTCATTGCGGTCTCTTCAAGAAGCCTTGACAAGGCTAAAATGTTCAGTGAAAAGTTCGGGGCTAAGGTTTACTACACTGACTATGTGGACATGCTTAAAGACCCTAAGATCGACTTAGTTTTTCTCTGTCTCCCACCTAATCTTGTTGCATCCATAGGTTTGGAAGTCGCTGAAGCAGGAAAAAATGCCATCCTCGAATGCCCCATAGCCGAGACACTAGAGCAGGCAGACCGCCTAATACAAGCAGAAAAGAAGGCAGGCGTTAGACTTATGCCTGGTCATTGCCTTCGCTTTACGCCTAGCTTCGTTAAAGCCAAAGAACTAATTGATAACGGTGAAATCGGGGCGCCCGTCCTCGTCTATTTTGTAGAATTTGTGCCAGCGTCCACCCTCGCCATACAGTGGGGGCCAGGGTCTTGGATATGGAACAAGGAGAGGGGCGGGCCAGTGCCAACTATGACGGTTTTCTCCCTAGACTTGGTTCGTTGGCTTTTGGCTTCTGAGTCCGCTTCCATCTACGCCACCATTAGGTTTTTAGACCTGCCCCAGTTCGGCGGCACCTTAGGTTATAATGTGGCAATCATAACTAAGTTTAAAAACGGAACCATTGTGATCAACGAAAACAGCGGTAGCGTTGTCCCCTCAATGGAAAAAGTGAGGTTAGAGGTCGTAGGCGAAAAAGGAAACGCGGTTGTGGCTGAAGGAGGCACAACGACCGTTCTCTACGGAGATAAGGAAGAAAAGCAGAGGTGGGACTTCCCCGTGAAAGGAGTTGAAATGTGGGGCCACAGACAGCAAGACCGCCACTTCATTCAATCCATACTAGAAGGCAAAGAACCATCAGTAACCCTTCAAGACGCAAGGAAAGCCCTAGAAATGTCCTTGGCCGTGCTGGAATCCAACAAAACTGGCAGATCCATCCACTTCTAACATGCATAACACCTCAAAGATGTAACACCGCTTAAACGGCAGATAGCTACTATGCTTTTCGATGCGAAATTTAAAAAGAAGATAAAGTTTAAAATGTTGGTTACCAAAAGTGCTGACATCTTGAGGGCTGCAAATGGAACGGAAGAGTAAAAACGCATTTTTTCTCGCTATAATACTAATTGTCGCAATGCTTATCGTGCCGTCCCTTCCCAACGCTTCGGCGACACCGACAATATACTCTGTATCAGCAAAGCCAGCCTGGATACAGGAAGGACTAACCACAACCTTGAATCTGAGTCTAACAGGAGGATTACCAAACACAAGCTACAATTTCACAATTAAGGTAACCGATCCCAGAGGCGCACCCTATAATTGTACTGCATCAGTTATGGTTAAAACCAACTCAACGGGCGTAGGATGGAGCACCGGCATTTATCCGACAAATTTCACAATAGGAGCAAACACCAATTACACTGGCACATATAGCATACTTGTTGATCAAATAGGACCTGAAACAAAAATTGGAGTCGCAACTGGAAACTTCACCGTCGGCTTAACAGATAAGCTAGAATATCATGTAACTGAAACCGTCAAAATTCGGGGCTCAGGATACCTCCAGCCCAACGAGCACGTGTGGATCAACGTAACCCTTGGAACAGATACCGTTTTCTCAGAAAACAAAACGGCTTTTAATGGCGTGGTGGGAGTCAACTGGACGATTCCAACGGACGCCGAGCCTGGAACCTATACGGTAACCTTAACTAACGCTACTACGCCAGGAACCAAGAAGAAGCCGCCTGACATCCAAAACTTCACAGTTATTGTAGTGAAAATTGATTTTATTGAGCCGAGCGCTGGGCCCGTAGGGACGACTGTAAGGGTTGTTGGAGAGATCATTAAGCCGAATGGGTCTTACAAGATTTTATGGGATGCCAAGAGCGTGAAAGAGGGAAATTGCACAACGGGGAGCAGAACCGTTAACGATACTTTTGTAGTGCCTCCTTCTGTCAGGGGCATCCACAACGTCACCTTGTACGACACCGCTTACCCGACTGTGGATTCTGCCCCCGTGACTTTTTTGGTTAATGAAACAACTTACTATGTTTTCGCGAAGCCGGATTGGGTGCAGGAGGGCCTTGACACAAACATAACAGTGGGCTTGTATGGAGGCGAGGCGAACAAAACTTACGCTTTCACGATTAACGTAACTGACCCTAAAGCAGCATTCCATAATGCGTCTCTAAGCTTTAGGACTGACATCAATGGTTCTGGAAACGGAACTAAAAGCTATTTGAAAGGATTCGATGGCGCCGATACCAATTTCGTGGGCACATACAATTTTGATGTTAATGAAACCATTGTGATAGGAAATTTCACAGTGGGGTTAACAGATAAGCCAAAGTATAGAAGGGATGAAATCGTATCCATCCGAGGCTCGGCGTATCAACCAAACGAAAACGTGACCATTAACATAGAGTTCGGCGGGGAATCCGTTGGAGGCTATCCAAAAATAAACGTAACGGCCGACGGGGAAGGCGTAGTAACCGATTCCTGGCCGACCCCTACAACCGCTGAGCCTGGAACCTACACTGTTACTATTACTAACGCCACACAGGGTACTGTCAAGGAACCCGCCGACGCCCAAAACTTCACAATCACAGGCGTTATTGTCCAAATTCAAACCCGAAACCTCGACAACGAAACCGTGGCTGGTGTAACCGTTGATGTATGGAATGCTACAAAGCCCATAACACTGGAAGGATTACCTGTACCTTTTGACGACACTAATGAAACGGGTTGGGTGAGATTTCCACTCGAGGTTGGCAATTATACCTTCAGGGCTTTATGGAAGGACGTTGTGGTCGATAGCTTAACCAATCAGAGCGTCATGGAAAACATTTTATTGAACATGACTTGTCAGCTCGCTCACATTAGAGTATCAATAAAAGACGAAGCTACCCCTCCTAACCCGCTTCCCTTCATTGACGTAACTTTGGTGTACAACTACACGACGTGGTATGGTGCACCAAGTAAAGAGGCTCTACCTTTTGAAACAGATTTTAACGGTATGGTAGTCGTCACTAACACACTTACAAATATCTCTTACACAATCGAGGCTCGACGTTACGGCCACCTATTCAACCGTACATTAATCGAAAACTTAACGGCTTCACGTTGGGTCAACATAACTTGCCCAAAGTACACTCTGTTTGTCCATGTGCTGGACGCTAACGAGCTTCCGGTTCGAAATGTTCAAGTGGCGGTTTATGAATGGAGTACCTGGGTTCTCGTGCAATCACCCAAAGCCACAAATCAGTCAGGAAGCGCTGATTTCTTCATTACATTTGGCAGATATAAGGTTAGTGTGTCTAATTATAGCGCGGAATTGAACCGTGTAGTTGTTATAAACGAAACCGTCCTAGACTTGGTTGAAGAAAAGCAGTGGATGTTGGTTTACTGTAAGCTTTTCAACTTGGGCCTCTCCGTGAAGGTTGTTGACTACTTTGGACGCCCTATTCCCAATGCCCTAGTGAAGGTTAAACGAGAAAACGTGGAAATGGAAGATTTGACAACCGGATCAAGCGGCATCGCCCCACTAGACAATGTCATTGGAGGCGACTATCAAGTCTCCGTGTACATAAGAGGGAAGCTATGTGGAATTATGTCCATATGGTTAGACAGATCAAAAGAGATAGTGTTTAAAATAGACAGATACGTGGTAATTGGTGGATATCCCATGGAAACAAGCCAGCTGATCACATTGGTTTCGCTTAGCCTATTAATTGGCGCGCTCGGTTTGGCGCTATCATATAGAAAGCTTCCATTTATGATGAAG
>Ga0315314_1000717_pt1 | contig 33502 bp, 41 predicted proteins | sample TDP9_MG_FD_203631 | JGI IMG/M metagenome (GOLD analysis project Ga0315314, IMG submission 203631) | Freshwater sediment microbial communities from Lake Towuti, South Sulawesi, Indonesia - TDP9 | ecosystem: Environmental > Aquatic > Freshwater > Lake > Sediment | place: Indonesia: South Sulawesi... | reverse complement strand
TTGATGAACTGTCTGGCTTTTTCAAGCGTTTTCTTGTCTATCTTGTTTTCAAGTACGGTTGCCAGTTCTGAGGCAAGTATGGCTGTGCCTTCTATTGCGGCGCCTTTTGTCATGATGAGAGAGTCGCTTGGTTGTGCGCCGCTGGTTTTCACGAATTTGCCCCCAGCGGTCTCGCCGATGGCAGTTGCCACGATTATCGGCCTGTTCACGCTTGAAGTGACTTCGCTGTGTCCACCAACAACAGCTATGCCCAGTTTTTTAGCTGCTTTGTCGATTTGGGTTGTCAAGTTCTTCAACTGTGCCTTAGTTGCACTCTGCGGCAGAAGGATGGCAATCAGCATCCATTGAGGTCTTACTCCTCGCGTTGCTATATCGTTTGCACAAACGTTCACTCCTAGCCAGCCTAGGTTTTCAATGGCGCCAGTGATTGGGTCGGAGTGGACTACCAAGGCTTTTTTTCCGAAGTCGATGACAGACGCATCTTCGCCTATGTGTGGACCTAGAAGCACGCGGGGATCATGAGCGCCAAGGCGGCTTAATACGATTTGTTTGAGCATGTCTGGTTGAAGCTTGCCAATCTCCAACGAGTCTGGAGCCATACGGCTAAGTCTCCTCGGTTAATGCTTAACATTTGAAGTATTCTTCGTTTAAAAGCTAACTGAGTTGTCGATGATAGGCTCCCACGTCAACGTTTCAGGGACGGGAGAGAACGCCAAACCGTGCGCACAATCGGGATTGAAACCACGAGGCCTACGAGCATTTGGCTTATGTTGATGGGAATTTCAGCCACAGCTATCACAGGGATGTTGAATAATGGACCGATGAAAAACTGTTGATACAGGAAGTAGCCTGTTACCATGGTTAACCCGCCGAGCAGAATTGTGAAGGTAAGCCATCCAAACTCGGGTTCCAAAGAGAAACCGGCCAGTGCGAATAGGACTAGAATCAAGGCTCCTGCGATATACCAGATTTCGGGAGGAAGAAGCAAGACCATGCTTGGACTGGACGACGGTGGAAACCCTAGATAAAGCTCGATTGAACCCGCATAGTATATGGAGCCGATGCTGCCGACAAGGATTCCAAGGATTAAGCCGCTGCGAAACGTAAACTCCTGCCACCCAGTTTTCGATATATTGCCCAGCCTTTGCTTTGATAAGAGTCCGACTAAACCGCCTTCGCACGCTTTGATGATTAACGTGGCTGGTGCGTAGTACCAGTATCCTAATGCGATGTCGGCTAGCATGGAGCCCACGCCCCCGGCAAATGCGCCGATGAGTGGACCACATAACAGCGCGGTGGTGAACACCATGGTTTCGCCTATGTTGAAGAAGCCTCTTGTCTGCGGCACATAAACAGAAAACACCGTTGTCGCAACGAATACGAGAGCTGTGAAGACGGCTGCCATTGACAGTCGCATTGTTTTGGACTTGATTTGGGTTTGAGCCATTAACTCACCTTTGGGCTGCCGCGCGCTAACCAAGCTCCCGTGGTTCAAGAGTGGTGTAATGCTAAGAGATATTTAAGAAATTGCAGTAAATCTGCTGCATAGAAGCTGCGAGGAATACGATTGAATGTGCAGAATTTGCAGCCCGGAATGAGCCACGTTAACATCGCAGTCAAGATATTGAGCACATCAGGGTCGAAGCAGTTGGTAACCAGCACCGGAGTTAATCACGAGATCGTTGAGCTTGAGGTTGGCGACAAGAGTGGATCGATTAAACTGGTCTTGTGGGATGAGAAGATCATTCCAGACTTGAAGAAAGACGATATCGTTAGTATCGAGAATGGTTTTGTAACTTCTTTTAAGGGTTCGTGGCGCATCAATGTTGGCAGATATGGAACGATAAGGAAGATCTAGGTTTGTTGCGGCAGTGTGTCTACTTTTTGGGGAGTTTTGGCGAAGTAAACGTTTCTTTCAGCGCGTAGATCATGCGTGTATTGTACTTCGCCTGTGATTTGGCAGTCGTATTCGATGCTTATGTTGTCCCCGTACAGGTTTCTTGCTCGGGCGTGTTCTTCCATGCGTATTATTTTGGCGTATACATCCTCGACCCTTGCTCTGCCTTCAATATGCACTTCATCTGCTCTTATTGGACCAGTCACTTCGCCACGTCTGCCAATTCTAACTTTTGAACCTGAAACACCTGAAACCGTAGCTATGGAACCGCCAACATCGACATCTGTGGTAGCCGTTATGCTCTTGGCTCTGGCGCGCCCTCCCACGTCCAAATCGTAGGCTGTTAAATCGCCTCCAACTTCAACCTTGCCGCCCACATCGATTCTTCCCTCAAGTTGAAGTGAACCGCCGATTCTGGCAACACCGCCTGCTTCGATGCTTTTCCCTTTGCCCGACCCTGAGATTTCGACGACTCCGCCTACATCGATTGTTCCGAATTCTAGGTCGCCGTCAACTTTGCAGACTCCGCCAACGTTGATGTCGCCGCCTACGTTCTTGCCAGCCAATCTAACAGCACCGCCTACATCAATAGAGTTGAATTCGAGTGAGTCTTTTGATGTAAACGATCCGCCTACGTCCACGTCGGTTACTCGTCCGCCTGCCACTTTGGCGCTGCCGCCAACGTCGAGTTTCTGGATTTTCACTTTGGATTCGATTCTTACTGCGCCGCCTACGTCGATGTTTTCTGCTTCTACTTCTCCTGTGGCTGAGTAGCTTCCGCCCACATCGATATCTTGAGCTTTGGTGTTGCCTCCAACCTCCAGCCTACCGCCCACATCAACGGTTTCACATTCAAGGTTCTTGCCCACAGACAATTCGCTGTCTATGTCCACAGTCCTAGCATGCATGTTTCCTTCAACGTTCAACTGAGCTTTCGCGTGTTCACCCCAGCGGAAGCCGAAGCCGTTGCCTATTTTCACTCGTTCTTTGATGTCCAAGTCGCCTTTGATCACGACGTAGCCGTCGCCTATGATGCTTTCGGCTGAGAGGCTGCATTCGAAAAGGCAGTCTCCGTGGCAGTGAACTGTGCCTGTAACGGTTACTTTGGGCGGTGTGCCTTCGCCTCTTATTGTTGAGCCGTCTCCAGTTACAAGGTCGCCTTGCACTACACCTAACGTCTGCACTGCTCTGTCAGGCACTTCAACGTTTGGCATGCGTGTTCTCACCTTTATCTGATAAGCGGTCAGCGTGTGTATTTAAGGCGACGCATATATGGAACGCACGCATCGTAGTCACAAATTGTTACCTATCATGACATAGCTGAGGAAGCCGAATCCAAAAAGCAAGTTCATCCTACGTATTGACTCGGTTTTTCATCAATACTTCGAAGAAGTATCGTCTAACGTTGTCGCTTTCAATGGATGAAACATGTTTGATCCATTCGATTTGGAAGTGGTCCTCGAACAGTCCTTGGATTTGCTCTTGGGTGAAATGGTTCCATGATGGTCCGTTCTTGTAGCTGAAGCATACGAGCAGATACGTGCTCTTGGGCTTCAAGATTCTGTGTGCATCCTTGATGTAACTGGTTCTTTCTTTGACTTCAACGTGGTGGAAGCAGCCGAAGTCGAAGGCGAATTCAAATTCCTTGGTTTGGAATGGAAGTCGTAGAAAACTGGCTACGATGAAGTTGATGTTGACTCCTGTTTTGAGGGCTTTTTCTTTGGCGTATTCCACGGCTTTGTCAGATATGTCTAACGCTGTGACGTCGAATCCCTTCTTAGCCATGTAAACCGTGTTTGAACCTGCGCCGCAGCAAAGGTCTAAAGCCTTGCCTGTGGAGACCTGTTTCGACTCCAATAGTTCCACCAAGATTTTTCTTGGTTTGCCTAGTTCCCATGGTAAGGACTCTGGTGGATACTTGTGGTAGATGCTGTCCCATCCGGTGGTGTGGCGTCGAGACATGTGTGTTCTGCTCCTGAATTGCTGGTTATTCGGGCAGTTTCTCAGCTAGGGCGGCGAACATTTTCTGCATTTTCTGGTAGGTTTCTAGGTATTCTAAGCCTCTTTTGGTGATCCTGTAACGTTTCTGGTCGTTCACGAATTCTTCTTTCACGAAGCCTCTTGAGGCTAGAAAACCGAGAAACTTCTTAGCTCTGTCCACGGGCAGGTTGGCGCCGTATGATGCTCTTGTCACTGCGCAGAGTTCTCGTTTCATGACGATTTCAAGCAAGTCGGCGAAGATTTCATAGCGTGTTCTGCGCTCCAAGCCAACGCCCTCAGTGAGACACCACATAGCATAGACGTTGCATAAAAGAATGTTTTGCTCGAGGCGGTTTCTCAGACGCACGCAAGACTTATGCCTAGCCGACTGCAAGTTGAAAGCCAAAGACTCAAGGTGACAAAGATTGGCGGTGTGCTGGAAATGCGGTTCTCAACTGGCTGAAAATGCCAAGTACTGTCACATTTGTGGTTCAGCAGTGAAGACACGTGTGGAGGAGTTTTCGGTTTCAGCTGACGATCTTATTGAGAAAGTTAAGCAGCTTATTCATGAGGGTAATGTTACGAGGATTGTGGTGAAGGATGAGCGTGGCAAAACTCTTTTTGAGATACCTGCGACAGTCGGCGTTGTTGGTGCCATTCTTGTTCCTTGGCTTGCTGCTTTGGGCGCAATAGCTGCTTTGGCTACACGTTGCACGATCGTGGTTGAAAGGGCAGAATAGACAGAAGCGCTTGTCAGCGGTCAGAGGGAGCCTTCGGTTTTCTTCAGTTCGTTAGCTAGCTGTTTCCGTAGTTTCTTCAGGCTTGGACTTAGGATGATGGGGTAGTGAGGCGCTCCCTTAAGCTGCTTGTACTTGTCTGGCAGTTTGGAGAGGTTTTCTTGGGCGTTTTTTCTTATTTGTTCAAGTGTGGGCAACTTGTAGACTATTTCGCCTTTTTCAACGGTTTTAACCAGTAATGGTGTGCCTTCGATTTTTTCGTCGTGAAGTGCGATTATGTCTCTGGCGAACTTGCCGCTTGCATCCTTGACTCTGTATACTTGTTTTCTTCCTGGAAGAGTGATCTTGCTTTGGCTCAGTTTCATTGTGGGCACAAATCTGCCAGATCTGTCCATCTTCTCGCACAGTTTGTATATGATGTCAACGTACGGTCTGTCTTGCGACGTGCTCATTCTCGTGCCTACGCCGAAAGAGTCGATTTTGGCGCCTCTGCGTAGTAGATCCTCAATCTTGTACTCGTCTAGGTCGCCGCTGGCAAAAATCTTCACATAGGTTAGACCTTTTTCGTCAAGTATTGCCCTGACTTTCTTGCTGATTTTGACAAGGTCTCCGCTGTCAATTCTGACGCCGCTTAGATGGAAGCCCTTCTTCGCCAATTCCTCTGCAACCGCTGCCGCGTTCTCTGCGCCCTTAACGTTGTCATAAGTGTCGATCAGAAGGGTCAAGGTTTTTGGGAAGGTCTTGGCGAAAGCTTTGAAGGCTTCAACTTCGTTGTCGAAGAACATGATGAATGAGTGCGCCATCGTTCCGAAGACTGGAATGCCGTATTTCATGCCTGCTAACACGCTGGACGTGCCCTCGCAGCCTGCGATGTAACTGCATCGTGCAGCTTTCATTGCAGCGTCTGTGCCATGTGTTCTTCTTAAGCCGAATTCGATTATGGCTCGTCCCTGCGCTGCGTGCACGACTCTTGATGCTTTTGTGGCTATCATTGTTTGTAGGTTGACGGTGTTTAGGAGGAAGGATTCGACTAGTTGAGCCTCGATGATGGGCGCAGTGACTCTGATCAATGGTTCGTTCGAGAAAACTATGGTGCCTTCTGGAACTGCCCAAACTTCGCCTGAGAACTTGAAGCCTTTCAGGTAATCGAGGAAGTCCTCTTTGAATCCGCGGGTTCTTAAGTATTCGATTTGGGTCGAAGTGAACTTCACGTTCTTTAAGTATAGCAGCGCTTGTTCTAAGCCGGCGAAAACATAGTAGGATCTGTTTGACGGTAGTCTTCGGATGAACAAGTCAAAGGTGGCGGGTTCGGTTCGGTTGTTGTCGAAGTAACTGGCGCACATGGTCAGCTCGTACAAGTCAGTGAGGAGGCTCATGTTGTCTGGGTTTACGAAGTCGAGGCTGGGTTCTTTAGTCGTTGGTTTGGTCCCTTCTTCAAGTCCACTTCTTGCTTAGCAGTTCTTTTGATGTGGTCAGTGTGGGTTTGTAGGCTTTCTTCATGAATTTTAAGGCTTCCTTTTGAGTTGGCGCGTCAACTGCTTCAACACAGTCTTCAGGCACAATGATTCTGTAGCCTCTGAAAAACGCATCCGCTGCTGTGTGTTGAATGCAGATGTCAGTGACAACGCCTGTGAGAATAACCGTGTCGATCTTCAGTTCACGAAGCAGCTGGTCTAGGTCGGTGCCTTGGAAAGCGCTGTACTTCCTTTTGAAAACTCGGAAATCACCTTTTTTGGGTTTCAGCTCGTTGACTATCTCGGCGCCCAATGAACCTGCTTCAGCGTGTTTGCCCCAGATGTCAAACTCACGGTCCATGCCAGGCAGATGTGCATCTGTAGCGTAGATAACGGGAGCCTTCTGCGTTCGTGCGTAGTCTATCAGAGCCTTTATGTTGGGAATGATCCTTGCTGCCCTGTCGCTCTTGAATACGCCAGTCACAAAATCGTTGATCATGTCAATAACGATCACTGCAGCCCTCATCCTGATCAACTCTTATGTTCTTATTTCTGCGTGAAGTCGCTCAACAAAAGCTTTTCTCAAAACCGTGACGCAGGATGAGTTATGTCCCTTCAAGATGCTGATATCAAAAGCAAGGCTTGAACAAATCCCACTTCGACCACTGCAGCGACAAGGAAGACTGTGTAGATTATTGCCAGATCGCGGGTTTGAAGGCTTTTTTTGAGAGTCTTCTTTATCGCCTGATAGATGCCGTAACCCTCAATCACTCCTGCAGGCAAGCTCAACAGTACAACCATGGCTAACGTGCTGATTTCTACATTTCCTCTGACTAGGGTGCTAGCTCTCAGAATGCTGATTGAGAGAATCATTATGGCGAACACAGGCGCGAAAATCTCAGGGTTTTGCAACACCACGTATTCTATTTTGCGTTTGGGCATAAACGTCAACACGACTTCAACATAAAACGCCATACCCAATATAATGAGTGAAACCGCAAGAATGTTGTGAATGAAGACAAGGGCAACGCCCAACGGAAGGTTCGTGAAGCTGTCCCTTATGTAAACGAAAAACGAAGTGTTTTCAACATAGGCTAAAGCGAGGAAGAAAAGAAAGACGAATCCAAGGAGAACAGTGCGCCTCTTGCTGCCACTCATGCCCAAGCCATATGAGATGTCCGTTACTAGTCTTTTGTGAAGCCTAAATCTCTACGTAGAACATAGAAAACAACGACAGAAACTCGTCATGCTTCTCTTTTGATCTCGAAAATTACTGTTCCTCCAAGCGTGTAAGGCGGTCCAGGGTCTAAACACTGAACATAGCCTATGTTTCCATCTTCCACAGCCAATCCAAGATCTTTGAAGCTGACGCCTCGGGCAAGCGGAACAAGCATGGACAACATGGAACCCAAAGCATGAACACATAAGGTGTCAGTCTGGGCAGTGTCGATCTTGGGCGACTCCACGACGATCTTGTCTCCAACCTTGTGAACAGGACAACGCCCACGAATCTCCTTAACCGTCAACACCAACCTATGAACTCTACTCATGAACGCCTCATCCCTAGCCATCTTAAATGGGTGAATGAAACATAAAAAGCACTCCAACATTAGGTAAAGACAAAGATTAAAAGCCACAGCCTGCTTGAGAATTTCTGCAGCCAACAGCCGGGGTGGCCGAGCCGTGAGGCGGCAGCCTGCAGAGCTGCTTTACATGGGTTCAACTCCCATCCCCGGCTCCAGGACCGAATCCTTGTACTCAAGTGACATTCTAAGTTTCTTATGGCATCTGAAGAAGCAAGGCTACAAAGAAACAACTATTGAAGAGAGCTATGCTAAAATCTTGAAGAATCTTTCTGGAAACTGCAATTTGAATGATCCAGAGACAGTTGTAGAATACGTAGCTACAAAACATGTGTCTTCGGGTAGAAAAGAGCTAATCATAAACTGCTACATAAACTACTGCAAATTCAAAGGATTAAGCTTCATTCCACCTAGATACAAGAGAACCGATAAGCTTCCTCATATTCCCTCAGAAACTGATATTGAAGCGTTGATAGGGGCTCTTCCAACTAAGCTCAGCATCTTCACTAAGGTTGTGAAGGAAACTGGCGCTAGGCCAGGGGAGCTGTGGTTTCTAAAATGGGCTGATGTTGATTTTGAAAGAAACACTATATGCATAAATCATCCAGAAAAAGGCAGTAAGGCTAGAGTTGTCAAAGTGTCTGGTCAAACAATAGCTTTGATTTCTAAGCTTCCGAGAAGGAGTCAGTATGTGTTCAAACCTAATCCTGATATTAAGCTGAAGAACTTCCAAAGATACTTCATCAAAAAGAAAAAGGACATAGGTCTCAAGCTTTGTAATCCAAAAATAGAGGCAATCAACTGGAAAAGTCTAAGACACTTTAAAGGCACAATGGAATATCATAAAACAAAGGATATCCTCTACGTAAAGGAATTGCTAGGACACAAAAACATTCAGAACACACTGGTTTATACCCACCTAGTTAATTGGGAAACCAACGAGTACATCTGCAAAGCAGTTAGGAATTATGAAGAAGCATCTTCATTGATAGAGTCTGGCTTTGAGTATGTTGCTACTGTACCCAATGACAACGTAATGCTGTTCAGAAAGAGAAAATAAACCCTGAAACTCTCTCCACACCCCTCTTTTTTCTCTCAAGTTCCTCATTTCATAAGTTAATGTCCTAAAGTGCAGTTAAGACAGTATTCACAGTTCAGCTAACAACCTAAGATACACTATGCAACCTATTCTACGGCTAGAATCCATGTTAGCATCGGTGTATCTGAAAAAAATTCAAGCTGGAAAGAGGTAAAGTTGCAAAAAGGCTATTCACGTTGCTGGTCTCACTATGGATGTAGCCTGACTCTTTAGAGGGACCTGTATTCTTTGGAAATCCTTTTCTTTCAAAGTTTGAAATCCAAATATATCTGCTGACATCGATAATCTCTAGAATACTCTGTTGTTAACCCCCATCGCATAAAACTGCTGAATTTAGAGAACGCAACATATAAATAGGGCTGGATAGCTTGTATATATGTATAGAACTACAAATAAAATAGGTGTATAAAATGAACAGTAGAAAAAAAGAGTACAAACGATATTTCAGGCCACTCAGAGAAATCGAAATGAAGGAATGGCGACCACTACCGAAAAACTTCAAAACAGATTTGTTTGAAGCCTTCGTAAAATCTGCTGACGAGATGGTTGAGGTCAATGTTGATGAGTTGCCTGAACCAATCCATAAAGAGAGTTCGAGGGGAAAGAGCACCAAGCAGGACAGTTTTGCTAGCTCTTTCTATTCTTGGAAGCGGAAAAAGAAAACCAAAGAATACCTTAGAGGACTTGGCATAGATGTCCTTCTCATCAGAAGAGGAGAGAAAGTTGCTCTTAAGAAGAAACAGAGAATCTAATGACCAGGCAAACCATTACCCTACCTCTACTACACCCACACCTACCCATATCCATCAATACTCAATCAAATCTACTTACACCAATAGGTAATGATGTATGAGTCAAGCGGAAGCAAAAGTAAGAACAATATACTTACACCTTGATAGATTTCAACAGATGAAACAAGAAAGAATGAGATGCCTGTTGGAAGAATTGGAGCAAATTGGAACCATAGGCATTAAGGATTTCCTAAGCCATATAGCCGTTCATTATGGAATACGAAGAAGCACAGGTCTAGAATACATTCAGGATTGGTTAGATGCACGTTGTATTGCTATCGAACGTAGCAAGATAAAATTTTTGAAGAAACCTGAAGGCTTGGAGTGAATGTCTAGAGGCATTGGAAAGCTCCAATATCACATTCTTAAATTATTGCAGGAAAAGAAACAACAGTTGAGACCTAAAGACTTAATCCTTTCATTGTCACCAGAAGCGACCAAAACAAAAAACAATGAAGTGCGACATAATGTTTACGTAGCATTGAAGGGTTTAGTTTCAAAGGGATTTATCACTAAGGAAGGACACCATTATGCAATTACCCACAAAGGAAAAGATGAACTCCTTTACTTCCTACTTTACCGTCTCTCCAGCCCTAACCTGAATGAAATTTTGAATCTGAGCTACGGTCCAAGTGAAATAGGGTTTTGGCCAGAGGGGAGGAAGCTTCTGTATTCTGTGGGAATAGTAAGATGACACAACAATAACTAACCAATCTTATTCTCGGAGAATATTAAGATGACACTAAATACTACAATCACAAGAGACCATCGTCAATCTAAATTTGCCCAAGTCCTTGATTCATTTTTCCGTACATTCACGGATAGAGTGATTTTGGGGAAAGCAATAATTTCACTGACGGAAAGCAAGCGTGCTTGGAGAAGACTGCGTCAGATATTACCTCTTGCATTAGAAGAAGCCTACAGGTCTAATAACGTTATTGAAGGGACTGGGCATTCTCTACAGCGTTTATCTGAGTACTCAGATACGTTCATTAAGAATTTGTTTAGTTCCTTAATGAACTTTAAAAAAGTTTTCCAAGGCAGTTCTATGGATACAATTAGAATACCTAACACACTATATCATGGCACAACAACCTTATTTCTTTCTAGCATAATGAAAGAAGGGCTACTTCTTGGTAAGGCAGGGCAGTGTTGGACAGAAGACTACAAAGATGAACCTCTTAAGATTTGCTTGACAGACAGTTTGTATGCTGCTGAATTCTTCGCTCATGTTGCAGCAAAAAAAATTGGTGGAGAACCAGTTGTTTTATCAATTGACATCAAAGGAATGAACACTCTGAAAATAAAAATAGAAGTCTTTACAAGCAACGGTGGAGGCTCCAGAGTTTTTGACATTTATAGAGAGTTTTTCTTCACTGAACCTATACCACCAGATAGAGTAAAGGGCTGGTATAGGCTTCCAGAACCATCAGCATTTATGTTGTTAATATGCCTTGCAGACCGGTTTAAGCAAGAAGAAGCATAAAGGTAAGCTCAACATTCTTTTGTCCAGTTCGTATCCATTCAAAGACTTCCTTCTTAACCATGAAAAGAGGCAATAATAACAAACACTATTAAAAAATATATGGTAGACAGCCGCATCTAACCATTACAGTAGGTTGAAAGCATGTCAGAAAGCAAGGAGATTGACAGCCATAACCGAAAGGTTGATAGGATTAAGAAGAGACTGGTTGATCTTGACCTTCCTGTTCTTCCTCTTACTTGTGTGAAGTCTCCTTTCTACATGCCCGACATTATTACTAGGGTTGATAAGGGCTTCATTGTCATTGACTTCATTAACACCAAAGAAAGGATTCCTTTTGATGTGGGTGGTCTGTGCCTAATCTACAACAAGGACATTGTTGAATCTGTTGTAGCCATCATTGATGATGGGCTTTGGAAAAGACATGAAAGAGACTTTGGAAGAGTGAGAATGAATATTCCACCCAAGATGTTTGTATTGCCCGAAAAAGAAGCAGAGGAATATTTTAAATCCAGAATGGAATCAACTATGCTATGGAAAGTGAAAGAATGAGTGAAGACCTAACTAGCAGGTTAAGAGAGGCTGAGAAGTCAGCTAAATGCGTCTATGTCATCAAGGGCTTTGTGCATGACCTTCATGGTCAATACGCAACCAGAACACAAGCGATAACCTCAGTTGTTTACAGTCACATGGATACTGAAGAAACAGAGAAAAGAGAGAAGGAATCTGAGAAGAAAAGCACGACAATGCAGAGAGTAAAAAACGTTGAAGTGAGAACTTTTCCAAGGAATGAGAATGGACAGTTGGTCGCTCCTCTTGGTGGTGATAGAGGATACTTGAAAGGCATGTTGAGGACAGCGGCTAAACTGAAGTTTGGTGACCAGTGGCGTAGGAGAACAAGCAAATACTATGGGTTGAAGTCAAAGATGGTGGACGGAATCTTCATTCAACCCGAAATGATAGAACTAGGAAAGCAGGTTAGCAATCCCCTTGACCAGCCGAAAGGCTACTTGATACCCCGAGTTGGAAGCACAGAATATTATGATTACATCAACAAGTCTCCTTTTGAAGTTAGACTAATTGTTGAAGGAGATGTTCCAGAAGAAGTAGTTCTACACACGTTGGCAACAATGCAGAGACTTGGATGTGGACCGAAGAGAAGAGGAAGAATAGAAATCACCAATATAGAAAGACTGAAAACCTAAAAAATAAGAGTAAGCGTCTCCCAATAATCTATGTTTGCCTTTCCTATTCTCTCCCGTTCTCTACTTTCCCTCGTTAACCTTCGCCATCCTTACTCCTATCTTTGCTTGTATAAACTGTTCTCACCTTTCCTTGCCTCCGAGGAAAACATTAATACTATCTTAAGACTAGTTCTTCACGTCAACTTTCCTTGGCTGTGCCTTGCTAGCCTAATCCTTACTTTGCCATACTAGCCTTTCCTTGGCTAAATCCATCTTTGCCTTCCTTAAGCTTGCCTCTGAGGAAAACATAAAATACAGTCTCAAGACTATTATATGTGTCAACTTGCCTTGGCTTTCCTTGTCTAACGTATACTGAACCTTTCCAAGCTGGGCTTACCTTCCCTTGGCTCTGAGGTTCAACATCTCAATAAGAAAAGCAAAAATAGGCGTTCTATCTCTATCTTTCTTGTTTGCTTGTCTGGACTTCACCTTTCTACCCTTTTCCCGTCCTTTCTATTCTAACCCCTACTTATCTGCGCCTTACTTTCCTTACCCTCTCTTGCCTCTGAGGTTTCATTTTCCCAGTCTGGAAGTCTTTATTATCTCTGAAAGCTTCTTGATGTTGTCAGCAGTTAGAAGTTCTTTCAGCTTTTCCACATGTTTTTCGTTGGCATAGAGCGGAAGCTTACAGAAATCATGTAGAGCTAGGAGCAGTTCTCCAAGTTCTTTGAAACCTTCCAATGTGGTCATGTAATCAATTGTCTCACATTCAGGATTTCTGAGTCTTATCATATACTGAACATTGGAAACCGAAGGACCTTTGAGTCTCGCAACAATAGAGAGTTCAAAATTACCTTTGTTTTCTTCAGCCCAGACTTTATGGTCAACAACCTCTTTGTACATGGTTATTCGTTAAGTGTTTCTCCTTAAATTATTAATGCAACGTGAGAAGAAAGTAGTGCTATCCCATGAGGTGATGGATGTGGTAAAGAAACTAATAGCTTTGGTTTTTGTTGCTTTGCTGGCAGGGTTAGCAGGAGGATATATCTTCAAGTCGGAGATTTCTCTATTGAAACCATCTGAGACATGGCATTTTGTTATGAGCTTTACGACAAATGAGACCCAGAGAACTAGTCCTTCTTTCTACCTTAGCGGAACGAAATGGAGAATCAAATGGAACCTGATAGCAATTGAAGAACCTGCTCCGGAGGAATTCCCCTATTACTATGCTCTAAACAAAACCTTGTGGCGAATAACATTTGGAGGTTGGAACGGGTTTTTAGTTTACGATGAAAGCAGGTACGTGATATCTACTTTGGACATTGCATTGTATCAGTTCGACACGCTTTATAGGAGGAACGCTACAATCGCAGGTGGAGGAGAGATAAACTGGTATTATGAGAATGACCCAAACATTAAGGGAATATGCTATTTGGTTTATGGTGAAGGAAAACTCTACATAGAAGTAAGGGGACTGGATACTCCAATTGCGTTGACAATAGAATCATACTATTAAGACACCTTAAAATATCAAGCAAGAAAAAATCAAAACTAAGCACTTCATTGAATACGAATACCAAGCATGAACAAAGTCTCAGTTTCATTGTTCTCTGCCTTCTCTTTAGTTTCTTGGAAAACTAGTGTTGTCTGAAAGTATTCTCGAAGAATGGTTTCTGATATGTCTTCCAGCAGGGATACTGGGTTAAATATTTCTTAAGCTGGTCCTGGACATTACCGAAAGAAGGAGAAAAGAAAGATGTCTAATGAAAGCGAATCTAGCAAGAAAAAACCTACTGAAGCTACTGAAACATCAGATTCTAATAAAGAGCTGCTTTACATGGGTTCAACTCCCATCCCCGGCTCCAACAGACAATCCCACTCACTCCTGACCATGGCAAATACAGGCGTTAGATTTCCCAAGTGCTTAACGCAACTAACGAGGCATTCCAAAGCATAATATCTCTCAACGCAGAACCTACTTCCCCTAGGCTTGCAGACCCATGAAGCATCCATCTCGTCAACGTAGCCTGCCATAACAAAGCGATGCTCGCATTACTCTCAAGCAATCACAGCCACAAACTTGTTGATGACACTAAGACGCATTGGGCATTAACACCCACAGCCTGCAGCCGAACAACGTAGAAGTAGTAGTCCATCGTACACGCGGCACAGACAACTACTTCTAAACCTAAAGGCACCTCGATATTATTACTTGTTCTAAGCGAAAGTTAACAACATCTGAAAAAACTGCCTCCCACATCCAAGAAGTTGTTGTAACAAAGCACTACACTAGTCAACAACAACTTCAAACAGCGACGGCACCGCTTCGCCAACCATCAAAGAAGTCGTACAACACAGTTCAGCGAGTACAACTACAACAAAACACTCAGCCGCCCACGCACATTCTAAATGACATCGTCACCAGGAACAGTCGTATGACGATGTCCACACAGCTTCAGCTAAACTCATACGTGATGATGATGAAACCTATAGCACAAGTCAACACTAACACGCACGATCCGCAACATGGAAGAAGAAGGCGTCAATCTCCTCTATCTTTCTTCTTTCACAGTCTTCACAGCCACAGCGCCATCAACATACCACATGTTAGTGTTTCTATAGCGCGAGTCAACACTAACACGCACAGAGCCACAGACACTTCAACAAGTAGAAGAAGGTATAAGAGGCACAACCCCTTCTTCTCTTAAAATTCACTTTCCCGCAGAGCATCAGTCAACTATGCGCAAGCGTCACGCTAACTATGTTGCATCTCCACGCTAAACAACATTCAAGCGCACGCTAAAACAGCGAAAACAGAACCAAAAACACCATACAGAAACAGCCACAGCCCTCAGAACACAAACAGAAAAGCAGAACTTTCACACTGAAAAATTTTTTCCAGACTCATACTAACCCTACTCGATCACAGTGCCCACTTGCTCACCCCTGACAGCCCGCAAAACATTCTCAGGCACAAACCCGTTCACAACCACAGTCCTAATCCTTCTCCGCTGCAAAACACGCACAGCCTCAGGATCCAAAACCTGATGAATCCCAGCCCGATGCCTATCAACCTCAAACAACCTACCCAAATCATCAAACCCCAACGAATCCAACTTACGCGCATCCGGAAACCTACGAGGATCACGACTGAAAATACCCTCCTGATCCGTCGCCTTAACCAACAAATCCGCACCAACCCTCTCAGCCAACAACGCCGCCACCGCATCAGTAGTCATACCAGGCCTCAAACCACCCATAACCACAACTCTACTATCAGCCACCAGCCTAGCAGCGTCTTCTACAGTAGTCGGAACAACACCAGCTCCGTTCCTTCCCAACTTCAACACAAAAAGCTGAGCCACCAACCGCGAAACCGAAATCGCCACCTCATCCTGACCCGCTTCATCCAAACCCATAGCCCGAGCCGTCCTAATCAAATCACGAGAAAGCGCACCACCACCCACAACAGCCACAACCACATGACCCTCACGCCGCAAAGCCAACAACAAATCAACGTACCTACTCATAAGCTCAGAATTAAACGGCGAAGCCACAACCGAACCCCCAACCCTAACAACCAGCCTCACCCTCAACACCGTCCCGGTCAACAGCCTCACACTAAACAGACAACCAGAAAAATAAAACTTACACCCAACCAGCACCGAAAGGAAAACACATTAACCAGCCACACCCTACAACTCAACATAGGCGAAAAACACCAATGACCACTACAGCTTCACCAATAGAACTCATTTTCCTCGGAACAGGCGGAGGACGATTTGCCACAATAACCCAAAAACGCCGAACAGGCGGCATCCGCATACTCCACGAAAAAACCAACATCCACCTAGACCCAGGACCAGGCGCACTAGTCTACTCAATTGAGGCTGGACTTAACCCACAAAAAATAAACGGCATACTAGTCTCACACGACCACCCAGACCACTACAACGACGCCGAAGTACTCATCGAAGCAATGACACGAGGCATGACCAAAAAGAAAGGCACACTAGCAGCAGCACACAGCGTCCTACACGGAAGCGAACTCTTGGAACCCTCAATCTCAAAATACCACCAACAAATGCCCGAACAAGTCATAGACGCCAAACCCGGCACCACATTCAAAATCCAAAACCTACACATCTCAGTGGCTCAAGCCCAACACACCGACCCAGACGCAGTAGGCCTCAGAATCGAAGCCCCAACAATCGGCAGCATCGCCTACACCTCAGACACCGAATACTTCACAGGCATAGGCAAACTATACACAGGCGTACGCCTCCTCATCCTCTGCGTACTGCGACCCACAGCAAGTCCATGGAAAGGACACATGACCACAGACGACGCCATCAAAATCATCCAAGAAACCCAACCAGAAATGGCTGTCCTTACCCACTTCGGCATGCAAATGATAGTGAAAAACCCCAACAACGAAGCCGAACTAATACAGCAACAAACACGAACATCAACAATAGCCGCCACAGACGGCATGCGCATGCAAATCGCAGACCAAATACTAATCCAAACAACACGAAAACAAAAGGACTTGGGCGAGTTTATCTAGAGACACCGGGAGAGCTGTTCGCTAGCTGCCTCATTCAACAACAAACACGTTGCCTAACGCCTTCGTGGTCGCCTCAACCTCTCTCGGCGGCTGACCAAACCTGAGGTGCCTAATTCTATGCATAGCCTTAAGATCAGCTTCAAGAACTTGCAACTCCTTCGGAGCATAGACTGCTGCCTTAACCTCTTGGCTCAAAGCAATACTCTTCTCCTTCTTATACTTCCAGACCGCAGTATCGAAATCCATTAACTGAGGCAGCAACCCCTGAAAGTCACTCTCAAACTTCCTATCCTCTTTGGGGAAAGCTTGCAGATGTACACTTTCGCTCGAGTAGAGTTCACGCCACAAAGCTTCAGTCACGAACGGGCATATAGGCGCTAACAGCCTGATAACTGTACCTAGGCACGTGTGAAGCGTGTACCATGCACCACGCTGAACCTTCACGTCGAATTCCCCCTGCTGATTATAAGCCCGCGACTTCGCAGCTTCAACATAATGATCAGCGAAAACATTCCACGCGAAAACTCTCATAGCGTTAGCTGGACCATGAAAGTCCAGCTCACCGTACCCGCTTTTGCAATCTTTGATCAAACTGTTAAGATGAGAGAGTATCATTCTGTCAAGTGCAGCCAACTCGTAATCTTCGGTCACAGTGGGAAACGACGATATGAATCGCGCTATGTTCCAAAGCTTGGTTATGAACAAAGCTGCACCTTTAACGCGTTCCTCGGAAAACCTATAGTTTGAACCCAGTTTGGCTTCGGCAGCACTCCAAAACCTAAATGCATCGACACCGTACTTTTCAAACATGCTCTCGGGATAGACAACGTTCCCCTTCGACTTATGCATGGCTTCACCCTTTTCATCCAGACCCATGCCCGACAACCTAACCTTACGGAACGGCGGCTCCTTGAACAACAGAAAAGTGCGCAGAATAGAGTAATACAACCAGTTGCGCACGATGTCTATGCCCTGCGGACGCAAAGATGCTGGATAAGCCTTCCTGAAAAAACCATCATCCCTAAGATAACCGATTATGTAGAGCTCACTTATACTCGAATCAAACCAAGTATCAAACGTGCGTTGCTCGCCCGCAAACTCCTTAGAGCCACAAGACTTGCATCCGCCAAACGGTGCCTTTTCCTTCCAAGGTCTGTAATATTTCCCAGGTTTGGGCGCATGCGGTTTACCACATTTCTTGCAGTACCATATCGGAATCTCTGTTCCATAAAAACGCCTGCGGCTAATGGGCCAATCAATCGTAAGCGAGTCAATCCAATTCATCAATATTCGCTTCGATTCCTTAGGGTAGAAACGCATCTTATCTGTGAGACGCCTAATTTCGTCCAAGTACTCAAGCTGCTTGAGATAGTATTCCGGCATCTCAATCAATTCAATTGGGTCCTCAGACCTCCAGCAAATAGGCGTGCGATGAACAATCTTCTCTTGCTTAACTATCAACTTCTTCTTCAGTAAATCCTGAATTATCCTTTGCCTAGCCTCATCAACAGTCAAACCCTCATAGGGTCCAGCAACCTCGTTCATTCTACCAGCTTCATCAATGGCTATCGTTCCTTTGAGGCTAAGCTCCCTGAAAAGGCGCTGATCAGAGTAATCACCATATGAACACGCCATCATTAGGCCAGTTCCAAACTCTGGCTTGGCAGAACTGTGAGCCTGAATGGGCACCTCATGCTCAAAAATGGGCACAACAGCAGTTTTGCCCCTCAGATGCTGGTACCTTGAATCGTCAGGGTTGAACAGAACCATGGCGCAGGTACAGAGTAGCTCAGGTCTCGTAGTCGCTATTATGATGGGCTCACTTGTTTCCTTAACCATGAATTTGATGTAGTTCAAACTAGTCCGGATTTCAGCGTAATCAATCTCCGCATCGGCAACAGAGGTTCGACAAACTGGACACCAACTGGTCGGACGCTCATCCTCATAAATCAAGCCTCGATTCCACATTTCGATGAACGTTGCCTGAGTCGTCAAACGGTATTCAGGGCTGTCAGTACAGTAGTGGCTGTCGAAGTCACAGCTCATACCCATTCGGTAAGCGACTTGTATGATCTGAGCTTCTACTTTGTCGAGGAAACCGGAGCATAACTTGATGAATTCTTCCCGTGAGATGTCATAGGCATGCATCTTAAGTTCTTTTTCCACTTCCACCTCAACTGGTAAGCCATTTCGGTCGATGCCCAAAGGAAACAACACTTCATGACCTTGCATGCGAAAGTAACGGGCAACCATGTCTATTTGAGTGTAATGTGCTGCTCCAGCTGCATGCCATGGTCCAGAAGCATATGGGGGAGGCGTATCAATAGAGAACAAGGTTTTCTTGGAGGCTTTATTGAACCGATAAGTATTCTCTTTCTCCCAGAGCTGACTCTGTTCTTCTTCACGTCTAATGGCCCATCTGGACTCCTTTATCTTCGGCTTGAAAGGCGTCCTGCTGGCGGTTTCTGTCATTTTCTCCATCCTTCTGTCAAACTAGTGATGATCCGCAATGAGATGGCTTCAATGGTGTGGACTAATATACTTAAAAGAATTTGCGCTAGGCTTAATCGACTTGGCAGGCGTTCATCCCTAAACACCCTTGCGCCGAATCCACATTCATCACGTAGAGATTTAAACGTTATGGATTCTGCGGACAAAACGATTAATCTCTGCTGACAACATGCAGGTTTTCAGTTAATGAGCTTGAATCTAAGTATAGCTGCGATTCCGCCGAACGAGTTTTTGAGCATTTGTCCTTCCTCAGATTCGATCGATATGATTTCCACGTTGGCGCCTACTTGTTCTGCGAGTTCAGCGAAGTCGTCTATGAGGTCTCTGGTTTCAATTATGGAGAGTGAAGGGGCTTTGCAGTTTGGACATGGTTGACCGACTAAGCTTTGTTCGAATGGTGGAAGTGCTGTTTCCTTCATTGTGTTCTGTTGTTCGTAGCCGCATGCGTTGCATTTGATTGTTGCTCTCACGATGCTCAGTCCTTCTGACAGCAGCAGTGTCTGCACGGTGCCTGTTTCCAGTGCTTTTTTTACTTCTTCTTGGCCGTATGTGAATAATCCCGTGTCGTGTCCTATTTGGTAGAGGAAGTCTTGCATGATTTTCTTTTCTTCGACGTAGCGTACTTTTTTGAGGATTTCTGGTGCGCGTTCTACGACTTCTTCTACTCCTTGGTCGCTGGTGTAGGCGGTGTCGACTGTGTCTAGGATTTTTTGTTTGAGCATGTAGTTGAGGAAGTCGCCTTTCTGGAAATCGTATTTTGTTGGTCCTGGTCCTCCGATTATTACGCCTTTTAAGTTGGGTATTGAGAGGAAGATGTCGTTTGCGTGGTCGCCTACGCGTTTGAAATATGCTAGTAGGTTGGCTTCTCTGAGTCTTTCGAATCGTCGGGCTGATTGTCCGCCTGCTCGGTGTTTGCCTGGGATTCCTGAGGTTTCTTCGCGGACGATTTGGAGGCGGTTGCCTTCGAGTTTGGCTATTGTGGTTTCTTGGGAGTCAATGACCATGATTCCGTAGGCTTCTTCTTCCCTCAATTGCTCTTCTAGGTATTCTGTGTGGAATTTTGGGTCGCAGCGGTATAGGTATACGTTGATGGGTTTGGGTGGTGTTATTACGTAGGTTTCTAGGCGTTCGCTTCCGGGTCCGTTTTGGGGGATGGCGCCTGAGAATACGACTAGGCCGTTTTTGGGTATTTCTTTGAATAGTTTGAGTCGCTGCATTACTTTGGTGATGGCGTCTTGGACGTTTTTTCGTGTTGTGTCTGATTTGATGTTGGATGCTGTGCCGTATTCCTGCCGTAGCATGCTCGTTACTTCGGCGACTTGTTTGCCTGGTGGTACGAACAGGGATACGAGTTCGGTTCCGCGTCCCTCTTTTTTGCCTAGTGTTGTGAGTGCTTTTTTGAGTCTGAATCGTTCGAGTGATGTGCGTTTTTCTGAGATTGGTGAGGTGGTCACTTGGTTTGGTTCGCCTGTGTGGGGGATGGTTATGCCTAGTTTTTGTTGGGTATAGATAAGAGTTGCTTTTTGAAGGTGGGCTGAGTTGGTGGACCGGGCGGGATTTGAACCCGCGGCTTCCTGATTGCGAATCAGGCGTTCATACCAAGCTGAACTACCGGCCCTTATTGTGAGTATTTGGTGTGTGCTTTTTTCTTTTTTGATTTCGGGTTAGGCTGAAGGTAGGGTTAGTATGAGGGCAGAAAATTTTTTTTGGGGTGAAAGCTGGGCTTTTCTGTTTGCGTTTCTGGCTCTGTTGCTGGTTCTGTATGGTGTTTTTGGTTCTGTTTTCGCTGTTTTAGCGTGCGCTTGTATGTTGGTATGCGTGGAGATGCAACATGGTTAGCGTGACGTTTGAGTATGTTGACGGACTCTGGGAAGACAAAATTCGCAAGAAGAAGACAACTTGCCCCTTATACCTTCTTCTACTAATGTTGTGTTGCGTTTTGTGGGAAGAGCTGTGCGGAAGAAGAAGACGGGTCAGTAGCTCAAGTTTCTTCTTCTACCATGTTGCGGGTGAAGGCTGTGACGGTGTTGCCGGTTACGTGACCAGTTTCATCAGTTCGATCATGTTGTTGACTTCTATGGCGTTGGTTCCTGTGGCAATTTGGGAAACTGTGGGTGTGGCTTCATATCCTAGTGTGAGTATAGTTTGGCCTTTGTGAGAAATCGTTATTGTTAGTCTGTCCTGTTTGAGTTTTTCTGCGAGGTTTCTGAGCGTTTTGAGTTTTTCTAGTATGGATTTTTCTGTGATTTCGGCTTCGAGTTCGAGAAGGGTTTTCAATAGTTGTTTTTGTTGGAAGTTGTAGTCTATTTTGTTGTTTTGTATTGTTAGTTGAATGTGTTCTACGCCGTTGGTTTGGAGGCTGATGCTTCCTTGTTTTAGGATGTGTGCTAGGTTCAATGGTATTCTGAGTATTTTGGTTTCTGAGTGCAGCTGTTTCACTTTTTCTCCGATACGTAGAGTACGTCGAGTGTGATTGTGCCGTTTAGTTTGGTTTTCATTCCAGCCATTTCTAGGGTCAGGTCTTTGAATGTTAGTTGGAGGTTGGTTCCTTTGCCGGCTAGTTTGTCGATTAATTGTGCAAGTGTTTCGCCTAGTCCCTTGAAGGTTTCAGACAATTCTATTTCACCTAGGGTTAATGATGTCTGGTTTGGGGAATTAAAGAGTTTAGGTGAGGGGTCAGTTTGAGTGCTGGAAAATTTTTTTGTGGTTAAAGTGGGGCTTTTCTGTTTGTGTTCTGTGGTTTGTTCTTGCTTCGGCATGGTGTTTTTGGCTCTGCTGGTGCTGGTTTTGTGGTGCGCTTCGATGTTGGTTTGCGTGAAGTTTGAGGGATGTTGAGTGGCTTTGCAGGAAAGAGAAGTTCAAAAGAAGAAGGTGGCTCTTTCCTTTAGCCTTCTTCTACTACGGTTGGGTGGCTAAAGATTGTGTGCGTGATGAAGTTGACTTGTGCTATACTTTCATCATCATCACGTATGCGGCTGAAAGTTGTGTGCGTGTTAGTGTTGACGTCGCCTTAGTAACACTAACATGTGCTGTGTTGATGGGGCTGCGGGCAGCGGTTTGGACTTGTGTAGTTGAACATGCAAGACTGCACTGTACGACTTCTTTGTTTTTGATTCTGTAGGTGTTTATGGTGAATACGCTGTTTGTGTCATCATCGTGCTTAGTTGGGTTTTGTTTGCTGGTGTTGTGTGGTGGGTTTCATCATGCTTTAGGTTTGAGTCTAGCGTATTTCTGTGACTTGTAAGTTGTGTATTCCGGCTAGCAGGTTCATGGCTCCGAGTCCTAGGGCTAGGATTGTTATTAGGGTAGCAGCCCAGGGGGAGTATTTGCTGTGAACCTTGAATAGGAGTATGTTTGTGAATGTGTAGGCTGGGATGTAGAAGATTAGGGCGCCTAGGGCTCCTAGTGGCCATCCGAGGGGGTTCATTTCTCCGGCTATGCCTAGGCAGTCTATGGCGTAGAAGGTTGTGAACACGTCGAACATCCATGAGGAGAAGGGAACTATGTATGTATAAAGGAGGAGAGTTTTTGTTTTTTCTGTGTTCAATTTGGATGGTCTACCTTTGCAGGGTTTTGTGAACCTTACTATCTAGTGGTGTTGGGTTGAGGTAAGGGTTGTGAAATTTGAATTAAGACCGAGATGTCATGTTTCCTTGTGGGTTGGAGTAGGGGTTAGTATGGGTGCTGAAAAAAATTTTTTCAGGGTTGAAGTTCTGTCTTTCTGTTTGTGTTCGTGGCGCTTTTCGGGTTTTTGTATGATGTTTTGGGGTCTGTTTTCGCGGTTTTAGCGTGACGTTTAATGTTGCTAAAAGGTACCATCAATGTTGCCAATCGTGACGTTCAGGGTATGTTGGGGCGAGCTCTGCGGGAAAGAGAATTTCAAAAAAAAGTGACTTCTTGGGTCACTTTGTGACTTCCTTGCGAACTAGTAGATTTCCGTATTTCACGTCAATATTCAATCTGGCTTCTGTGCCTTTCCCATGTCCAAGCCAGCCGTAAGCTTCCGGTGAGCAGAGTCAGACACTCGCAAAGTCTTCATACTCGACCCACAACAAGTGTAATTTTAATCATTGCTCTCAAAACTCTTAACTTCAGAACTCCTCATAAGAGTTGCAGCCCAAGGATGCGGCGAGAATTGGTCGAAATGCTTCTTATGGATGGGATCAAGTTCAAGCTGTATGTTCCTGAAGATGAAAGAGAAATCGAGGAGATGGTCAAAGAACACTCAGAGGAGATTTTTGGCCAACACTCTGTCTATTTTGACTTGAAGCAAAAACTCAAGTCAGCGTCAGGAGTCGGCTCTATCCCAGATGGTTACGTGATCTCCTTGACCAAACCCTTTGAATGGTTAATCGTTGAAGTTGAGCTGTCGAAACATCCACTTCATGAGCATATCACGAATCAGCTAAACAAATTCATGGTGGGCGTAAGAAACACGAGTACCCAGAAAGAACTGGTCGACTCCATTTACAACGAAATAGTCAAAGACAGAGTTCTCAAGGCAGACGTCGAAACTATGATCAACTCTCCCGAAATAAAGGGCTTCTTGTATGATTTGATCTCAAAGACTCCTCGGATTGCCGTTGTAATAGAAGAGACCGGTGACAAGGTCAAAGAAGCCTGCGATGGATTGAAAGTTGAGCCTGCGGTCGTGGAGTTCAAGACCTTTGTCAGAGAAGACGATCCAAACGTTCACGCCCACCTTTTCGAACCAATTCCAGCAGTGGGATTTGACGTAATCGCTAGTCCTGGACATGAAACTAAATGGACGCCGATACTCGTAGACATAGGAAACAGGTTTCGAAAGCTGAAGCCAGAAGTGGCGTATAGTCAAGCTCGCGCTACTTATTTGCCAATTCCAACTGGGGTCAGTCATATTCATTACGAGTGGAACATATACGGAAGAAAACAGAAGGTTCTGGATGTAGCCCTTCACTTTGAAACAGGCGACAAAGCAACTAATGAAAAATGGGTCACAAGACTTTTGCCATGTAAGGAGGAACTAGAAAAGAGGCTAGGCGAAAAGGTTCATTTCGGGTCTTGGTCACGCGTTGAAGGAAGCCATCGATGGAACAAGATTTCTGTAAGTAGAAAAATCGATCATGAAATCGATGACAGGACCAAAACATGGGCTGCTGAGACCATGGCGGTAATGTATGAGGTATTGACTCCTAGAATTAAGAGCAACGCGGGTTAGTCAAGTTTCATTTTGCTCTCCCTGCTTCCGTCGTTCTTTTCTGCAACCAACGTTAAACGAAGCGAAATTCCAACGGTTCCTTTGCCTTTTGAGGTGCATTGGATGCCGCAGTTCGCTATCGGAAAACCATGTGATGGAGAATGCCACACGAACATAGATGGCATATGCTACTTATGTCCTCAATGCGGCGTCCACCACTGCTACACATGCGCCTATTACACCCGTTGGAAATGCCACGGCGCGGAGAAAGACTAACATGAACCCCTGCCATGAACACAACATAGTCAGAATTAGGCGCAGAGTGACGAGGAGTCGCTACCTCAACAAAGCAGTCTACAAGTACCATCGCTACGAAATAACCATACCAGCCAAATACAAAGACCTAGCAGAAGCCTTCATGAACAAAGACCTCACAGTCGAAGCTAGACAAGAGGACAGCACGCTAATCATAGTGGCTAGACCCGTAGGGAGATTCGGTTCCTAATGAAGCACCGTGTACCTCTGTCTATGACTCGCTCTTACTTTCTCCACATCTCGTGCAGAACTTTGCCTTGGCTGCGTTTATTCGAAAGCATCTTGGGCATTGCCAGTTTCCATGCCTTAATTCCTTTCTGATGACTGGCTCTGGCTCTGCTGTCTTCGTAGGTCCAATTTTTTCTTTTCTTCTTATGTCATAAAGATCTTCAACGGCTTCTTCCATCCCGCCGCCTTCAAAGGCCATATGCTTAATGATTCCAAGTTCATCTTCGCAATCTATAATCAACAGTTTATGTTCTTTCTTGAAAAGCACACCTAATGTCGGTCCAAGTAGCCAGACACGCAGCGCGCTGATGTCTTTTTCAGTAGCAAGCCTTGCATCTTTTATTTTCGGCACTGGAATTTCTATTTTATCAGCTTCCTCTTCTTCCGTTGGCTCAAAGACCACCTTGTCGGAAAAAAGCAATAGCTTTCCCTTAGTTTCATAATGGTTTAGATACTTGACATCATATTCGATACATTCGCTCATCTTTCTAACGCTCATGGCGCGCGTTTACAACCCAGCATCAGCTGAGATGGACGACAACAGAAGTTGGTGACAATGACGCTCTTAAAACTTTTCAGCAATCCTTGCCAATATGGTCCAAATATATGGCTGCAGGACAGTGAGCTTGAGGAACTGTAGGCTTGGACAGTTGTTAATGCTTCTTGCTGTTTGATGGAGGAATGCTGTTTGTGGTTCACATGTCATCCTCTCAGAGATTCGGAAAGAATTAAATGATGCTATGCTAACAAGTTTCGAAACAGGTGCAGCGGTAGCCAAGCCAGGTCAAAGGCGAAAGAATGCACGTGGCTGTGCATTCCACTAAGGACTCAAGATCCTTTCCCGTAGGGGTTCGCAGGTTCAAATCCTGCCCGCTGCACCAAAATAAGACCTAGCCCAACTATTGCGATCCATCCAGCTGCCATCACGACTATTCCGCAAAAGTCATGCGTCAGACTACTATTGTTAGGTGTCACTCTTCTTCTATTATATCAATTATTGGGAGAGATGGGAAGAGTAAACACAATTAATTCTACATCTTCTTTCTTCTTTAAACCAAGCCATGTACTTGTTCCTCTTGATTCAACAGATAGCGAATATTTTTTATTCTTACACGTCGTTTTATAATTCAATGGTGCTAACAGAAATTATTTGTCCGATTTGTAACACAGTTAATCCAACAACAATTGTGACGCGAGAAAATAGAGGTGGTTTGTCAGCCAAGATCGCGAGTTTTGAACATTCTAAGAGCTATGAACTCCCTTCCTATGTTGTTACCTGCTCAATGTGCGGGAATACTTATCAATACTTTGAAATGCGCAACCATTCTTGGCTGAGGAGTCGACTGCTTCTATCGGCTTATTCAATTGAGACTTTCAAGATCATAGCTGAAACCTGCGGCAATCCGATTGAGTGTGATGAGACTGGTATGCTTGACTGGATTTTTGGACATATAGTTGGAGTGACAAGACCGAAACCGGGCTACATCAATATCTTCTTCGATTTAATGGAACATCGAATTTTCTTATCGTGCTTTGAGGAAAGGAAGTTCTTAAGTGGATTATCGGTGTATAAGGTGTATTAGAATGGAAACAAAAGGAAAAACAAATAGCGATACTGTTCAAGAGAAAACGTATCCGGACAAGAGCGTTTTTTACAGTTTCGACAAGGCTCAAGCAGTATACAAAGAAATGTCAGGAAGGAAAATCCTACTAACGGATGCAATTCTTCTTCTTCTATATGCCCAACCAGACAATCCCATATTTGGGGCTGTCTCGATGATGAAACAAATCTTCCTAGCGACTCATGAAATCTTTGACAGCGACGGGGTTCAAGACGGACGGTTTGTACCTCACTATTATGGATGGTACAGTTTTCTAGTAGCAAATGACCTTCAAAACCTTGAATTCTTGGGCTTCATTATCAGAAAGGGAAAACGCAACACTAAGCTGGAACAATTCCAAATATCTGAGAAGGGTAAGCAATACATTAAAGACCTCTTTAAGAGCCTGCCACAGGATTTGCAGACTACACTTAAAGAAAAGCGGAAAGGCTGGGACCAGCTAGGATACAGAGGAATGCTGAGATACATGTATACAAAATATCCTGAATCTATAGAGAAGTCAAAGCTCAAAGAGACATATAAACCGATTAAATGGGGTAGGTCCAAAGGTTGACACAAGTCGAAGTGAAAGTGAAATCAATAGACAGTAGTGCCCGATACCTGCCTCCAAGCAGAACCCTCGAGATAAGAACCAGAAAAGGCGTCCTAACAACTCCTGCCCGTGCTTCGACTTCATATGAATTCAGGCAGAAAGCACAAGTTCCTACAGATTTGCCGATAGAGAATGGAATCTCTATTGACATACACAGATTGAATTACCCTAATCTCTTAGAGTTCCTAAGGTCAAACGGATACACCAACAATCTAATCAAGAAAATTGATCTCGCCAATAGGCTCGCACAGTATTCTCAAATAAGAATAGCATTGATTCAACCAACAACATCTGAAACCACGGACGTTAAGACCAGACAAATGAAATATCCTTCAGGAATGAGCATTATTCAGAACGATTCCGCACAATTGCATAATTTCCTTAGCATTCTTGTTAAGCTTCAATTAGCCATCGGGTTAGACTTCATTGCTATTCCATTCCTGCATCTTCCACTAACAACAATGAAAGAAGTGTTCAGAGACGTAGACAAAACCATGGAAAGAGCTGGGTCGCAGCCTTTGTTTGTGCTTGATATGAAACATCAAGATTTTTCGCTTATCTTGGATTTCTTGGTTGAGGATTTGAGGTCAAATATGATAGGTCTCATCTATAGAGACTACCTTCGAAATATCCACAGTTATGAGAGAGTCTACAAATATGCAGAGCGCGATGTTGCATTTTTCTCGATGCATGTTGAAAGACTAGACGAAAATAATGACAACTTATCAACTATGCACTGCTTGCCGTTCCTAACTAATGACATATACTCTGTTGAAACCCCTACTTTCGGAGGAGTCAATCCTGAAAAAAGGAAAGAAGGAATAGGTACTCATCGGCTGGATAGGGTGAAGTTATTCGACAAGCAAAGTCTGCAAATCAACAAAATAACTTCGATTCCGAATCTTCAAGAAAGAATACTCACAGAATATGGCGATGATACTATTGTTAGAGATACTTTGGAGAATTACCGTGAGGCTGAAACTGACAACAAAAAAATCCAAACACTAGCAGCTTTTTCGAAAATTGACGAATTGAGACTAAGTTCAAAAGAGTTTCTAAATCTTCAAAGATTCATCAATCAAGACTCAGCGAGAGACTACATTTCCGAGAAGAAGACTCTTGAGAAAGCCCTTAATCCAGTGGCACGGTCAAGGCTTAACTTGAATTCTTTCTAGTGCACATGATTCCAGGAACGAGCTAGGAGACTAACTCCGGAAATAATGTTACCAGACAAAAGAGTTGTAGGGGGGTGAAATACGAGAGTACACATAATCTTAGTAAATGGGAGTCGAGTCACTCTTGATCAGGCGTGCAAGAAACTGAAAGAGCTCGACGAAAAATGCATCCACGATGTTGCATCTGTAAATATCGCAGAAACCACACATCTGAAAGTGTGAGCATTACTGCTACGCCTAAGCTAGGCGAGAGGAGAGATAATGGCAGACGAGCCCATAATTGAAAAGATCAAGAATCTGTGTTTTAACTCAGCAGGTGCGAGCATTGGTACTGACCCGCATTCAGAGTTCATCATGAGTCTTGAATTCTTACTGAGAACCAATAGCTATAGAACTGTGTGCGAAAGCCCAATATTCTTTGATCACAGGACGCTAAGAACAGGAAGGATGACCAAACAACAGGGCTACATTGACCTTTTCGCTACAGGTAGGAATGAAAACATTGCCATTGAATTCGACCGTCATAGGAGTCTGAAATACAAAAGCATCGAGAAACTGCTTCAGTTCGACGCAGACATTCTCATTGGGATTGTAGGAAACGGAGCACTGAATTATAACAAAGAACGGATTCTCGAAGTAATGAATGCACTCGAAATCACTGATAGAAAAGTGCTTATCATAGCGATGTCTGAGAAGACTTGTGAAGAAGTGAATTGGAAGAATTATTAGAATGCGCGCCAAAGTATAAGCAACTGCCATTGCGCGCATTTGACCGGCCCCCTGCATTGGTTTATCGGTGGTATCCATAATGCTGAATCATTTGAGGTGATGTCAATCTCGAGTCAGATACTAGCAAGGCTTTCCAACTGTCGGAAATTATCTTCGTAGTTTTGGAGCGAAATTCTTTTCTTTCGGTTAAGAATCAGCCTGCGAGAATTATATTTTTCTCTGAATTTTGAATGTTCCCAGAAGACTTTCGAGGGCAATACCCAAAACTTCTTCCAATCCTCTCTTTTACACGCAAGGAAGTAATTGTCCCTTGGTTCAAACTGCTTTACTTCAAAGATTTCCTCTCCTGCTCCTGTGGTTACTCGAGTCTTCACTTGAATTTCAACGTATTTTCCTGTTTTAGATCTGATAACGCAGTCAATACCTCGGATGTCCGCAATCGGAAGATAAACGTCCAAACCCCGTCTAAGAAGTTCACCGATAAATTGGTATTCACCTATCTTACCTTTGATTTGAGATGATACTTTCTCGATCGAAGTTCTTTCCATGTTTCTCTATCCAGCCACAATCTGTGCACCTTTATGTGACTAATGTATTGTCAACATTTTGTGTCTTTCGAAGAATAGTTAAAGAAAGCATTAGGCTGCAGACAGAATCTGCCCGCTGCACCATTAACGCAAAAAGATGAATCGAATACCAGCGGAAAGAACTGAAAAAACGTTTACCATTTTGTCTGTTTCACTTTGGAGAAAGACGCTTTAATGGGCAGTTCTACTTCCCTGAGCTTCTTCATTCTTTTGGTGGCATTAAGAATAGCGAATCCCAGGACGTTTCCTTCCATGTCCACTCTGAGGAAAACATCTTCTCCCATATCTCTGAAGAAGCCTTTCTTGGGCTTGCCCAATTCGACCTCGAGCAAGTCACCTTCCGGGTCGAACCATACTTTCAACGGTTCTTTTTCCAAACTAAGCCACCTTTCTTCACTTCATCAGGTGCCATTTTGTAGTTTTCTTTATGTGCCTCACCCTTTTTATACATGGACCCTTTCCTGCTTCCTGTTTAAGAGGGATCGGGTTGATTGTTGACTTTCACAACCACTTCTATCCAAAGGCCTACATCGACGAGTTGAAGAAAGAAAAAGGATACGCTTCCGTCTCCAAGGACGAAAACGATAGGCTCTTGATACACTACAAAGGCGACTACAACATCATCGTTGGACCCCACATCAACCTTGAAGACAGGATCAAGGCGATGGACAAGTACAAGATAGATTTACAGGTGCTTACTCTAACGACTCCCAGCGTGGAGCGAGAAGCTCCAACGAGAGGAATTAGGCTCGCTCAACTGGCGAACGATGGCTTCGGCGAGATAGTTGAGAAACAGCGCGACCGATTCGCAGCCCTAGCAGCATTGCCACTTCAAGACCCAGAAGCAGCAGCGATCGAACTGGAAAGAGCAGTTCAGGAACTCGGTCTAAGCGGTGCAACATTGATGTCAAACGCAAACAACCATCCCCTTGATTCCAAAAGCCTAATGCCCATCTACGAAAAAGCAGCCAAACTCGACGTACCACTGTTCATCCATCCCACATCTCCTCTCAATCAAACAGCCATGGACGACTACAGACTAGTGCCCATCCTCGGGTTCGGCGTTGACACCGCCCTCGCCGTGCTAAGACTCGTCTTCAGCGGCGTTCTGAAGAAGCTGCCCAGCCTAAAGCTTGTTGCTTCCCACTTGGGCGGAGTCTTTCCTTACCTGCGGGGAAGAATAGAGATCGGCTTCAACGCCTACCCAGAGTGCAAGATCAACATCTCAAAACCCCCCTCTGAATATCTGAAGAAGATCTGGATGGACTCCATCTGCTACGACGAGAACATCCTCATGTCAACCTACGCATACTCGGGCGCGGACAAGATCCTTCTTGGAACAGATTTCCCACACCAAATAAGCGACCATGAAAAAGGAGTCGAACGAATAAGACAACTGAACATAAGCGAGGAAGAAAAGCAGAAAATCCTCGGAGAAAACGCAGCAAAACTCCTAAAACTGTAGTCATACACGAACGGGTTCGAATCCTGCCCGCCTCACCATTTTTAGTAGTTTGACATGCTGATTATATACGACTTGAGACATTAGCTATGATGGAAGTGGTAGAGCTTGGGTCACACCATAGCTAAGGTAACGCTTCACAGCCCAGACACGTCCACATCCGAGCAGATCGAGCTTCTAGTCAACACAGGATCAACTTACACATGGGTCTCAACGGATGTACTAAAAAGGCTAAACGTGGAAGCGAGAATAGATAGGAAATTCAAGACAACAGACGGCAGGCTGCTTGAAAGGAAAGTCGGCGAAGTCCTAATCGAATACATGAACGAAAAAGCCACACGAATGGTAGTTTTCGCCGGCAAAGGAGACGCAGAAGTTCTCGGCGTGGACGCGCTCGAAGGACTAGGACTCGAAGTCGATCCGATAACAAAAAGGCTCAAGAAAGCCGAAGCATTACTGGCACTCTGAGAAACCGACTACAGCAGACGCCTCAACAACTGAAACTCATCTTGTATAGATTCACAAGCTCAAATCCTACTCAGTGCACCAATTATGTTTTTAACAATCCATTTGGGTAAGTACTGCAAAGCTGGAGGAAGACAACGTGCGCCTCGGTGTTATCCTTGCATTCATCGCAGTCTGCATCATCTGGGGTTCAACCTACTTGGCCATTCGCTTCGTCGTCGAAACTGCTCCGCCCTTCTTCACAGCTGCAACTCGCTGGATTATCGCTGGGCTTCTACTTTACAGTGTGACTAGGCTTCGCGGCGCTTCAGCTCCCTCACGGTCACACTGGTATGCAGGACTTGTGATTGGCGGCTTAATGTTGCTCCTTGCCCATGGCACGGTTGTCTGGGCAGAGCAGTGGATACCTTCCGGTTTGACTTCAATCTTAGTGGCGACTGTGCCTCTCTGGTTAGCCTCCGTGGAGTCCACACATGACAGGAGAAAGCCTGATGGAAAAGTCATTGCCGTATTGCTCGCTGGGTTTATCGGAGTCATCATCCTCGTAGGAGATATGCCAACTCTAGGCGCGAGGACAATGGGACCAATCGCCGCTCTCGCCGTCCTGTTTGGCGCATTCGCTTGGAGTCTCGGATCCTTCTACTCTCGTTCAGCGAAGCTTCCAAACTCGCATTTTATGGGAGTAGCTCTGCAAATGATAACAGGCGGAGTACTACTGCTTGCTATGAGTGTCGTCACAGGAGAGTTGGCTAGCGTAAAACTGTATAACATCTCTCAGCGTTCATTGATCGCTTGGGCTTATCTCATAGTCTTCGGCTCGCTTGTTGCGTTCACTTCTTACATATGGCTTCTTAAGCAAATTGCGCCTGCGCGAATCGGAATCTATGCCTACATAAACCCTATTGTCGCTTTACTCCTAGGCTGGGCATTAGCAGCCGAACAACTTACTCTTAGGAGCATCGTGGCTACAGCCATAATCCTGGTTTCAGTTGCAGTGATAACGTCACACAAGTTTGAGTCCCAAGCGAAAAGCTAGGAACAACAGAACTGCATTCGAACAAGCTCGAAAAAAGCTACCCGAAGACCGCGCTGAGAGGATTTCTTATTTTGTGTCAGTCTGTTTCACTCTGGAAAAAGACGCTTTAATGGGCAATTCGACTTCTCTGAGCTTCTTCATTCTCTTGGTGGAGTTGAGGATTGCGAATCCTAACACGTTTCTCTTCATATCCACCCTGAGGAAAACATCGTCTCCCATGTCTTTGAAGAAACCTTTCTTGGGCTTGCCTAGCTCGACCTCGAGCAGGTCGCCTTCAGGATCAAACCATACTCTCAACGGTTCTTTTTCCATATCAAGCCACCTTTCTTCACTTTATCTGTAAAGAAAGCCGTCGATATAAAATCCTCACCTCTTCTTAGAAGGTTTGGGGTTCGAGTTTTGCTTGATGTGCATTCCAAGTTATATCGATACTGCACAAGGTTAAAGAGTATTCTCTTCTTTATGAATACATGGTGAAACTGTGGCGAAAGTCAAGGATCATCTCAAGAGTGCTGAAGAATTCTATGCTCTTGGCACTAAAGAGTATGAAGAAGGTCGTCGAAAGGGTGATTTAACGCGCATAAGAGAAGGTTGCGAGAAAATATTTCATGCTTATGTAGAAGCCACCGCGGCTCTAGTTCAAAAACGCTGTTTTCCAGAGCCTGATTCACATGGAGAACGATGGGAAATCTTGGATAAATTAGGACGGAGAAAACTGGTAGAAGTTGGCGACTCAGCCTTTCTCTATCTTCATCAGTATGGTTACTACGGAGGAAAAATTCGTCCCGAAATCGAAAAGACGATGAAGGACGTGAAAGAAGCTATAGAC
>Ga0315314_1000716_pt1 | contig 33519 bp, 33 predicted proteins | sample TDP9_MG_FD_203631 | JGI IMG/M metagenome (GOLD analysis project Ga0315314, IMG submission 203631) | Freshwater sediment microbial communities from Lake Towuti, South Sulawesi, Indonesia - TDP9 | ecosystem: Environmental > Aquatic > Freshwater > Lake > Sediment | place: Indonesia: South Sulawesi... | reverse complement strand
GTGGTTCAAGTTGAACAGTGGGACCAGAATTCTTCTCCAATAATCCCTGTTCCACATGTACCGCCGCTGTTCATCCAGAAAGATTTCTTTAATCTGATCTTTGCTCCAGAAGCCTTTCTCAAAGCCCCTCTTTTCAGCCTTACTAGAATCGTTTGTCAAGTTTCAAGCCCCTCATGAACTACCTTGAGGATGGTGTGTATAAAGTTTAGCAAGTTTAAAGTTAATTGGCGATAAAGGCAAATGTGTAACTCTCTCGTATAAAGCAGGTTGCGCGTGAGCGAAATGCCTGAACCACTTATGGTTAGAGCGCACGTCTTTGTTTCTGGGAGGGTTCAAGGCGTTTTCTTCAGGAGCGAGACCCAAGACGAGGCGTTGAGGCTCGGCTTGACTGGTTGGGTGCGAAACCTGCCCGATAGAAGGGTTGAGGCTGTTTTTGAGGGAGAAAAAGACCCGGTTGATAGGATGATAGAGTTTTGTCGGCGTGGTCCGCCTGGCGCAAGGGTCACTAAAGTTGAGATGACCTGGGAAAACTACACTGGAGAGTTTAGGAGCTTCAGAATTCGATATGGCTATTAATATTTGAAGTCATGACACAAACGTTATCTTCTGAGAGAAGCCTAACCACACCCAAAATGGTGCCTTCCGATGAAAACAATTCTGCTCATAAACGACGATGGAATCCACTCCTCTGGCTTAATCGCCATCAAAAAGAGACTTGACTGCCTCGGAAAAGTCGTTGTTGTGACGCCCAAAGAAGAGATAAGCGGAATTGGTAAAGCCATAACATCAACTAGGCATGTGCGTGTTGAAGAAGTTGAGCTAAGTGACGGCTCCAAAGCCTACGCCATAGACGGTACACCCGCTGACGCTTATCTTTTGGCAGTGAACAAAATCCTAAGGCGTTCACCCCATTTGGTCGTGGCTGGAATAAACCTGGGTCCAAACCTAGGAATAGACGATTTCTTAAACTCTGGAACAATAGGTGCAGCTTTGGAGGCTGGGATTCACGGCGTGCCAGCGATAACGGTTTCTTATTGCAAACTTGAGATAAGCGACCAGAAGGCGGACAAAGCCAGAATCACGATGCAAGAGCTTGAGATGGCAGCTAGCATTGCGCAAAAAATCGTCGAAAGCGTGTTGGAGAACGGTATGCCATCCAATGTCGATATCCTTTCCATTAATGTACCAGAAGGCGCAGACTGTACTAAGCTGAAGGTCACGAATTTATCCTACGTGGGCTACGGTGACCTGTTCACGAAAGAACAGAAGGGCTACAGAATCGCGCAATGGAGGCTAGCTGACTACGTTGATCCCGACCCAGAAACAGACGTGCACGTGGTCAGAGATGAACAATGCATATCCATAACGCCGATCAAAATCAAGCTGCAACATAACAAAAAAGCGCTAGAAAACATGCTAAAGGATGTTTTTCCTAGGAGCTGATAAGGAAAAGAGGGTTTCTATTTTATCTCTCGGGGAACGCGGAAGTGCGACTCCTTGCCTGCGCTTATATATTCGCCTCCTGCACTCCTCACAACTGAGGCTATTTTGGCGAAGTTCTCGGAACCCAAGTATTGGCGAGGTTTGATCACGATATATTTTCCAGTTTCTTCAAAAAACAGCATGTCTTCTAGGTCCTTAGTAAAAAGTGTCTTGATGTCTACAATTGACTTCATGCGTGCCGCAGCCGTCGGCGCCGGTGCGGAAGGGACAGGTGTTGGAGTTGGGGCTCCGGTTGTCCTCAGGTGCTTTGAAATGTCGGCTAAGTCTTCTGAAATTTCTCTCAAAACAACAAGAAGTTGCTCGATTCGTTGAGCCAGTTCTTCCACTGTTGGTTTCCTTTCAGTCATGTTACCGCCAGCTTTGTACTATTTTTTGTCGAGCCTCCTCTTTTGTTTTGCCCTTGGAAAATAAGGGGCTCAATTAAACCTTATTTTGGAGCAGTTAGAGAAGGTCGACTATGCGAGCTGAATTGATAGACTTTTTCAACTCGGAACCATAATTGCTAATAGAGTCTCATCGAATCAAAAGAACCGTTTGAGGCTTCGTGGCGTGTTAGAAATAGACGGCAGCCAAAAAAGCGGCAGTGGAACCATTCTGCGGATGTCAGTTGCCTTAGCCACTGTTATTAACCAGCCGCTTCGCATCTTCAACATTCGCGAGAAACGCGCTCAGCCCGGACTGCGACCTCAACACCTCGAAGCAGTGCTTACAGCAGCTAAACTTTGCAACGCCGAAGTCAAGGGGGCAAAACTGGGGTCACGTGAACTCTGGTTTACTCCCCACGAAATAAAAGGCGGTCAAATCGAAGCCGAAATAGGCACAGCTGGCAGCATTCCCATGCTCTTGTTAACGGTTCTACCCATATGCGCCTATGCAAAAAACACTGTGCAACTTCACGTGTCTAAAGGAGGAACCGATGTGAGAAACGCGCCGACAACAAACTATCTGAAACATCTTTTGCTGCCCATGCTGGCAAGAATAGGTCTGAAGGCATCGCTTACCATACAAAAATACGGTTACTATCCAAAGGGAATGGGCGAGGTCTCACTCGAAGTTGAGCCCTGTCCAAAGCTTAGCCCGATAGTTTTGGAAAAATTTGGAAACCTCCAGCACATACGTGGCGTGTCGGTGTGCACATTTTTGGCTGACCGAAGGGTTGCAGAACGACAGGCAATGGCAGCGAACGAACGTCTCAAGTCAGCCGGTTTAAAAGCGGACATACAGATAGTGAATGATATGTCTAATCCGCTTCAGAAGGGTAGCTCTCTGGTGCTGTGGGGTGAATCTGATACTGGGGCGCTCTTAGGCGGAGACGCTATAGGCGAATTGGGAAAACCCAGTGAGATGGTGGGAAGAGAAGCTGCCGAGAATCTACTCAGGGAGTTAGAGCCTAAAGCGACCGTGGACTCGCATCTGTCGGACATGCTAGTGCCTTATGCTGCGCTCGCCGAGGGCAACTCGGTGTACTTGAGCCGACTCGTGTCTGAACACTTGGACACGAACATCTGGTTGGCTCAGGGAATTCTTGGAAGAAAATTTCACTTAGCCAAAGTTGGCAATCTGTATCGAATTGACGCAAAGAAATCCTAGCAGGCGACTTCTTTTGATGAAAACACGAGTTCGAGGAATACCTTACCTCAGCTATGGGTGCGGAGTAAAGGATTTAAGCCTCTCTTACACTGCATGATTTCTAATTAGGTGACGACCATGAGCATCTGGAAACTTCGAATGTCCGTTCTTGGAACGTTAACCGTTATCATCGGTTTGTCAACCTTATTCTTCACTGGTCTTCTCTTTATGCTCGGCGTAGACTTTATAGTGCTACCGTTTTTCGTGATTGCCTTCAACATTGTCCAATGGTTGATTTCACCCTATCTCATAGACGCACTTTACCGAGTCCGAGAAGTCTCCAAATCCGAAGAGCCAAAACTGCATGACGTGGTGGAAAGACTAAGCCAAAAAAGCGGCATAAAAAAACCTCGAGTCATGATTGCTCGCATTCCGATTCCAAACGCGTTTGCTTACGGTTCACCCATTGCGGGTACAAGGGTGGCTGTGACATCGGAACTGCTAAAAACCTTGGATGAAGGCGAGGTTGAAGCGGTCGTGGGGCACGAACTCGGACATATAAAGCATCGGGATGTTCAGGCTATGATGTTTGTTTCAATTTTGCCCGCAATATTCTATTTCATCGGCTACTCGATGCTCATCTCCTCAATGTACCGGAGCAGAGACGAGAGGGGATCCGGCGGTGCGGCGGCAATAGGCGCCGTCAGTCTAGCCGTTTACTTCATACTCACTCTATTCACGTTGTATCTAAGTAGACTGCGGGAGTACTTCGCCGACAGCCACAGCGCCAGTGTGGTTGAGGATGGTCCACGCAAACTCTCTGGAGGATTGGCCAAAATAGTGAAATCAACTCACAGAATGAAACATGCTCGAAGAGAAGTGAGCGGCAACAGTTCATTCAAGGCTCTGTTCATATCCGACCCGGACAGGGCTGAAACCGATTCCGTCGCATTGTCTCAGGCGATGGGTTACCGAAGCGACCAAGCACTCGTCGAAGAAATCCTAAGAAGAGATGTAACTGCATTGGATAGGCTGGCTGAACTATTCTCAACGCATCCAAACATCGTGAAGCGGTTAAGAGCCCTACAAGAATTAGCGTAGATGCCTAAGTTTCCAGCATCCAAATCGTTTTAACTCTGCGTTCGTAAAGCTATAGACTTGTGGTGCCGATGCCAAAGTTGAAAAGCCGCATCGTTCGAACTCCAATGGTCCTGGTGAACTTCAAAACATACACTGAAGGCACAGGAAAGAACGCTCTGAAACTCGCTAAGGTGTGTGACAAAGTGAGCGAAGAAACCAATGTCTGTGTAGGTGTGGCTCCCCAGTTTGTGGACATCACACCAATCGCTGGTGCTGTCTCGATTCCAGTTTTTTCTCAGCACATCGACCCTGTCTCACAGGGAAGTTTCACGGGCCATGTTTTGGCAGAATCTGTGAAAGCGGCTGGTGCTGTGGGCACTTTGATTAATCACTCTGAAAGGCGGCTGAAACTCGCAGATATAGATGCTATTTTAGCTCGGGCGCGAGAAACCGATTTGATTTCGGTTGTGTGCTCGAACAACTCGGTTGTAAGCGGTGCAGCTGCCGTTCTCAAACCCGACATGATAGCGGTTGAGCCTCCTGAATTGATAGGAACGGGCATTCCTGTGTCTAAGGCTAAGCCCGAGGTTGTTTCGGGTACCGTTGACCTGGTTAGACGAGTCAATCGTGACGTGGTCATTCTGTGCGGTGCGGGCATAACTCAAGGTAACGATGTTGCTGCGGCGTTGCGGTTGGGCACCCAAGGTGTTCTCGTGGCAAGTGGCATCGTCAAAGCGAAGAACCCATATAAGATTCTGTCGGAATTTGCTGAAACCATGTATAAGGTTACAGAGCGAAGGGACCTAACCCTTGAAAGTAGACGTTGAATGTGCACCCTGCATATTGCACAGAGGCTTCATGGAAATCGCTGAAGCCACGAATGACAAGAAGTTGCAGTTTGAAGCCATGGAAGCGCTCACACGCTTACTTCACAGAGAATTCAAGCCCACCGCAGTCCCTGCTTGGCTAGGAACCAAACGAGACCGCTTGGTAAAAACCATAACGGGAAACACCGACCCATACGCCAGAAAGAAGTGGTTCAGCAATCAACACGCCTTGGAAACCTTGCCTCAAGCCAAAAGACTGGTTGCACGAGAGGCATCAAGCGAGGCTAGGTTTAGAAGGGCTTGCCTCTGTGCCATCGTCGGCAACATCATCGAATTCGACATTCCGGGACACGAATTCAAGTTTGAAGACCTCGAAAAGCAGGTCCATCAGGCACAACAGGATTTGGCGGTTGACGAAATATCCAAGATCTATGACTCAGCCAAAGAGGTCGAGGAAATCTTGTACCTAACCGATAATGCAGGTGAAATTGCCTTCGACACGTTGCTCGTGGGTCAACTGAAAAAACTTGGCGCCTGCGTCACCGTGGCTGTTAAAGGTAAACCAATAATCAACGACGCTACGCTGCAGGATGCAAAAGCCGTGGGCATGCAGGAAGTTGCCGACGACTTAATCACAAACGGAACCGACACAGTGGGGTTAATCTTGAAAGAATGCTCCAAGCGCTTTCTAACACTTTACAAATCAGCTGACCTTGTGGTTGCAAAGGGCATGGGCTACGCCGAAACTCTAACTGAGACCAAACTGAAAACGCCCCACGCCTTGCTGTTCCGAACCAAATGTCAACCAGTGGCAAGGTATTTCGGGACAGTTAAAGAGAGAAACGTGGCTAAATTAATGTTTTAAGCAGGCAAATACCTCTAAACCAACTGGAGAGGTAGAATGAATTGTCGTATGTTTTTAACATACCTTTTCGAGATAACGCAAAATTAAGACACGTTATCGGCGAGGTTAGGAAAGACGTTAAGTTGTGGACTTTTTGGAAATGCGCCAATGTAATGGCTATTGATCGCATGGGCTATACAGATCACGGTCCAACACACGTCAAAATCGTTGCCAACTCAGCGCTAAAAATCCTCAGAATTTTAACTGACAGAAAAATGGTGCCAAGCATCGTCAAACATTATGGCATGAAAAACGAGGACGCAGAGGTAGTAGTCGTCTTAGGCTCAATTTTCCACGACTTGGGCATGATAGTCACTCGGGATGGCCACGAACACATCAGCGCGCTATTGGCTGCCAACTTCATGGAGAAACACTTGCAGCAGATCTACCGTGAAGAAGAACGCGCTATAATCGCTTCGGAGGTTTTGCACGCCGTTGTGTCGCACGAACGACCGAGAAAACCATTAACAGTCGAAGCTGGCATCGTTAGCGTCGCCGACGCCTTAGACATGGAAGAAGGCAGAGCCCGAATTCCCTTCCAAGCTGGTAAAGTGGACATCCACTCAGTCTCGGCGCTGTCCATTCAACGCGTCGAAATTCTTGAAGGAGAAGAAAAACCCGTAACAGTAAAAATCACCATGACCAACCCAGCCGGCGTCTTCCAAATAGACGAACTGTTAAAGCCGCGGATAGAGAACTCTGGCTTACAGGAATACATTCACGTGACGGCTGAAATTTCAGGCGAAAGAGAGAGAAAGATTTTAGAAAAATTCGAAATCTAGCCACAGAGGGGTCGAGACTGCTGAGAAAACAGGCGCCCCAAGGCGTTAGTGTTATTTTGCCAAAAATTAACTTCAACTCCATCGACTTGTCCAATATTGACAGAGCCCTAAAACACGAGTGGCTGATCACAAATGGTTTAGGCGGTTACGCCTCATCGACAATTCTTGGGTTGAATACACGAAAGTATCATGGTCTACTCGTGGCTGCTCTCAATCCGCCTGTCGATCGTCGTGTGCTTCTTGCCAAACTCGATGAACAAATACTGCTTGGCAATCAAACACATTTTCTTGGAATGAATGAAACTCCTAACGGAATTCAACCTCATGGGTCGCTGTTCCTCACTGGTTTTTCTTTGGACCCGTTTCCAACCTACACGTACTCCTTGGACGAGCGTTTTCAGCTCAAGAAAACCGTTTTCATGCCTTATGAAAAGAATGCTTCCATAATCCTCTATGAAGTAGCCAATGCTTCTGAAAATAGAGCAACGGTGTCAATTGCCCCGGTTGTCAACTCTAGAAATTTTCACTGGGTTACGCAAAGAGACCAGATTTCTTGGAATTTTATTCAGAAGGCTTCCACTGAAGTCATCATTCAGCCTCCCAATGAGCTTTCAACGCTATTGTTGTTTTCCACCGATGGCCGATTTGTGGATGATAAGCGAGAATGGGTTGAATCCTACTATCGGGTTGAGGAACAGCGTGGCGAAAGCAGTTTCGACTATAATTACAGAACTGGGTCTTTCGAGTTTGACGTTTCACCAAATGAAACTAAGCAATGCTCCATCTTGACGGTCGGGGGGAGAAACGAGAGCGAAGTGAGCAGGCTTTTTTCATCCATCTACAAAGACCCTACAAGCGTCTCAGCCCTTTACGACGCCGAATTGAAACGGAGAACAGACCTGTTCAACAGCTCTCGTGAACGTTTCGCAAGCATTCAGCTTGAGGACTGGCTAAAATGGTTAGTCTTAGCGACTGACACCTTTGTGGTTGGGCGCGAATCAACTGGAACCAAGTCCGTGATTGCGGGTTACCATTGGTTCAACGACTGGGGTCGAGACGCACTCATATCATTACCTGGTCTAACACTCGTAACAGGTCGGTTTGAAGACGCCAAAAAAATCCTGTTAACCTTTAACCGCTACTGCCGTGATGGCTTGGTTCCCAACACTTTTCCAGACAACGCCGAAGGCACCCCTGCTTACAACACGGTGGACGCCACACTATGGTATTTCAACGCCGTTCATCAATACGTGAAGTACACCAACGATTTCCAGTTTGTTCAAGAAAAACTGTGGCTCACATTAGAATCGATTATCGACAACCATGCAAAGGGCACAATGTTCAGCATACAAATTGATAATGACGGCTTAATTGTGCACGGTCAACAACTCACGTGGATGGACGCCGCACCAGATGGCAACCCCATCACGCCACGAGATGGCAAAGCCGTAGAAATCCAAGCCCTATGGTATAACGCCCTAAAGATCATGCAGCTTCTTGCCAAGCATCTCGGAAAAGAGGACAAAGCAGAAACCTACCATCTTGTGGCTGAAAAGGCTCGAACAAGTTTCTTAGGGAAGTTTTGGAACCAAGGGAAAAACTGCTTGTTCGACGTTATAATCAGCGACACTTTGAAAGACGACTCTTTGAGACCAAATCAAATACTGGCTGTAGCATTAGACTTCATAATGCTTGATAAAACGAGGGCTGGACATGTAGTGGATACCGTTTTGAAGCAGCATTTGACTCCCTACGGGCTCAAAACCCTGTCAAGCAATGACCCAAGATACGTTGGGAAATACGAGGGCGACAGATGGCAGCGCGACAGAGCCTACCACAACGGCACTGTCTGGCCGTGGCTTCTGGGGCCATTTGTTACAGCGTTTTTGAAGTTGAGAAACCACGAAGCTAAATGGCGAGATTTCGCTTTTAAAAACTTCCTGAAGCCCCTCTTCAGCCAGGAAATCTACCAAGCTGGTTTAGGCTCGATGAGCGAGATTTTTGATGGTGACCCACCTCACGAACCAAGGGGCTGCATTGCTCAGGCTTGGAGTGTAGCTGAACCGCTGAGGGCTTACATTGAAGACGTGTTGTTACAGAGACCGCACTTCGAACAAAAGGTCTTAAAACTCCTCTCCGAATAGAAAATCTTGACTAGTTATCCTTATTGATGCTAAGTTAACAAACAATAAATAGTGCAGCTTCACGTATGGTTGAATTTGCCACCAAACTGCTCGGTGAATAAGATTGCCCGACGTCTGCCTCATCTTTGAGGTTCACCAGCCCTTGCGTTTAAACAGGAATTTTCATGCCGATCTGTTGGCTAGACCTCAAGTGAGGAAAAAAGACCTTTTCGACCTGTATTTTGACCACGCCCTAAACCGTGAAGTGTTCGAACGCGCTGCTAGGAAATGCTACTTTCCAGCCAACAGCATCATTCTAGAGCAGATCAACCGCTACAAGCGTGAGTCGAAGCAGTTCAAGGTGGCGTACAGCATAACAGGTATGTTTATTGAGCAGTGCGAACGCTGGAACCCCAACCTTATCGATTCATTTAGGCAGTTGGCTGAGACAGGCTGCGTTGAATTCTTCGACGAAACCTACTATCACTCGCTGTCCAGCCTTTTCGGATTAGACCGCTCCGAGTTTGTTGAGCAGATACGCCTGCATAAGCAACTCATGAAAGGCCTCTTCAACTACGACCCAAAAATATGCATCAACACCGAGTGCATCTACAACAACCCCATCGCCAAAACAATTGAGAGTCTGGACTACGAGGCAACAGTAACAGAAGGCGGTGAGAGGGTTCTACATTGGCGCAGCCCCAACTACGTCTACAAGGCTAAGGACTCCAACTTGAAGGTCTTGTTGCGCAATTATCGACTCTCAGACGACATTGGATTTCGCTTCACAGCGCGATGGTGGAACGAGTGGCCCCTAACCGCCCAAAAATTTTCGAGCTGGTTAGCCGCTTCCCAGGGTCAAGTTGTCACTTTGTTTATGGACTACGAAACCTTGGGTGAGCATCATTGGCCCGAAAGCGGCATACATGAGTTTCTGCGTTGGTTACCCGGCGAAGTTATTAAATGGGGCAATCTGAACTGGGCTTTACCCATTGAAGTCGTGCGTTGGCATCAGCCAGTTGACGAAATCGATGTGCACGAGTTTCATTCTATTTCTTGGGCTGACTTAGAACGAGACATAACCGCTTGGCTTCTTAACCCAATGCAGTGGACATGCTACAATCGAATAAAGCAGCTGGAGCCCATAGTCAAGCAGATAGGCGACTTCGACTTGGTTCGAATGTGGCGTTACCTTCAGACAAGCGACCACTTGTATTACCTGAGCATGAAAGGGGGCGGACCAGGTGACGTACACAGCTACTTCAATTCATTGGGAAGCCCCATCGAAGCCTTCACCGTTTATGCCAGCATACTATCAGACTTTGAAGCCCGACTTATGCTTGAACTAGAGAAACCCGAGTGGGTCGCGAGAAGAATACTGCGGGCAGTCCCAGTTGAACGCGAGTTCACGTTCTTCTATGAGTTTGCCCGACCTACACATCTGACAGTTAGCAGCCTCGAAGAGTTTGCCACTGCCCTGAAAGAAGTTGACATATCTTCCATTGAGTTTCACACTGAACGAAGCGACTTCGAAAGATGGATAAGACATGTTGTAAGCGACAGCATCCTAGCTGACAGGCTGAAAGACGTTTCAAGTCAAAGGCTGAAAAGCGAAACCCTAAGAAAAAAGACCGCAATTGCGGTTGAACAGCGGATAAAGGAACTTAAAGAAATCGCCCAAGGTGGCAGATAATTTCTTTTAAGATGCTAGTTCGGCGATGTCTTCGTAGGTGTGCAGAACTTTGTCTGTGTATGTTAGGCTTGGTGGAATGGTTAACCCTGGGTCAACTTTGGTTCTTATGAGCCTACAGCCTTTCAGGATGTGTACATTGTTGCCTATAACAGAGGTTGATTCAATTTTTGTAGGGTTTTCACGGGTTGATTCTACGCTGGTTTTCCTGCCAAGAATGCTATCTGACACGTAGGCATAATCTCCAATCTTTGCGGCGTCCATGATTGCCGACCTTTCTACGTTCACGTGTTCACCGAGTATGCCGAAATTATCGATGTTTGAATCTGAAATCTTGGAGTAATCGCCGATTCTTGTGTGTCTGCCAATTAGGGCTGTGCCGTCGATGCTCAACTTCTTTTCTTTGTATTTTCTCACGATTTCTTCTCGTCTCTTAATAGATTCCTCACTGTATCCCTGAACCCAAATGTTACAGTTTGGCAGAATTCTTTCCTCGAGGACCCGTATGTTTAACCTTCCATACAGAACCTCATGCATGGCTCTTAGGTAGCTTTCTGGACTTCCCACATCGTACCACGCTTTCAACTCGTAACCATAGACTGTGAATCCCTTGTCGACCATGTACGGGATGAAGTCAAACCCAAAATCGAGTCTTCTCCTCTCTTGCATGATCTTCATGACTTCTTCGCTCTCGACTATCTTTCTCACCTCGGGCGAGAGGAGGTAAATGCCGGCGTTTGCCAGGTTGCTTGGCGCTTTGTCCGTTGAAGGCTTTTCCACAAACCTTCTGATCCTTAGATCCTTGTCCAACTCGGCTATGCCGTATTCTTCGACTTTTTCCACCCTAGTTAGGGCAATCGTCATTAAGGCACCTTTCTCCTCGTGTTTTTTAGTAAAATCATTGAGGTCAATGTCAAAGAGGTTGTCTCCTTGCACGACAAGAACTGGATCACGAACATCATAGTATTCTGCATTGAGCCTGTAAGAATCGGCACTTCCCAAGTCGTCTAGGTTGGGTTGGTGTTTGATGTGCACTCTAGGCTCAATCTTATACTTCGCGGAGAATCCCACTCCTTCTCCATATAAATCGAAAAGGTTTGAATAATTGGTGTAACCGTACTCACCAAAAATGAAGTTTCTAACGCCTTGTTCAGCCAGCGTTGCCATTGCAAATTCGATTAGCGGTCGGTTCAAGAATCTAACACAAGGCTTTGATATGTCGTGTGTAAGAGGCCTCAGCCTCTTGGCCTGACCGCCAACCGGAATAAAGCATCTCAATTTCTCTAATTTCATATTGTCTTTCCCGCTTATGGCATGGGCAATGCGCTGTTTTAATTAGTCTCTGTTTGAATATGCTATTAATCCTTTCAGCTGGGGTCTTTAAGTATTAAGTGTCTCTCTTTACGGTGCTAATCTTATATCCCCAGGTCTTCAACTCTATGAGTGCCTAAACGATATTTCCATGGTAGCGGTGATACCCGTGAAGGTTGCAATGTTGACTTGGGAGTATCCGCCTAGGGTGGTTGGTGGAATAGCTCGGCACTGTGAGGGTTTAGCTAGGGCACTTGGCAGTCAAGGATACGATGTGTATATCTTTACTTTGGATTTTCCGGGCGCCCCAGACTATGAGGAGCAAGGCGCCATCCGTATTTATCGGACAAGAAGCGAGGTGGGGCATCCCAATTTTCTGACGTGGGTTTTGTTGTTTAATCATTTTATTGAGAAGCGTATGGCAGACATCAGTCAACAGGTGGATTTTGACGTTTTGCACGTTCATGATTGGCTCACCGCGGCGGCTGGAATCGGGTTCAAGCATTTCAGTAAGAAACCCTTGGTGTTTACGGCTCACAGCACAGAGCATGGACGGTCGGGATTACACATTCCCGATTCTTTCACCATCGACGGATTTGAGTGGTGGTCAACCTACGAAGCCAGCAAAGTTATTGTTACGAGTGGTGCCATGAAGGGTGAAGTTTGTGGTCACTTCCACATATCCGACAACAAGGTGGAGATTATTCCAAACGCCATAGACCCGAGCAAGTACGACGGATCGGTGGACAAGAGCGCTATTCGTGCCCGCTATGGGATTCAGCCTCATGAGAAACTGATATTATGCGTTGGGCGCCTTGTTCCCCAGAAGGGAATAGAATACCTGATTCACGCTGTTCCTATCGTTGCGCGTCGTCGTCCTGAGGCAAAGTTCATAATTGTAGGTGATGGCTGGTACAGAGACCATTTAGAATACGTTGCTAACACCACGGGGCATCGTTGGCGAATCACGTTCACGGGTTTTGTTTCAGACCAAGATTTGGTTGCCCTGACAAAGAGCGCTGATGTGATTGTTGTGCCTTCCGTTTACGAACCGTTTGGCATTGTTGCTTTGGAGGGTATGGCTGCTGGGGTTCCAGTAGTAGCGAGTCAGGTTGGTGGTTTAACAGAGTTCGTTGAACATGACCGCACTGGTGTGCTTGTCTATCCAAGAAATCCCGAATCGATTGCGTGGGGAATAGACCACGTGTTATCTAACCAAGGGCACGCGGAGTGGTTGGTTAAGAACGCTCGTGAGGTTGTGCAAAAGGCTTATAGTTGGGAAGCAATCGCTAAGAGAACGGGGAAGATATACAAAGAGGTTGCGGAGAAGGGAAAACCATGAGTTCTATGCCACCACCACAGGTGCCTGAGGAGTTCCGGGTCTTATCCATGATGCACAACATAGGCGCCATAACACCTGAGCGTTCCCTCACAGCCGACGAACTGGCACAGTGGACTGGGTTCGACGTCGCGGCTGTCAAGGCGCATCTGCAAAAATTGCGCGAAGGCGGCTACGTGGAGTTCGTGCAGGTAAGTGGCATAGAAAAATACCATGTCACACGCGTTGGCATAATGAAGGTCCTTACTCTCTATAGTTAGGCGCTCTTCCTCCTAAACTTGCAGGACGCTGGTGACTAGACTCTTCCTCTGGTTTTCTGCATGCTATTTCTAATATGATTCAAAAATGCGTCGTAGATCTGATGTGTGACTCTGAAAGTGTCTCCTAGAATAAGGTTCAACCTTTTTGGCTACCGACGAACCGACAATGCTCTGAGTCTCGTTTCCGTCTGAAACCAAGTTTCCCGCAAACCGAGAACGAGAGCTGCTTCGAGACCTTCACGAAGAGTTTATTCAACGCCTCTATCATTTTTATGTCATCTATCTTTTTGTTGAAGTATCAACAGATGTTTGCACTGGGGCTGTAGTAGGTCTGTACACTTTTCTGATGTAGAGACCGAAAATCACGAGGTATGCTGCTTGTACAAGGAGTATGAGCAGAGATGGTGAGTCATGGTAGCCGATGAACACGTGAAGTATTGAACCCAACACACTGCTTTCTTCAGGCAACACAGCGCTCAGGTTGTAAACAGGTTCAACAATTGGTGGCAAATATCCCAGTTCTTGCAACGCCTCGGCTCCGTGCATCGTTATGCCCGACGCGAACAAGAGCAGCAAAATGCTTGTGTACATGAAGAACTTTCTCCAGTCCAGCCTTATCGACTCGCGCATCAGAAGCACCGCTATGATTGAGGCGGCGAACAGTCCGAGAGCCGCGCCTATGGCTGTCTCTGTGAAGGAAAGCGCGGCTGCAGCTGACAAGAAAAGAATGGTTTCCACGCCTTCTCTGAGAACAGACGTGAAGGCTAGAGCGGATATTCCAAGTAGCTGCCCAGAGGAAATTGCAATGTCAACTCTTTCCTGCAGCTCGCCCTTGATTTTGCGGGCGTTCTTCGCCATCCAAAAAATCATGTAGGTCAGCACGGCTGTGGCAGTGAACATAGCGATGGCTTCGAACCATTCACCAGCAACGCTTTCGCCAAAACCGTATAAAGTCCAAAAGACCACAGAAAGAACGGCGCTGGTTAACACAGCTAAACCCGTGCCCAACCACAGGTATTTGGTCAAGTCGTTCTTTCCGATTTTTTTAAGGTAAGCCGCGACTATGGCGATTATTAAGGCGGCTTCCAAGCCCTCTCTCAGCGTAAGTATGAACTGAATAAACATTTTCTTGTGTCAGCTCCTTTTTACCCAAATCATAGAGGCAACGTTTTGTCCGAGAGCGTAGTTTGCGCCTCCCACTTTGACCATGATTGGTCCGTTGAAGGGCGCCTTGTCTTCAACCTCCACCAACGCGCTTGGCACTAGCCCCAGTTTGCCCAAATAATTAAGTATCTCTTCGCGCTCGTCGGTGACTTTGACGATTGTCCCTTTCTCGCCAGCGTTTAGAGCCACTAGGGCTTCAGACTGCTCTTCGACCATTTTCCCCGATTCAGAAGGTATCGGATTGCCGTGAGGGCAGGTCTTCGGATGCCCTAAGGCTTTCTCTAGGGGGCGGCTCAATTCTTTGTCGGCGAACACGTGTTCAAGCTTGCACGCAGCGTCATGAGCCTTGCCCCATTCCACTCTGAGAATGTCGACGAGTAAGCGCTCAGATAGGCGATGTCGACGGACCACGTCTAGGGCGATTTTTCGACCCTTTGCCGTGAGTTTCACACCCTTGTATGGCTGATGCACGACTAGGCTTTGTTTTTCCATGCTTTCGATGGTGTTTGTTATTGTTCCGAGTGCTACTTTCAGCTGTTTGGCTAGTTCGGTTGTTTTTGCGGCGCCGTCTCTCTCCTGCAGTTTGTATATGGCTTCTAGATATTCCTCTATTGTTGACGAGACCTCTTCAGCCACCGACATTTCTTTCTCGCCTCCTCGATTTGAGGATTGAGCCCTCGTAGAAAAAATTACGAGTAATCGTATTTATCCTTTGCGGTTTCCTCTCACTTCACAGCAACGATGGCTTTAACAACATCATAAAAGAGGTTTCTCTCCTGTTCCACCTTAAAGCCTGCCCTTCGAAGGTTACCTACAGTATCTCTATTGATGTTTTCCCAGCTAAATCTAATTATCAACGCATTCAGCTTGTCCATCAAGTAACCAAGCACTCTGCCCTGGCTCCTGACGTGTTCCAGCATGAGCAGTATTCCACCTTTCCGGAGCACTCGGCGCAGTTCAGTCAAACCTTTAATCGGGTCGGTGACTGAACAGAAGACCCATGAGGTGAAGACGGTGTCAAAAGCCTCGTCTTTGAACGACAGCCTCTGCACGTCCTCGTGACGCAGCTTCACGTTCATATTGTAATCAGAGTTTTTTAGCTTCTCTTTGGCTCGCTTTAGCATTTCTCGGCTGATGTCAACCGCAACGATGTTCATATTGGGCGTGTAGTCTTTGAAACTTCTTCCGGTTCCCACTCCGACCTCTAGGATTTCGCCTCTCGCTTGTCTCAACAGTTCCCTTCTGTGTTTGGAAGCGAACCACTCCATAAAAAAGTTGAAGGTGTCATAAAACCTCGCCACACGGTCGTAGCACACCTCCGCTGGATCTCTTTTCAACACAATGCTTAGCATACAGCCACCTGTTAGTTCAAACAGCTGGGTCTTGTTTGAGTTTTGGAAGTGGCAACAGCATTGAGACCTTGCTCTTGTATTCTCGGTACTTTTCTCCAAACTTTACTTCCATTTCCTTCTCCTCTTGCCTAGCCAATCGAAAATAGAGGACAACTAACAAAGGCCACATGAAGACCGTGGGAAGCGTAGCCCACTGAACTAGCATGCCTAAGGTTAATATGAGAAAACCCAGGTATTGTGGATGACGAACATATGCGTAAAGACCAGTTGTCACCAACTCTCCGTGGGCACCGTGAATCCTTCTCCAACCGAAAACTACCAGCAAGACGCCCATGGTAATTAATAGATTTGAAATGGGATGAACTACCATGAAGAATAGGTCTTCTCCGATGATAGGTGCCAAAATGTGTCCAGATGTGTGCGTAAGCGGATTTTGGTAGCCTAAAAGCCACGAGAGGACGTAAATCGTCAATGGAAAACCATACATCTCCGCATACAGAGCAACCACAAAGGCGAGGTAAACACTCGTAGGAAGCCTGTGCAACTTCTTTCTAAACGGTAAGAACAGAATGAAAAGACCGAAAATAGCGACATTTAAGGCAACAAGACTCCAGTAACCGTAACCATAGTCCGCCATGCGGCTCACCTCATTCAAGGTCAGTTTTCTATCGAACCAAAAGCAGAAGCAACAGCAACAGAAACAGAAGACCAATGTAGAAGTACCAAGCAACGCCTCGAGCAGGAGCGCCGCAGCCTGGAGTTTGACAGTAGCCACCGTAATGACTCGCGTGACGAGTTGCAACGTCTTCTTTCAGATACTTCTCCGGGTCTTTGTTGAATTCGCTTTGGCAGGCGGTTGAGCAGAAATAGTAAACATTGTTTGCGTGAATGGATTTGAACTTGGCTGTTTTTTCGTCCACTGTCATGCCGCAGACTGGGTCCTTAGCCGTGCCTGTGTGCATGTTTTTCACCTTTGAGCAAGCCTTTGGACAGTTTTTTCTCTTCTTTGTAGGATTCGGCGCAGTGCATGCAGCAGAACGTTGTTTCCTTTCCATCGATGACCTCGCGGTAGCCGCCCTCGTAGACCTTGCAGCCGCAGTGGGCGCAGACGTAGAGGCTGGGTTCAATGGCGATGCTGACTAAGCCCGCGAAGCGTTTGAACAGCCCTGTGCAGAGCTCTCTCCCTTCTTTGGTGAGCTCGAAGACTTTCTTCTCTTTCTCACCCACGGGCTTGAGCGTGTGTTTGACCAAGCCTTTTTCCTCCAGTTGCTGCAGGAACGGGTAGACTAAACTCGGGCTGATCTCTTTTCCTATGCGTTGCTTGAAGCTGTTGAGTATGCTGTAACCGTGGGCTGGGCCTTCATAAAGAATCATGAGTATGTAGAAACGGGAGAAGTCGGACAGGAGTTCTTCAATTGACTCGGATTTTGATTCGGCTGGCATCTGCGTTTCGCCAAAGGGGATATGGCGTGCGAAGGATATAAGTATTATCCGTTAAGATATATCTTAAAAAGATACATTTATAAGCAGAATCTCACAGATACAGTAACAGCAAAGAAAGGTGAAAAATAAGATGCCGAGAGACCCCGTGTGTGGAATGACGGTTGACCCAGACAAGGCGATTAAACGTAAGATTGGAGACAGAACATACTACTTCTGCGCCGAATCCTGCGCCAAAATATTCGAGCAGCCTGAACAAGAACTCAAAGCCATGAAACGCCGAGTAGCCCTAGCACTCGTCGGAGTAGTCGCCGTAGCAGGACTACGAGTCATGGTAATGTTTGGCTTGGTAGCCGTTATCATGGCATTAAGCATCGCAGGCATTTCCGTTTACAGCTTAGCCATATTCATCGTGTCAACGCCCATTGTTTGGATGGCGGGCTGGGGCATTATTTCGGGCGCATACAAGTCGCTCAAAAACCGAGCCATAAACATGGACGTCCTAATCGCAACTGGAGTGCTAGCTGGTTGGACGTTCGGAGCAGCTAACGCATTCTTCCCAGACGTTGCGATAGGTGGAGAAGGCTACTTGGAAATAGCCATCGCAATACTTGCCTTCGTCTTGCTAGGCAAATACATCGAGGAAAGCATTAGAAGAAGGTCCGCAGCGTCGATTAGAAAGCTGCTCGAGCTTCGACCAACCATAGCCAGAGTGCTCAAAGATGACAAAGAGGTTGAGGTTCCTGTCGACGATGTTCAAGTAGACGACATAATCATAGTTAAGCCTGGAGAAAAAATACCAACAGACGGCGTCGTCATCTCAGGATACTCCTCTGTCGACGAAAAAATAATCACTGGCGAGAGCATCCCAGTTGAAAAGAACGTTGGAACCGAGGTCATAGGCGCCACGGTGAACAAGACTGGCCTATTAAAGTTCAGAGCCACAAAGGTCGGAGAGGACACGGCGCTGTCTCAAATCGTGCGTCTAGTTGAGGAAGCCCAAGCTTCAAGCGCGCCTGTCCAAAAGTTTGCTGACCGCATTGTTGCGAAGTTCGTGCCCGTAGTCTTCACCGTTGCAGCCATCTCATTTAGCTACTGGTATCTGACCGCTGGGTTTCAAGTTGCCTTTTTTGCACTACTCGCTGTACTCCTAATAGCCTGTCCCTGTGCACTTGGCATTGCCACTCCAACCGCGATTTTGGCAGGTGTGGGCAAGGGCGCAGAATACGGCGTGTTGCTCAGAAGCGGCGAATATGTGGAAAAAGCCAGAAAACTCAGCACTGTAGTGTTCGACAAAACGGGAACCTTGACCAAGGGTGAACCCTCAGTGACCGACATCGTGCCTTATGGTAGCTACAAGGAGAAAGACGTGTTGAGATTTGCAGCCATCGCGGAGAAAGGCTCAGAGCATCCCTTAGCTGAAGCAATAATGAACGCTGCGCATCAAGCCGGCTTTAATGTTCCCGACGTCGAGTCTTTTGAAGCGGCGCCTGGACACGGAGTAAGATGTACATGTGAGAACAAGAAGATCCTGCTCGGAAACCGAAAACTCATGCAGCAGGAAGGAGTTCCCATTGAACCGTTAGAAAATGACCTTCAAAAACTTGAGGAACAAGGCAAAACAGCGATGGTCTTGGCTGTGAACGGAAAACCAGCTGGAATAGTTGCCGCCATGGACACTCCAAAGGAAAATGCTGTCGAAGCGCTTAACAAACTGAAGAGCATAGGCTTGGAAGTCGTAATGCTCACGGGCGACAACGAGAGAACCGCAAAGGCAATTGCCACACAGTTAGGCATAGACCAGGTTATAGCTAACGTGTTGCCATGGGAAAAGGTTGACGTCATCAAGAAACTTCAGAGGCAGGGCAAAACGGTTGCGATGGTGGGCGACGGCATAAACGATGCACCTGCTTTGGCGCAGTCTGACATTGGCATAGCCATCGGAAGTGGAACCGACATCGCAAAAGAGACTGGGGGCATAGTTCTGATAAAAGACGATCTGAGAGACGTAGCGCTTGGCGTGGAGCTGAGCAAGAAGACCATGAAGAAAATCAATTCCAACCTGTTCTGGGCGTTCATCTATAATACAGTGATGATTCCAGTGGCTGCCGCAGCGCTGCTGAGTCCAATATGGGCTGCGGGGGCGATGGCTATCAGCTCGTTAACCGTGGTGTCCAATTCGGCCACTTTAAAACTGGCTAAGTTCAAATTCGAGAAATTCGACTGAGGGGGCCACAAGACTTTGAAACTCTTCTTTTATGAAGACGGTTACCGACTTAAACGTGAGGTAACAGTTTCAAAAATAAGTGGAGGAGGTGAGGATGAAGCATGGCTAAGGACCCGGTCTGCGGCATGACGGTAGACGAAAAAACAGCCAAGTTCAAGTCGGAACATATGGGCAAAACCTACTACTTCTGCAGCCAAATGTGCAAGACAACCTTCGACAAGAACCCATCCAAGTACATGGGCGGTGGCACGGGGCACTCGGGGCATTCAATGCACTCGGGATGCGGCTGTTAAAAAACAAAGCGAAGTGCACACCTTCCACATCCTTTCTATTTTTGAGCGAATGGAAGCATCGCACGAAGATGAGGTGAAATGGCAAATGAGAAACCCAAACTACAAAACGATTGATGACGAAGAGAAGTATTACTCGTTGCTAAAAATGTATGCTCGCGTATTGGCTCCCTTTTATGACACAGTCACCGTTGTCATTTCAGGTGTAAGGGATAAAGTCGTCGAATTCGTTGATGCAAGAAGTGGCTCGAAAATACTGGATGTTGCCACTGGAACAGGGAAACAGGCTTTCGCATTTGCGAAAAAGGGTTATTATGTCACTGGCATTGACTTGTCGGAAGACATGCTCAAAGTAGCCATCAAGAAAAACAATTACGAAAACGTGAAATTTGAAATCGCCGATGCTACAAATCTACCGTTCGAGGACAGCAGCTTCGACGTTTCTTGCGTTTCCTTCGCCCTACACGACATGATTTTGACCATAAGAGAAAAGACACTGAAAGAAATGGTCAGAGTCACCAAACCAAAAGGAACCATAATGGTTATCGATTATGCGCTTCCTAGAAACAAGATCAGTAGGTTCTTGGTTTATAACATTGCCAAGCTTTACGAACCGTACTATCCAGAATTCATAAAATCCGACCTCGAAGGGTTGCTCAGAAAATCGGGCATCGAGGTAAGAGAGAGGCTTCCAGTGTTGCTTGAGGCTGGAAGAATCCTTAAGGGGGTAAAGATGGGGTGAAAGGAAGTTGAGATTTGATGCTCGAATCAATCCAGACACGTCACCATCTGCCGCTCCCTTTTCCTTTGCCTACGTGGAAAAGCAGTTGCGCAAGAAAAACTTTGGAATCCTCAGCACCGTGACTCCTCAGAGCAGAGCGCACTCGGTTGGAGTCGTCTACGGCATCGCGCCTTCGGAACTGCCCTTTTCTCTATATTTAATCACAAGACCAAAACTCAAAAAGGCAAAAAACATCAAGGCTAACCCAAACGTTTCGTTCGTTGTACCCTTCCCCCATTATTTTTTAAGATTTGTACCGTCGTCGTGCCTTCAGTTTCAGGGCACCGCAGAAATTCTCACAGCAGACGATCCGATTGCTAATAAAATATTCCAGAGTTCAAGAGTTCTGAGACACAGCTTAGAACATACTAGAATGCTGGGTGAACCCGTCTTTATTCGAGTTGTGCCCGACGAAAAAATTTTCTCCTGGGGTGTTGGGGCAAGCGTGTGGCAGATAATAAAACGGAAAATAGGTTCAGGCAATTATTTTGTAACGGTCCCTCAAAATCGCCGAGTTATTCTGTTGGCTCCATCCGTCGAGGTTGAAAAATCAAAGAGATGATACTATCATGCATAAACAAGCACACGAATCTGAAGAGGGAGCGCACAGGAGAAGTCATCTTTTTATAATGGCCTTGTGCTGCCTGATTCCCATCGCACTTGTGGCAGTTATTGTTTATGCTAACGTTGAAAGTCAATACTTGCCCTTTTTGCTTCTTCTCTTGTGCCCGCTGTCTATGTTGCTAATGTACTTGTCAGAAACACTGTTCCGGAAGAAAAGAACGGAGGACGCTCATCATTAAGCGGGTACTCGTTTGTGATATTGACGAGGTTTGAAGGAGTATGGAGTCAGAAAAGCACATAATCGTGTCAGAAGATGTTACCAAAACCTATCAAATGGGCAAAGTTGAGGTTCACGCTTTGAGAGGCGCAGACCTAATCGTGCAGAGAGGCGACTTCATGGTCATACTCGGCCCAAGCGGCTCAGGTAAGACCACGCTGCTCAACCTCATCGGCGGCATCGACACATCTACAACAGGAAACATCACAGTGGACGGTGTCAACCTAACTAATCACAAGGAAAAGGACTTGACACAGTATCGCCGAACCAAAATCGGTTTCGTATTTCAGTTTTTCAATTTAATCCCCACTTTAACAGTCAAAGAAAACGTCGAATTAGCAGCCGAACTTGTGGAAGAACCTAGAGACGCTGTTGAAGTTTTGGGGCAAGTGGGTTTGGCTGACAAAGCCGACCGCTTCCCAAGCGAGCTAAGCGGAGGTGAACAACAGCGAGTTGCGATTGCTAGGGCTCTCGTGAAAAACCCGCCCATACTGCTATGTGATGAGCCCACTGGAGAATTGGACAACGAGACTGGAAAAAGGATTCTCTCTGTCTTGCGAAGGATAAACCAAGAAGAAGGAAAGACCATCGTCTTTGTTACGCACAACTCGGCGATTGCTCAGATGGCGGACAAGGTTGTTAGGCTCAGAGACGGCGAAATTCATCGTGTGGAACACAATGACAACCCATTGAAACCTGAAGAGGTTGAATGGTAACATTGACCAAACTGACCAGAAAACTTGTCAGAGACATTAAAGCATCGAAGTGGCAGTTCACTGGCGTAGTGTTACTCGTTGTCATGGGCATGATTTTCTTCGTTGGATTAATCTCCTCTTTCGAAAATCTCTGGAATTCCGTTAACGGTCCTTATCAAACGCTGAACTTCGCCGACTTCACGGTTAGGGTTTACAGCGCCCCAGCCAACGTCACAGAGGAAATCAAACAGATAGACGGTGTCAAAGCCGTTGTCGGACGTGTAGTCACAGAGGTCCCAATGACCATGCCCACCATGGAGAATCAGTTCCTCACCGGACGAGTCATCACCTTGCCATCCGACGCGCATCCTTTAGTAAACGATGTGCAAATCATGGAAGGCTCCTATTTCACACTGAACTCAGGGAAAGAAGTGCTTCTGGAAAAATTCTTTGCAGACTACCACAACTTAAAAGTCGAAGACACGGTACGGCTCACCTCGGGCAGCAACCAAACCGACTTCATGGTGCGAGGGCTTGTCATAAGCCCCGAGTATCTGTGGCCAGCTAGAAATGTCAAGGATCACATGCCAACTGTCTTGAGAAACTGGGGTGTTGTCTTCCTCCCCGAAGATTATGCCACATGGGTGCTTAATTTCAAGGGTCGAATCAACGAGGTTGCCGTTACTGTGACCGATCCGAGCGTAAGAGACGACATCGTTGATAAAGTGAAAACGATTTTGAAACCATACGGATTGGCAGAGGTCACGGTTAAGGAGAATCAAGCCAGCGACAAAATCCTTCACCTGATGCTGGGCTCGCTCAATGTGTTAGCTCCAGTTTTTTCGGGTTTCTTCCTAGCTGTAGCCAGCGTCACCACATACGTGCTCTTGACCCGCATGGTGAACACCCAAAGCACTCAGATAGGCACGATGCGAGCCCTCGGGTACGGAAGAACATCAATTTTGAGGTATTACTTGAGTTTCACGTTTCTTATTGGGCTTACAAGTTCAGTAATCGGCGTCATACTTGGCTTTATATCATCAATCTACTTAACCAAACTTTTCGCATCCCGCATAAGTCTGCCAATCGTCCTCTTCCAACCCCAATGGGTCACATACACTATTGGAAGCACCATAGCAATAGGCATGTTACTCATCGCCAGCGTATTCCCAGCCTGGCAGGCAGCAAGCTTGAAGCCAGTCGAAGCCATGCGTCCCCAGGCGCCCAAATGGGGTCGCGTGGTGAGAATGGATCGTGCCTTGTTTTTCCGTCGTCATGCTTCAAGCTTTGTTAAGATGCCTTTGCGCAATCTGATTCGTTCGAAACAGCGTTCACTAGCCATGGTTTTAGGTATTATGCTCGCCACCAGCGTTGTGGTATCGGTCAGTTCTTTTATGAACTCGTTCGATTACCTCTTCAAGGTCATGTATGAGGACATTTCCAATTACGATATGAGGGTCGCGTTTATTCAACCACAGAACGCGACCCAGGTGGATTCGGCGAAAAATATTTCGGGCGTGGTAGCCGTTGAGCCTATTCTCGTTATTCCTTATCATCTGAGGCATAACGAAAAAGAGTATTCAGTCACGATTTCAGGTCTCAGCGCCGATGGCACTCTGTATAGGCTTTACGAGCTTTCTGGAGAGCCATCACGAGTCGATGCGGAAGGCATTCTTCTAGCTCAAACATTGCGAGACAAATTGGATGTGGAATCGGGCGACTCGTTGGAACTGCATTTTCTCAACTCGTCAAACTATGTAAACGTCGCAGGATTTGTGAAAAGTCCGTTCGGTGACAGCGCGTATCTTTCGCTGCAAAAGGCGCAAGAAATCTTGGGAATCGGCGACAGAATCGGAGGCTTACTCGTGGCCGCGGAGCCTCAAGCGCAAGAAGACGTGAAACAAGAATTGTATAGACTGCCAAACGTGTCAGGCATCGAGACCGTTGCTCAGCAGAAAGAGGACAATATGGAGATGCTGAAGTTATTTAACGGGTTCATCTGGACAATCTTTTCTTTCGGCGTCTTGATGGCTTTCGCCGTTGTTTTCAATATTGTTTCACTCAACATTCTTGAGCGCAGCCGTGAACTTGCTACCATGCGAACCATCGGCGTAACGATGCGCCAAATTACAGGTATGGTCACCTTCGAAAATGTACTGCTGGGTCTGGTTGGAGTTCTCTTAGGTTTGCCAATGGGCAACTATTTGGCAAAATATTTCTTCAGCTTCTTCTCCAGCGACCTCTTCGTGATGGAAGTGGTAACGTACGCCTCAACCTATGCGTTAGGAATGATTGTCATCTTCACCGTCCTGTTGGTCTCCAGTGTGCCCGGACTCAGACACGTTAAGAACCTGAACCTAGCAAAGATGGTTAAAGAGCAATCACGTTAAAGAAACGCTGGAAGCACAAGACAAGCTGGCTGCATTATTTTTTTAATGCAATTTGATACTTTACTCTGATTTTTTCTGGCTCGATTTGTTCATAACTCGAAATTGTCATCTCTACGTCTGCGTACCGTTTTAGTTCGTATATGAAGTCTTCAAGGTAGTCGGTGACGCCGCAGCCTACGCAGAATGAGCCCTCAAAGTCCATTGTCAACTGGTTGTTGCTGATTTCGACGATTTTTGCTGTGGCTTCGGGGCTTCTGTATCTGTTGTAGTCTTTCAAAGCCTTTTGAATAGCGCTCTCTAAAGACATTCATTTTTCCCGCATTTTTTCTAAATCTTTGCTCTCCGCAGCAAGAGGGCGTTGACTACCACGCTTATCGAGCTGGCCGACATTGTTATGGCGCCAAACTCAGGTCTCAAAACTATCCCAAACGGTACGAGAATCCCAGCAGCCACTGGCACAGCGACAACGTTGTAGCCTGTTGCCCAGACCAAGTTTTGATTCATCTTACGCATGGTTTTCTTGCTTATGTTGATGAGTTTGGCAACGTCTCTAGGGTCGTTCTTAACTAAAACGATGTCAGCTGACTCCACCGCCACATCTGTGCCCGCGCCAATCGCTATTCCAACGTCTGCTTGAACAAGTGCAGGTGCATCGTTTATGCCGTCGCCCACCATCGCCACTCTCTTCCCCTGGTCTTGAAGTGTCTTCACCGTGTTGGCTTTTTGTCCTGGAAGAACCTCGGCGAAGAAAGTGGTTAAGCCCAGTTCTTTGGCAACGTATGCCGCTGTTTGCTTGTTGTCGCCCGTCAGCATGGTTGCTTCTAAGCCGAGTTCTCTCAGAGCCTTCACCGCCTCTCTGGATTCTTCCCTTATCAAATCAGCCATGGCTATCAAGCCCTGAAGTCCCTCGTTCGTGGCGACGTAAACAACTGTTTTACCCTCAGATGAGAGCTTCGAAACCACCTCGCCATAGTCTTCAGGGTTTATCTTAAGGTCGCGCATGAGATTGGCATTGCCGATGTAGACTTCTTCTCGTCTAACGATTGCTTTGGCGCCTTTGCCAGGAATAGCCATGAACTTTTCAGCTTTTTGTTTCACTAAGCCTTCTTCTTGAGCCCTTTTGACGATTCCCTTTGCTATAACATGTTCTGAATTGATTTCTAGGGTGGCGGCTGTTTCCAAGATTTCTTTTTCACTCCACTTACTCAACTTCACAATGTCCGTGACGCCGAATTCTCCTTTGGTCAGGGTTCCCGTCTTGTCAAACATTATTGTATCGATTCTTTTTGCGATTTCTAAGGCTTCGGCGTTCCTAACGAGCATGCCTTCCTTAGCCGCCATAGTAGTAGCTATAGTCGTAACGGTTGGAATAGCCAAGCCCAGAGCGTGTGGACAAGTTATAACAATGACTGTGATAGCCAGTGTTAAAGCGAAGAGGGCATCAGCTCTGACTCCAAACCAGAAAATGAATGTGCCTCCACCAACAAAAATGGCTATCAAAGTCAGATAGTAGGCTGCTCGGTCGGCTAATTTCTGAACCCGTGGTTTTGAAGCGATGGCCTGCTCAACCAGCTTGATTATCTGGGCGACCGCTGTTTCCTCACCCGTCTTGGTCACTCTAACCCGAATGGCGCCCTCAAGGTTTATTGTTCCACCGATTACTCCACTTCCTTTCTTCTTCTCAACTGGCTTTGACTCTCCTGTTATCATGGCTTCGTTGACTGAGGTTTCACCCTCAATGACTTCGCCGTCTATGGGAACTTTTTCACCAGGCTTAACCAAAACAATGTCGCCCACTTTAAGCTCTGACGTTGAAACTTCAATGACCTCACCGTCTTTGATCAGTTTGGCAGTGGGCGGAATCAGCTTCACAAGCTCTTTTAACGCTCCAGACGCGCTTCTCTGCGCTTTCATTTCCATCCAGTGTCCAAAAAGAATGAAAGAGGCTAGAGTGCTGATCTCCCAGTAAAAGTCGGGCGCTTCGAAGAGAAAAGTGGCGCCTAAGCTGTACAGGTATCCAGCTAACAGCGCAATGCTCACTAAAACGTTCATGTCAAGCGTGCGCATCCTAAGAGCAGTAACCGAGCCCTTGTAGAATACGAAGCCCCCATACAAAATCACGACCGAAGCGAAAACAGCCAGCAAAACGTTCCACAGAGGAGACGATGGCAGACTGTATCCAGCCCAACCTTGAATCGACGGCGACAAAACGAGAACAGGAATCGTAAAGACGGCAGCAACCAAGAAGTGTCTCTTCATCTCAGCCTCCATCATGGCATGGTGATCGTGAGCTGCTGTCTTCTTCATCTTCATGACTTCGTGTTCCATGTGGGCCTTTTCAAGAGAACTCGTGCGCTGCTCGCATTCAACCGCGCAGCGCTTCAGTGCGTTTATTATGTCCTTGGCGGTAGCCATGCCCTTATGAACTTTGACTCTCAGTATGTTGTTAACAGGGTCGAAAGTAGATTCAATAACATGTGGAACAGCGTTAACCATGTCTTCCACTTTGCAGGAACATTCTGGAGAAGTGTAGCTGCGAACTTCCAGCTCTAGGGTTTCATATTCACTTTCCATTTTGAAATCACACTTTATCTGCCTTATTTACTGAACGTACATGAAGGTCTATCTTGAAGACTAGTGCTGCTCCGATGACCATCATAGGAACCAAGACCATGAACAAGTATTCTTCAAGAGGTAGAGGTCCAATTTTTGCGCCAATCAATGTGGCTTCATTCCAAGACCACGTGTTGAAATAACCCGCCGAAATCATGTCCCAAGGGACACCTATCACTAAGCCCATAATCCCAGCTAAACCCAACGCCTTAAACCGCCTCTTGTAAAGGGCATACATGATGAAGGGAAGCGTGAAAATCAGCATGATGCTCAAATACTCAAACATATGGGTCCCTCATAATGGGCTCTCAGTTTAGAATAATGCAATTGAGCAAATAAAAGTGGCTTCGAATTTGTCTCGGTTAATTCATGTTTAGACGTTGACCAGAATTTGGTCTCCCTCAACTTTCACTTGATATGCGGGTTCAGGTTTATTGGCGGGACCTACCACTACTTTGCCAGTCTTAACGTCGAACTGTGACCCGTGGCATACGCATTGAACGATGTCTCCCTTGAGTGTTCCGTCTGAGAGCATGCAACCCATGTGAGTACAAACGTTACCTATGGCATAGTATTTACCAGCAACATTAACAAGTAAAATCGGTTTCCCATCCGCTTCGACGCCCTTCATTTTGCCCGATGCCAAGTCCTTTGTTGAGGCTACCTTGACAAAACCCAAACTCACATTTCACCTCCAAAACCGTGCTGTGATAATGGGCGGGTCACGGATAAAAGACTAACCTTGTTTCTAAGAACCCTCATTTCAATTGTCAGCACAGCGCTCTTACTGTTTAGGGGAAACTTAATTTACCATAGAGTATCCATAAACTGCAAAAGAAGGCTGCAGATTAAATGGGATACGCAGAAATTTGGAAGATACTCGATGACCTGCTAATTGAGTTTCGAAAACGAGGCGAAACCGTCCCACCCAACGTTATCGAAGACCTGCGCTCAGCAAAAACGATCATACAGGTTTTGAAGGCAGACCCAACTCATGAGGAGAACATTCCCTCCATCGAAATGTACCTTGGCAACGTTGAATCATACCTCATCTCTGAGGCTGATCAAAAATTTGGTCCCGAATTTGCTCTAGACTGGATGCAGAAGCTTCGCGAAGCCAGAAAAACGGCTCGCATAGGCGCAGAAGAAGAAGCGTGGGAGCCTAGCTCCAAATTTGTTCCAGGCATACCGCGTCACAGGAAATGGTTGAGGGTTCAGGTCACAACCGACACGCCCAAAAATGAAATCGAGAGAATGGCTGAGGAGAGCGGGTTATCAACTAAGATGCAGACAGACGGCTATATGCTGATATATGGCGACGAAGATAAGCTCAAATTGTTTATACAGAAAACTGGCGAAAAACTTCGAATGAAGAGAGAGCGGTAAGCGCAAAATTTTGCGCAACAGTTAAAACCTATTGGTCACATGTACTATAGAACATTTGTCTAGAACCGATTTCACTCGTCTCTCGGAGAGACTGCCAAACAAAGAGGTGGAGACGCGTCTAACCTAAAATGCCCTATCTAAAAAAGATTGAACTCAAAGGCTTCAAAACATTTGGACAACCCACTTCTATCCTGTTAGAGAAGGGCTTCACCGCCATCACAGGACCCAACGGAAGCGGCAAAACAAACGTAATGGACGCCGTTTTGTTCGGACTGGGCGAACTTAGCTCGCGCAGGCTACGAGCAGAAAACTTCGGCAGACTCATCTTTCACGGCTCACCAGAGGCTGGGTTAGAGAAGGCAAAAGGCGCCAAAGTTGTTATGCAATTTGACAATTCAGATGGTCGAATTCCAGTCGACACCGGCACGGTCACGATTTCACGTGAGGTCTACCGCAACGGACAGAGTGTCTATCGATTAAACGGCAGACGCATGTCGCGAGCCAACCTGGTAGACACTTTGTCGATGGTGGGCATCAGCCCGTCGGGACACAACGTTGTCGTGCAGGGAACAATAACCCGCATGGCAGAAATTGCACCCTCGGACCGAAGAAAAATCATAGACGACCTAGTCGGCATAGCACAGTACGACGCTGAAAAGGCTGAAGCTGAAGAAAAACTGCGCACGGCGGAAATCCAAATAAAAACCGCCACCGGCAGAATAGACGAGGTTCAAAAACGCGTAGACGACCTCGAGAGAGAACGCAACCAACTCCTGCGCTTCAACTTCATCCAGAACGAGGTTAAACGACTCGAAGCCACGAGAATCAGCTACGACATAGGTGAAATTCAAACAAAAGCTGCAAACTTATCGACCAAGATTGCCGACGCCTCTGGCAGAGTAGAAAACCTGAGACAATTAAGAGAACGACAACGGGAGCAGAGGCATCAAATCGAAAAAGAATGGAGAAAGCTCAGCTCAGAAAAGGTTGAGGAAGGCGGCACAAGAGTTCTCGAAGTGCAAATCAAAATCGGCGAAATCAAATCAAAACTAACCGAGCTCACCACAAAACTTGGCGCAAGCGCCGCAAGCCTCGAAGGACTCCAAAAGGTGAAAGAAAACAGCCTCCAACAGCTTCAAGCCATAAACAACGAGGTCGCCCAAAACCGCAAAAATCTGGGACAGTTCAAACGAGAACATAATCATCTAACGAAAGTGATTACGGCCAAACAAGCCCAACACGACTCGCTGGCAAACGAAACCACTCAACTGTGGGAAAAACTCGGCGAAAACAGCAAGCAAATGCGAGAAATCGAACAACGCCTAGACAAGCTTTCCCAGAACTTCACTGAGCTCAGAAGCGACCACGCTCAGACTCAAACAACCATGAGGCTGCTTTCTCGTCGACTCGAAGACCTTGCGGCTCGAAAGCAAAGGTTTGCATCCAGCCTCCACGAACTCAACAAGTCCATAGAAGACCTTGGCGAAGTGCAGAAAGAACAGAAGGCAAGGCTGAAAACTCTTCAACAAACCCTCGAACGCCGAATTGCCCAGAAAGACGCCATCGAACACGAAATCTCAGACGCAGGCAAAATCGCCGACTCAGCAAGAGATGCAGTGGTGGAATTCGCCACACAACGAGAACTAGCAGAAACGGTTGCCAGCGAAGAAATGGCACTTCGAAGCATAGAAGAAATGGGTCAATTAGGCGTCATACCAGGCGTGCTCGGACGATTCAGAAACCTCATAAAAACCGAAAAAGGCGCTGAAAACACCGTTGAAGCCGCTGCTGCCGGTTGGCTTAACTCAATCGTGGTTAAAGACATCGAAACCGCCTTCACGTGCTCCGAAACGCTTCGCCGTCTCAAACTGGGCAGAATCAAGATAATACCGCTCCGAGAACTGATGAACATTAAGCCTATTCGTCAACCCCGAATCGATGGCGTAAGCGGCTCAGCCTCCCAACTTGTCAGGTATTCAAAACAGTACGAACGCGCGGTAACCTTTGTTTTTGGAGACACCGTAATCGCAAAAGACGAAAAAGCCGCCCTCTCCGCCAGCAAACAGGGCTACAGAACAGTAACGGTGAATGGAGACCTTTACGAGGTTGGTGGCGCTCTTGAAAGCGGCTATTATCGAGCGCCGATCGATTTCTCTGCTCTAATTCCCAGAGAGAACGCTGTCAAAAGCCTCGAGGAAGCCGTCAGCACCCTGCGGCAACACTTAACCAAGAGAAGCACCGACATCGTAGGGTTACAAGAGGAAATAGACAAAACAAGAGAGGAAATCGCCAGACTCACCGAAGCCACAGCCACGTTAGAAAACGAGATTCATCGACTCAAGCGAAGCGCCAAGGTTACAGAACGCAACACACGCCGAATCGAATGGAACATACAAGCCATTCAAAGCCAACTTGAAAAGAAGAAAACTGAAATCGGAGTCCAGAAGGCTCAGCGCAGTGCTATGCGCAGCGAAATGCAAAAACTGCGAGGCGAATTGGCTGGTCTAAGACGCAAAGTTGACCCATCTCACATTCAAGAATTAGAAGTGGCACGCGGAAAACTAGGCGACGAACTCGTTGCGCTGAGACAAAGGCTAAGCGGTGTCGAAACCGAATTGGCTCCGGCTCAAGCCAAATTGAACAACGTTCTCAAGATAGGATACACAAACGCGCAGATTCAGCTCAGGAAAGTGGAACGACAACTCGTCACGCTTGAAGATGAAGTGAAAGAAACAATAGAACAGAAGATTGCCTCAGAAAAAGAACTGACGCAGCTTGAAACCACAAAGGAGGAAATGGCACATTCGGTTTTGACAGCGCGAAAGGAGTCCAAAAAGTTCACCGACCAAATCGACGACATCGACAAACAACTGCAGCGATTAGACAGCGAGTACGAACACGCCGACCGCTTACTCAACCAGCTTCAGCTAAACCTCCAAACCTATCAGTTGCAGCTTGACCAGCATAGGCTAAAGCTGAAGGAGTATGGTTATGAAGAACTATTAACCGTCACGCTTGAACAGATGGAGGCAACTCAGTCTTCCCTGAGGCTCATGCGACTTGAGTTAGAACGTCTAGGCGCTGTCAACCAGCTGGCTCTGACGCACTACGCTGAACAGATTGGACGCTACAAGGAACTGTCCGTGCGCATGAACGAGCTTGAAAAAGAGAAGCAGTCGATAATAGCCTTCATGGACGAGATCGAGCGCAAGAAACGTCAAGTGTTTATGGACGCCTTCCACAAGATAAACGAAAACTTCAGCAAATACTTCTTCAAACTCACCGACGGCGGCGAAGCCTCCCTGAAACTTGAAAACCCCGAAGAACCGTTCTCAGGCGGCATCGACATGGTGGTTCAGTTTCCAGGCAAGCCCCCAATCTTGGTGAGCGGCGCCAGCAGCGGCGAAAGATCAGTTGCGGCTGTGGCGTTTCTCTTCGCCATCCAAGACTTCATGCCCGCCGCCTTCTACCTGTTCGACGAGGTTGATGCGCATCTTGACGCCTTTCACGTGGCAAAGCTGGGCGAGTTGCTCGTTGAAGAATCGAACAAGTCACAGTTCATCGTTATCACGTTGAAGCCTGAGATGGCGAACAAAGCCGAACGAGTTTACGGCATATACGAGCACAAGGGCGTGTCACACGTGGTGTCACCGACCTTCAAGAAGGTGGAGGCAACAGCCTAGAACATGACCGAGCCTTCGTCTTCCACTAAGGGAAAGCCCTTCTTTTTCACGCCTCCATGGAACATCCTCTTCGAGCTGCACAGACTCGCCAACCTGCGACCTTGGGAGATCAGCATCGCCTTCCTACTCTCAACCTTCCTAGAAGAGATGAAGAAACGGGGAGAAATCGATTTTCGAGCATCAGGAGTTGCCTTGGACTCTTCGGCGACGATCTACCTTATGAAGTCCAAACTGTTGCTAAAGCTGGAAGAGCCGCCCCCACCGCCCAAGGTTTTACCAGATAATCTGCCTCCACCGTTGTTTCTGCCAGTTCGATACGAGTTGACGTCTACAACGGTTCAGGAGTTGTTGAAGGTTCTGGACGAAGTGTTGAAGGGTGAGAGGCTGTTTGTCCTGAAGCCTAGAACAACGTCCGTTCTGCCTTCTCCGCCTGAGATTCTGCCGCCCGTTGACCTGTATCTGATGGAGGTCGAGAAGCAGATGGACAAGCTGTATCAAAACCTGCTCAAGCTTGCCAGCAAGAGCAGAGTTGCTCTGTTCTCGAAAGTTATTGTGGGGTTGAATAGGCTGGAGGCGATTAAAACGTTTATTGTGTTGCTGTTTTTGGCGCAGAAGGGCGATGTGGCATTGTGGCAGGACGAAAACTTGAGTGAGATTTACATAACGTTATCAGCAGGTCCCGTGGGTGGCGGCTCCAGCCTGGGGATAGTGTAGGCTCATGCTGCCTGAGATGAGGGATGAGAAGCGAGACCTTGCTTTGGTTGAAGCGGCGCTCTACGTGGCTGGACGTCCATTAGGCCTGAAGGCTTTGGCTTCTGTGCTCAAAACACGGTCGAAGAAGAAGACTCAGAGGGTAGCGCAGAAGCTCATGGAGATTTACAAGAGTCGTGACTCGGCGATTGAGGTTCTCTCTTTGGAGGATGAACGATACGTTTTGCAGTTGAAGGCTGAGTTCACGCCTGAGGTTCGCAGGTTGGCGCTTCGTCCTCTCTTGTCGGTTGGTCCTTTGAAGACGCTGTCTTATATAGCGTATCGTCAGCCGGTTCCGCAGAAACAGGTTATCGATGTGCGGGGGCAGCACGCCTATGACCACGTTAAGCACTTGGAGGACATGAACCTCATAGCTCGTGAGAGGGCGGGTCGAACCCGGGTTATACGCACGACGGAGTTCTTTGCGGATTACTTTGGTTTGAGCCATGACTTAAAAGTGATGAAGCAACAGCTCAGACAGATATTCGAGAAGGATGATTATGGCAGAGCGGAGACAAC
>Ga0315314_1000715_pt1 | contig 33521 bp, 31 predicted proteins | sample TDP9_MG_FD_203631 | JGI IMG/M metagenome (GOLD analysis project Ga0315314, IMG submission 203631) | Freshwater sediment microbial communities from Lake Towuti, South Sulawesi, Indonesia - TDP9 | ecosystem: Environmental > Aquatic > Freshwater > Lake > Sediment | place: Indonesia: South Sulawesi... | reverse complement strand
CCCTATAGGCCGTGTATCTCCTGAACGTGCTGAGGCGTATGGCCTTGACTACGAGCGATGGCACAAGAGCTACAACGCGGCACTTGCCGTTGACCTACGCGACATCCAAAAGGCGGGGGCGACTTGGTGCCGTAAGTTGAGGGGACGAAAGAAGGTTAACGTTGCGTCTGACGCTGGGACCAACCTGAAGTTCGAGACCAAAGGAGTTCCGCCGATGGTAGACGATGGGATAATCAGCGCCTCTGATGTACGTAGAGGATTCGTGGAAACATCTCTTCCGGCGGGAAAGATCGTCTCGGCAGTTCTCGCCAATTCCGTTCACGGTGAGATCTACTTCACAGATCCTCTCCCCCTAATGGGAAAGGCCGTCAGAGGGCTTCACCTTAGATTCAAAGACGGGAAGTTGGGTGAATGGGGCGCTGAGAAGAACCCGGAGCTCTTGAAGAATCTTCTCCGGAATCAGAGAGGAGCCGACAATCGGATGGGATGGTTCTCCATAGGCTTGAACGCCGCAGCTGAACCGTGTATGCTAGACAACAGTATCGTTCAAAACGATGTTGGGATCGGATTGGGTCCTCACCCTCAGTTGGAGCCTACGAAGGCACAGCTTATGCCACAGTTCGGAGCAACAATCGGTCAAGTGAGAATTGAAGTAGACTGATTTACACGAAAGACTGTGAAGGCTTGAGAAAACCCTTTTGGCAACCTAATCTGTTCCCAGCAGCATCGAAAGTGAAGACCGGACTTTGATCAGTATTACGATTGGATGTCAACGAGCAAATCGAGGATTCTGCGGCTCTAAGGAACAAATCACCCAACTGGTAGTCAGAATCTTATTGAAGAAGCTTGATAAACGCATGTTTGGGTGTTAGCTTCTAGACGACGGTGGGTAAGGTGTACCAGAGATTCCTTGTTCCTCTTGACGGCTCAACGCCCTCCGCCTCAGCTGCAAAGAAGGCTGTAGACCTCGCCAAGTTTCTCGGCTCGGAGATCCGATTTCTTCATGTCATCGACAGTCGCACTGTTCAGGCGCTTGAGCTTACGGGTGTGGACATGATCACGGTTGAGGAAAGAGTTACGAACGTCGCGAACGCATACCTTAATGAGGCGGCCAGATACGCTGAGGATTCAAAGATCAAAGCTAACCGTGAGATAAGAAGAGGACTGCCGGTCGAAGAGATCCTCAAGAGCGTAGAAGAACATGAAATAGATCTAGTTGTTATGGGTTCAAGAGGGCTAACGGGAACCAGACATGCGTTGATGGGAAGCACAATAGAGGGGGTTCTCCGCCTTTCGCCCGTTCCAGTACTCGTCGTCAAGTAATCTTCAGGGGGAATATACACTTCCCCATCTCAGTCACCTAGAATTGTCAACTGCTCTGACACCCAGTTCGAACGCCCTTAGATTGTTCTCAATCATGCCTTGAGGCACAGTGGCACGAATAGCGTTCCTTGCACCTTCAATACTCACCAAACCAGTTAGTCTGACTAAGGCTCCGAACATAACCATGTTTGCGTAGTTTCTTGAGCCAAAGCTTTCCTCCGAGAGCTTGGTAGCAGGAATTCTCTTGACTTTTTCCAGTGTCGACGAGATGATTTTGACCAAGTCTGAGTCAACAATTACCGTCGCTTCCTTGCTCAGTTTCTTCGAATGCTGGTCTAGGGCTGCTTGGGCCATGGCGACTAGAACATCCATCTGTCTGACTTCAGGATAGCCTATCCTTCCAGATGAAATGACGACTTGACTCTTGACAGGGCTTCCTCGCGTTTCAGTCCCATAGCTGGAGACTTGAGTGGCATACTTTCTCTCGTACTCCACTGCGGCGGTTCCCAAGACAGTGCCCATCAGTACGATTCCTTGGCCACCCATACCTGCGATCGCTACCTCGATTCGATTATGCTTGCTCAGTTCTTGTCACCTTCTTTTTCATCTCGTCTATGTTCCGCAGAAGGCCGTGCTTCTCAACGTTCACGAACTCACCAACAACAATCTTTCCGGCTAGTACCTTATCGTCCATATCCTTCGCCTTTGAGATATGGACAGAGTTCTCTCGAAACCAGTGGAGCATTCTCCTGCCATCTTCCATGCCAAGCCTTCGTCCAAATATCGCAGGACATTGAGTGATGACCTCGATAAACGAGAGGCCCTCTTTGGCTAGGCCCTCTCTTATGGCTTCTTTGAGCTGCATCGCATGGAAGGTTGTCCATCTGGCTACGTAAGAGGCACCAGAGGCAACGACCAGTCTTGAGACATCGAGAGGATATTCGAAAGATCCAAAGGGAGTTGTGCTTGTTTTCACGCCGAGAGGAGTAGTCGGGGCGATTTGGCCTCCGGTCATGCCGTAGATCATGTTGTTCGCCATGATCACGGTCACGTCAAGGTTCCGCCTCGCGGCTTGAATGAGATGATTCAGCCCGATTCCGACCAAGTCCCCGTCGCCTCCGAAGACCACCACTTTGAGGTCGGGCCTTGCCAGTTTTATCCCAAGTGCGACCGGAATGCTTCTTCCGTGAGTGACATGGATTGTGTCTGCTTTGAAGTGAGGAGAAGGGATCCAAGATGAGCAGCCTATTCCACTGCAGAAGACAAACTGCTTTAGATCCTCGTGACCAGTTTCTTCGATTGCCTTGAGGAAGCAGTTTGCCAATGTTCCGCATCCGCATCCAGAACAGAACGGGGAAGGCAGGACTTCTTCACGGAGATAGTTTCTGGCAAAGTGAAAGTTGTGACTCAAACACCTCACCTTGCCACGTTTTGAAGCATGGCTGACGATATTTCTTCAGGGGTGAACATCAGTCCCCCTCCGATCTTGTTGACCGGGATGATCTTGGTGTTTTCAGGAGCTACTCTCTCAACTTCTAGGGAGAGCTGGCCGAGGTTCATTTCGGGCACCAAGACCTTACTGGTGGCCTCTGCCAGTTCGCGGACTTGCTCTTCGGGAAAGGGCCATATGGTTCTGAGCCGCAGGTGACCTACGTTTATTCCTCGCTCGGCTACGATCTCGATCGCGTCATAGACGGCTCGCGATGTGCATCCGAATGATATGACTCCTATGCTGCAATCTTCGACTTTGGTCATCTCGAAGTCAGCAAGCTTGTCTCTGTCTCGACGGATCTTGGACGTTAGGCCTTCAACCAGCTTCCTGTGTATCTCCGGGTCTGAGGTCGCCCTGATCCCTGTAGAGTCATGAGAAGAACCAGTCACACTCACTGCCAGTCCTCTCCCTAAAGGAGGCATACCCTTCGGGAACTCATTGCCGGAAGTGAAGTACGGAGGTTGAAGAATCTCTCTTCTCTCAGCGATCTCTATATGCTCAGGAAGGTCAATTCTTTCTCTGAGATGCGAAACTATCTCATCTGAAAGTATGATGACAGGCATCCTATATTGTTCTGACAGGTTGAATGCCTTGATAGTCAAGTCGAACATTTCTTGCACGGAGTTCGGGGCCAAGGCTATGATCTCATGGTCGCCATGCGTCCCCCATCTGGCTTGCATGATGTCGCCCTGAGCGCACTTCGTTGCTTGTCCAGTGCTTGGCCCGACTCTTTGGACATCCACCACAACACAAGGCGTCTCTGTCATGATAGCGAGTCCGATGTTCTCCTGCATGAGGCTGAACCCAGGGCCCGAGGTTGCGGTCATTGACTTCAATCCTCCCCAACTGGCACCTATGACAGCGCCCATCGAGGCTATCTCATCCTCTAGCTGGATGCAGACTCCCTCGAGGTATGGCATCCTAAGCGACATCCACTCCGATATCTCGTTGGCAGGTGTGATCGGATATCCTGCGAAGAACCGGCATCCTGCGGCAAGGGCACCCTCGGCACAAGCAACGTTGCCCTGCCAAAAATGGGTTCCAGGCCTTGCGGTCGTCAGCCTCGTCGACATTTGTCTTCTGATAGTCGATTCTGCGTCTGGAAATAAGCCTTTCCGGATGATATTTGATTATGTAATTCGTGTGCGGAAATGCGTTTCTGACGGACCATTCGCTCCAATCGGATGCTACGAATCAAGAAACCCTTCGGGTTTACTGTGGTCTGAAGAGTCCTGAGCCGGTCTCGGGGCCCGAGAATGCCACGGCAAAAGCCCTCTTGGGCACCTGAGAGACCTGCTTCGAAGATGCAGAAGGGAAACAAGAGGAGATGGTGATGTATGTGGGAACACGTGAAGATATTTGAGAGTGTTTACAGAAAGGTAACGATTTGTTTATAAATAGTGAACAGGATGTTCACCTCATGTCAACACCCTTTCCTAAGGAAACAGAAAGAACGATAGACTTCATCCTAAGCAATCCGACAGGGGAAATAAGAGTAAGAGAACTAGCAAGGCAACTGAAGGTAAGCCCTGCGCATGTCAGCAAGACCTTGAGAATCCTCAGAAAGCGCGATGTCCTCAAAGACGGAAAAGTGGATCTGTCTAACCCGTATGTGAAGGCGCTGAAGATCTTCTTCAACATCAAGAAGTTGGCTGAGAAGAACGTTCCGGATAAGTTGAGGTTGTTGGGGATAGCAGGCGCAGGGATTTATGGTTCATGGGCTAGCGGAACAAATTATGAAGATAGCGATTTGGATATTTGGATAAAGGTAGGCAAGCATCCTGGAGAAGTGAGAATAGCATCCATCTCAGTCGATCTCAGAAACACCGTAGGAAGTAACGTGCAGATATTAGTCCTCACGCCGGAGAGACTAGCAAGACTTAGGAAAGAAGACCCCATTTTCTATTTCTCCTTGGTTTACGGCTCCATGCTGATTTATGGTGAGGCAATTGAGTGAAATGGATAAATGTTTCAGGAAGGGATTGATACGCAAAACCCTCCCATCAAGAGAAAAAGCTCTCAAGAGCATAATTAAGGCCAAGAAATGGTTGAAAGAAGCGAAGAAGAATCTTGAATTCGATCTTGTCGACAGCTGCTTGGTCTCCTCATACTCTGCAATGTTCCACGCAGCTAGAGCTCTGCTAATAAGAGACGGCTTCAGAGAGAAAAGCCACTATTGCCTCGCAAGATATGTTGAAGAAAAGTATGTCAACGCCAACACGCTGAGCAGCAGCATTGTGGCTTTGCTAGATAGGTTCAGAGAACTCAGACATGAAGATCTCTATGAGCTGGACTTCCTAGCAACGAGCGAAGACGCGAAAGAAGCCATCAAGAACGCAGAAATCGTCATTAGAGAGATAGAGAGGCTGATCCGCTAAGCAATCTGCCAAGGCAGACAAGTCAAGAAGAACCTGAAAGTGCGGTATTTGAACCTATTTGGGCTCAAGTACGCTCGGACTGGACTGGTCACGGAGTAGGGGGGCGTTTCACAGCTTCAGTATCCGGCCGCAAATGTATTGGTTTGACGAGGCAATAGAGAAGGCCGAGGCATCATGCTCCCCAACCCCCGTTGTTTGATGAAAGGAAGGACCAGACGAGGCTCCAGAGGGAAAACCAAGCGAAAATACTCAACTCACCCTGAACACTTTCACTCAACCCATTTCAGAAACAAAAAGACTACACATGTAAGCCTTTGTGAAACCTGTTAAATAAGTTGGGCATCACTTCAGCTAATCCTTTTTGAGAGAAGACGGGCATACCAATGTTTAGGTCCGAGATGCTTGTCGACTCCCAGAATAGTCGCGGATGACAGAGAGAAGCCTTCTGGTGTTCCAGATAACTTGAGACATCTTGGCGCGAGAGTTGAGTTTCGTCTCTTGGATGTCGCGGACTACGTTATAGGGGATAGAGCGATTGAGCGAAAGGCAACGGATGATTTTGTCGTTTCCCTCTTCTCTGGAAGGCTTTTCGACCAAGCAAGACGGCTCTCTGAGTCTTACGCGACGCCACTGATGATTGTTGAAGGAGATCTCCAAGAATCTTTGCACAGGATTTCCAGGCCAAAGGTTTTCTGGGGGTCGATGCTCTCCCTGGTTCTGCAGTATGATATTCGTCCATTCTTCACTTTAGACGCGCAACAGACGGCTGAGCTCATCTTTACTTATGCACGTCATCTTTCGCTGAGAAGGCGAAGAACTCCCCCGATCATCATCAAGAAACCCAGAATCTCAAGTGATACTCAATTTCAGTTGTTGGTTGTAGGAAGCCTCCCTACCATAGGGCCTAAGCTTGCGGAGAGACTTCTCGAACGATTTGGAACTGTCCGAAGGATATTCGGGGCGTCTCCAAGCGAACTCGCCGTTCGAGGCGGACTTGGGAGATCGAGGGCGCGGAAGGTGTCTTCGATTCTTGACTTGCCGTATCGATCTGAATACGCTAAGGGTCGTCAGTCCGTTCTTAGACCAGAAGAATAAAAAGCAGAAGCGCCTGCCTACGGATAGACTGGGTCTCACCATATGCGGCTGTTGGCCTTTAGGGAAACCGCGGACGAGATACTCAAGGATGCAGGCGAATCCATCCGCAGCATACCCGTAGCCCAGGTCGAGAAAATGGTTAGTCTTCTGATACGAGGAAGAGGAAGGAGGATTCTGATAATCGGTACTGGCAGAAGCGGCTTGGTGGGGCGTTCTTTCGCCATGAGGCTAATGCACCTAAGCTTTGATGTTCATGTGCTGGGAGAAACCATTACACCTGCGATTGGAAAAGGGGACATAGTTGTAGCCATTTCGGGGTCGGGCGCAACAGCCCTTCCCGTTACCTCAGCTAGAATTGCGAAGAAAGTCGGTGCATTCATAGTGGCGGTTACGACAAGGCCTAGCTCGCCCTTGGGAAAGATTGCGGATCAACTTGTGCACATCAAGGCGAAATCTAAGGCCGCTAGGCAGAAGGATTTCTTTCTCAGGCAGATCGTTGGAGAGCATGAGCCCCTTGCTCCGCTTGGAACCTTGTTCGAGATTTCGGCCGGAATCTTCTTTGATAGTTTGATCGTTGAATTGATGAGGCAGCTGGGAAAGACTGAGGATGAGTTGAGGCAGCGGCACGCAACACTAGAGGGCCTGTGACCGACCCCATTCTTACCGATTGTTCGCTCAGAATTGACTAATACTTATCTACGGAGATCTGGTTCTCATTTCACGAGGATGTTGAGATGTCGCTCATTATCAAGAATTGTGACTGGATTATCACTCAGAATTCCTCCAGAGAGATCCTGAGGAATTGCTCGGTCAGAGTGGAAGATGGCAGGATTGCTGAGGTTGGACACATTCAAGATGGTGCTGAACATGTGATCGATGGAGCAGGCAAGGTCATGTTGCCGGGTTTGATCAACACCCATACACATCTCTCCATGAGTCTGATGCGAGGATTCGCGGACGATATGCGTCTCCAAGAATGGTTGGAGACCAAGATTTGGCCTCTGGAGCAGAGGCTAACAGGCGAGACATGTTACCACGGAGCTCTGCTAGGCTGCTTGGAGATGATTAGGACAGGGACGACCTGTTTCATGGACATGTACTTCTACTTGAGAGATGTCTCACGAGCCGTTGCAGAGGCGGGGCTTCGGGCTGTTCTTTCTCATGCAATGATAGATCTCTTTGATTCAGGACGAGCCGAAGCACAAAGGCGGACTACACAAGAATCGCTGGAATTCATCAAGGGTCTAGGGAACCCACGAATAGGATTCGCCATGGGACCTCATGCTCCATACACATGCTCAGAAGAGTCATTGCTCTGGTCAAGAAAGGTGGCGGAAAGAGAGCATGTGCCTGTGCACACCCACATTGCGGAGACTAGGCATGAGCAAGCTGACTTCGAGAAGAACAAGGGAATGAGCGAGATAGAGTATCTCGAGAAGATAGGTTTTCTATTTCCGGGATTGGTGGCAGTTCACAGTGTCTGGCTCACTAGAAGAGAAGTTGAGAAGTTTGCTGAACATCGGGTCAAGGTCTCTCACTGCCCTGTCTCAAACATGAAGCTTGCGGAGGGCGGAGTCTCTCCGGTCCCTGAAATGTTGGCTCAGGGAATCACCGTATCTTTGGGAACAGATGGAGCTGCGAGCAATAACTGCCTTGATATGTTTGACACGATGAAGATTTGTGCGTTGATGCATAAGGCACATTCTTGGGATCCAACGGTCTTGCCTGCACGGAGGGTGCTTGATCTTGCCACGATTGAAGGCGCCAAGGCTCTTGGCATTGAGAATAGGGTTGGCAGCATTGAGGTTGGCAAGGAGGCGGACCTGATACTGCTGGACTTGAGGGATCCGAATCTGGTGCCAATTCATGGAGAAAACACTGTGATCTCAGACATGGTGTATGCAGCCAGGGGAATGAACGTTGACTCCACGATAGTGCAAGGAAAGCCTCTCATGGTTAATAGGAGACTGCTTACATTGGACGAAGGAAAGATTGTGAAAGAAGCTGCTGAAGCAGCGTTAGACCTTACTGGCTAGTTCAGCTTCGTGTATGACTAATAGGCCTGAAGAGCCGTCCCAACGCTTGGATATCTTGTTTAGCTCTATTCTTGAGTGAAAGAAGCCTGCGTCTGTAACGAAGGTTTCGTATTCTCCTCCTTCGCCGCTGAGATGTATCTTATACTTGCTGCTTAGTTCCTTGAGTTCCGAGAGGCTATCTTTGTTGAGCCTTCTTCCAAGCCAGCGCTCATCAAGTCCAAGTGCAGAGACTCCCACGAAATATGTCTCAAAACCAAGATCTATCGTCTCATTCAAGAGTAGCTCAGGGTTCTTGCGCCACAGAGGCGCCAAGCTGGCCAGTCCGACCTCTTCACATATCGTGTCAATCCTCTTCTTTTGGTAGTCGCTTGCGATTGCACCAGAAACTACTCCGTTAAGGCGACGTTTGCTCTTCAAGACTGCCAAGGATTGCTTCAGAGCGTCTAACTCCTTCTCCTTCTCTGAAGAAGATGAGACAACGACTACTGGTATTCCAATGGCTTCACCTTGAAGATGAGCCCATCTGATCGCAGGGAAATGGAACATCCACGAGTCCGGACTGCTAGGTTCGATCACAAGAAGGTTTGTGATGTGCCATCCTTGGTGGAGGGCGTACCATGTTGCGAGGCAGCTGTCCTTTCCTCCACTAAAGAGTACCGTAATGTTCAAGGCTCCTCACTTGATACCTGAGTGATGGATATCTCCTGTCTGGGCTCTTGTCTCTGTTGACATTTGGAGACGCTAGCTTAGTCTTCCTTTATGCTCGAACTGCTTCTCGAAGACCGTTCTCATCCTTTCCATCGTGTCGGCTTCCTCCGGATGCTTATCCTCTCTAATCCTCACTATTCTCGCAAACCTCAACGCGAATCCTGACTTGTAGTGGGGGCTTCTTTGAATCTCGTTGTAGGCGACCTCGACGACAATCTCAGGCTTCACTTGGACAGTGTATTGGTCCTCCGATATCTTTAGCTGCTGCAGCCTTCTTGTCATCCAGTCAAATTCGTTATCGGTCAGACCTTTGAATGTCTTTCCGACCTCTAGAAGCTCTCCTGTCGCTTCATCTCGGGCTGCAAGATGATAGTTGCTCAACCAACCGGATCTTCTTCCGTATCCCCAGTCTGCGGCTACGATTACTAAGTCAAGTCGGTCAGCAGGTTTGATCTTGAACCATTTTCTTCCTCTGACTCCGAGTAAGTACGGGCTGTCTAGTGCCTTCGCCATCAGGCCCTCATGTCCCGCATTCATAGCCTTGCGTAGGAAGTCATCTATTTCATGTGGATCACCTGTGATAATCCTCTCAGCCAAGATTTCCGGAGAACAGATCTGTGCCAGCAGTCTCCATCTCTCTTGATACTCTAGGTCTGTAAGCTGTCGTCCGTTGAGGTATAGAATGTCGAACAGGTATAGTCTCAGGGGAATCCTTTGCGCTGCACGGCCTACTTCATGTGCTCTTCTGAATCGTCTCATCAGCTCTTGGAAAGGCAGCGGTTTCATGTCGGGTCCTACCGCTACTACTTCGCCTTCAACGAGGGCTTCCCCTGCCTGCACGTCCCTCTGAATGATTTCAACCATGTCCGGTAGACTTCGGGTCACATCGGTCAAGCGTCGACTGAAAATCCTGACCTCATCGTTCTTCTTATGCGCTTGTATTCTCGCACCGTCAAATTTGAATTCGAACGCCGTCCCAGACCTGTGTTCCTTGAGTATTTCAGAAGTATCGTAGGACATTTCTGCCATCATGAGCCTTACGGGCCTGAAGAGAGTGATCTTGACTTCTTCGAGCCCTGCTTTTCCGCCTGTGAGGGCGAGTCGGGCTACCTCTCCTATGTCGCCTAGCATCATCAGGGATCTTCTCACCAGGTCGCCGCTTGAGCCGCTGGCCTTTGCTATTGCGTCGAGCATCACGCCTTCAACAACACCTATCCTCATCTCATGGTAGAGCATGCGGACCAGGTATTCCGCCTCAACTGGGTTCGCCTCACTAAGAAGGCTTTGGACGATGCTCTCTTTCCGGCTTCTCGATCTTCTTCCCGTGGCTGCGGCTATCTCACGGAAATTTCTGTACACTCCCAAGATGGTAAGGGGACTTCGGAGAAGAGGGACTTGCTTCTGCCGTTGCTTCTGTAGGATCTTCCACACGGTTCGGCCGCTGACCTCGAGCACTTTCTCTTCAGAATCTGGAAAGATCTTTCCCACTATCATGCGAACTGCGGGCGCAATCTCGTCTTGCTTGAGCTTCTTGAGGAAGTCTCCTATCTTCGCTACCTTCTCGTTTCTCTTTGTGGTTTGCTCTAGTTCTTGGCAGAGTATGGCTAGGTCCTGAAAGAGAGTTTCCTCTCCGGTCAATCGCCTTCAACCCATCTGAAGAGGTTTGGCTGGGCTTCGAGTTTCTTCATCCTTTCGACAACTGTGTCAACTCGGTTCCTCGAGAAACCTCTTTGGCGACATAAGAAGTCGTAGAGTTCCCCCTCTCTCACGGGATGAAGAGAGGTCGAGAAACTTGATGTAACTGGCGGATTTAGGAAGATCCTCCGAATCTCCTCACAGTTCTCCGATACCTTTCTTCCGATACGCTCCGGGAGGTTCTCAATGGATCCGTATTCCCGCATGAGCTTCAATGCGGTCTTCGGCCCTACGCCCCTTACTCCCTTATTGAAGTCTGTGCCAACGAGAATTGCGATATCTATCAGCTGCTCTCGCGAAAGGCTCAGGTTTGCCAAGAGATCCTCGGCTTCGATGAGTTCAGGCTCTAAACGACGAGCCATCCCCTTGCTGGGCAGGTACTCCCTTCCTTGAATCGTCACATACCTGACCAGTCTGGGAGCTCCGAAGAGTAATGAATCGTAGTCCTGACTGTTGGCTGCCCAGACATGCCCCTGTGCAGTCATGTAGGCTGCTTGGGCTTCTGCTTCGCTAGGGGCTTGTACGTAAGGTATTCCCAGTAGGTAGAGCAGCTGCTTCGCATCACTGATCATTTCCTTGGTCAGGCGCCCTGTCATGACGGCCTTGGAGAAGGCGGTCTGCACATCTTTTCTCCTTAGCGCTTCGGCGAGCTCCCTTTCAGCTCTGTCTCTGATTGCTCGCCGCCTCTCTATTTCAGGTCGCTTCAATGCGGGGGGCTCGCCGTCAAAGACGAAGATTAGCCTCATGGCGTATTCAGACATCAGTCTGCTTGAGCGGAACATGAGCCCGATAAGATGGGACGTTATGTTTCCCTGTGGGTCTGTGAATGGAGAGCCGTCTGGTTTCCGCGTGATTGAGAGGAACTGGTGGAGCGCATTGTTTCCGTCGACTGCTAGGCTCTTGCCGGTTAGCTCTTTGAGTGACAATATGTGACGGTTAACGATTGGGGTAAGATTGACGCCCATGTCCTTACGCCTTGCTGCTGTGATTCAGGGTGTGGTACCACGCCCCCCAATATTCCATGTTATGCTACCTTGATGATCGTTGTCCTACATTTGAGAATCTCTTCGCCGGTGTTTTCGTGGACCATAATGCATAAAAGAGATGCAACATTGTAGCACTTGACCTTTGAAATTTGGTCGGAGGAAGAAAATTGCCACGATTCAAAACGACGGGCGAGATCATTAAGATAATCGCCAACAAGGATCAGATCCGAAAGATGTAGCTGACAAGCTGCGTCCGGAAGATATTGGCATTATCGCTCATGTAGATCACGGCAAGACCACTATGTCAGACTCTCTGCTTGCCTCTTCAGGTTTGCTTTCTCCGTCGGTGGCGGGAACTGCGTTGGCGCTTGACTTTATGGAGGAAGAGCAGAAGAGGCAGATGACGATAAAGGCTGCGAACGTGAGCCTTCTCCACGAGAAGAACGGTGCCCCATACGTTATCAACTTGATAGATACGCCGGGGCATGTTGACTTTTCGGGTAAGGTGACGCGATCCCTCAGAGCTATCGATGGCGCAGTCGTTGTCGTGGATGCTGTTGAGGAGGTCATGGTTCAGACTGAGACTGTTACTCGCCAAGCTTTGGAGGAGAGAGTTAGGCCGGTGCTCTATGTGAACAAGATCGATCGTTTGATCAAAGAGTTGAAGCTTACTCCCGACCAAATTCAAGAGAAGATCGCTCGTATAATAAAGGAATTCAACGGGCTCATAGACCTCTACGCGGAACCTGAGTTCCGGGATAATTGGAAGGTAAGTTTCGCTACGAATACGGTTGCTATGGGCTCGGCGAAGGATCGTTGGGGGTTCACCTCTGCCATCGCCCAGAACCGTGGAGTCAAGTTCTCGGATGTTCTGGACGCCTACGCGCAGAATAGGGTTGAGGAGTTGAAGGAGAAGAGCCCGCTTCATGAGGCGATATTGGATATGGCGGTTGAAGCCATGTCTCCCCCGCATGTGGCCCAGAAGTATCGGATACCGAAGATATGGAAGGGAGATGTGAACTCGGAATTCGGTAGAGCGATGGTCGAGTGTGACGACAATGGGCCAGCGATCATGTGTGTGACGAATATTGTGGTCGACCCGCAGGCCGGCGTCGTCGCAACAGGGCGACTATTCTCAGGCACGATCAAGGCGGGACAAATGATTCACCTAGTTGGTGCCAGAGTTGAGTCAAGAGTTCAGCAGGTCTGTGTCTATATGGGCCCATACAGGGAAATTATCGGAGAGATAACTGCTGGCAATATTCCTGCCTTGCTCGGTTTGGAGGCGGCCAGGGCTGGAGAGACCTTGGCTACGTCCAAGGATGTTGCGCCGTTTGAGGCGGTTCACTATGTCACTGAGCCGGTGGTGACGATGGCTGTTGAGCCAAAGTTCAGCCGTGATCTTCCTAGGCTCGTGGATACGTTAAGAAAACTTTCGATTGAAGATCCCAACCTTGTCACAACTATCAACGAGGAGACTGGGGAATACCTGATTTCAGGTATGGGAACCCTTCACTTGGAAATCGCCACGACGCTGATCAGCAAGACTGGCTTGGAGATAGTGACCTCTCAGCCGATCGTTATCTATAGGGAGAGCATTAGAAAGCCAGCTGGGCCCGTCGAAGGCAAGTCGCCTAATAGGCATAACCGGATTCAGATTATGGTCGAGCCTCTGCCTCAAGAGATTATTGACATGATAAAGCGTGGAGATATCGGAGGATACATGGATCGACATGCCTTAGCGAGGATTCTCAGGGACAAAGGTTGGGAGGCCGAAGATGCAAGAGGGGTTTGGAGTGTTGATGAGAGCTGCAACATCCTTACGGATGTGACCAAAGGAGCACAGTATGTGCAGGAGGCCAAGGACATGATCGTCTCTGGGTATGAGTGGTCTCTTAAGGAAGGACCGCTGGCATACGAACAGATCAGAGGCCTCAAGGTCAAGATCGTGGACATTTCGTTGCATGAGGATCCGGTGCACCGAGGGCCAGCGCAGATAATGCCCATGACCCGGAGAGCATTCTTCGCAGCCTTCCTGTCTGCAGATCCATGCCTGCTGGAGCCGGTTCAGAAAATTACGGCGAAGATCCCACCAGACCTGCTTGGAGCGGTCACGAGCGTCATCTCGCAGAAGAGGGGGAGGGTGATCTCAGTCGATCAGAGGGGGCATCTCGTATACGTAGTCGGGGAGATGCCGACGGCAGAGACATTCGACCTTTCCGAGGTTCTGCGAAGCGCCACGGCGGGCCGAGCGTTCTGGGGTTTAGAGTTCTCACACTGGTCGCCGGTGCCTGCGTCAATGATCGGACAGGTCATTCAAGACATAAGGAAGAGGAAGGGGCTTCCGCTCGAACCCTCTAAAGTAGAAGACTTCATCGACAAAGCGTAGCAACCACTAATCGCGATAGACTCTTTCCCAGAGTTCTCTAAGTTGTTGCGCAATCCCGAAGATCTCACCTGTCAAGTGGATGAGGCAAACAGACTTATGGTTGATTCGTCGGTATTCTTTTGCAGCGGCCGTAGTCTAGCCTGGTCTAAGACGTCGGCCCCCCAAGAGCAAGGCGCTCAGGAATAGCCGGCGACCCGGGTTCGAATCCCGGCGGCCGCACTACTCCAGACTGCAGATTGCGGATTCAGGAAGCAGACCGTCTAATTCTGCCTGGCAATCATAGATTGGAAGCGCCTTGAACTCGCAGATGCAGGTTCGGAAGCGTATCTCCGAATGGTTCGAAGACGGAAGCAAGACATGGAAGAAGATCGCACACTTCAGCTTGGTCCCTGAACTACACAGTAAATCCTTTAGTAATGGTTGGCGTTCATTTAATCAGAGTGGGCTATGACACCTCCTCCTATTCGACCAACACATTACGGGAAGTGCCCGCACTGTTCGAATAATCTCCGATTTGAGAAAGGCATGTTCGTCATACCAGGGATAGGGCAAAGGGGATCAAATAGTGATGATTGTGAGGTACATGGAGCTAGGGAAATTGTGAGAGTAGTCGCCGCTGGCTGTCCTTCGTGTGGAAAGCCGATCGTTTCGATTGCTCCTAAGGAGAAGACTGAAGATGGGAAAGCATGGATGGCTTATCCGCGCTCGGCATATCGCAAAGCTCCCAAAGAGGTTAGGGACGAGGACCAAGCACTTGCTAATGACTACGAAGAAGCCGCTCTCTTGTTGACATTGAGTCCCAAGGCCAGTGCAGCCATTGGCCGACGATGTCTACAGACCGTACTTATCAGAAAGGCCAATCAGAATCCGGATGACTCCTTAGCAACACAAATCCAGAATGTACTTAACTCCCACGTTCTACCTTCGTACATTCATGAGAACCTAGATGCCATAAGGCAGTATGGGAACTTTGCTGCCCACCCATTGGCTTCCAAGGTCACTGGGGCAATAGTTGATGTGGAAACCGGTGAGGCCGAGTATTGTTTGGACATACTCGACGATCTCTTTGATCATTACTACGTGAAGCCTATACAGTCTGCGAGCAAACGAGCGGCACTGAGTGAGAAACTCAAGGAATCGGGAAAGCCACCTATGAAGCAATGATCGCACTTCGGGCACAGGGGTGGTTGGCGAAAGATCTGTGATCGTCATTCTACCACGTAGGTTTCATCTTGACTATCCGGAACCCAAGATGCTCTCCTCTAGCGGTGTGGATTCCGGCCGGTCCCTCACTCCAGCGGTTACTACCATGGGTTTGGGAATTCTGACGAAGACCAAATTGATCTCCGCTAGAGGAATGGTTATCAGATATCAAACGCACTTGTGTACAGGTCAAAATGAAGATAGATGGCTCGACAGATAGGCAAGCGCCGTTGCTCATGCAGTATAATCGACTTTCGGAAGACGTGCGGAATCTTGACAGAATTTCCTGGCAAGTACCGTCTGTTGCAGTGGCGATCACAGCAGGTCTCTTGGGCGTGGCCTATCAATACTTACAAGGCGCCATTAGAGTCTGTGTACTACTTCTAGGCGGATTCTTCGTTCTTTCACTGACTATAGCTCTTGCGAAGCATAGGCTCATGATGGACGTAAGGTCACGTTTCCTTCAACAAATAGAACGTGAACTTCAGATACATGAATTCCCTGTCACCACTGAAGAATCCATCTCCTATCTGGAGCGATTGCGTCAACAAGGGATAGAGACCAGAAAGAGCTGGCTATTAGATTTGCTTAAGCACAAAATAGCCGGGATTTGGCTGCTGCGTGTGCTCTTTACAACGTCAATATTCGTGTTCGTACTTGCTCTACTTGAGTTAGGACTTGTTCTGTATAAGTTGGTCAATTGAATCAGACTATTTCTCTGATTCTACCGGTTCTTTCTTGATACCGTTTCTTAACGCCAAGCGTAGAAGGCGTATCTCTTGCTTCTCTCGGTCCTCTTGAGTTACATAGCCGTGACGTGGCTCCGCTAAGGCCTCTCTGGTAAATATCATATCCGGCTCAAGCCCCCATGCTCCCATCACGTTTCTGCAGAATCTCACTTGAGTCTCTGCTATCTGGTTGCGTTCCGTTCAGATATTTCCCGAGTCCAAGAGACTGCAGGCTAGCGGTTTGAGTTCCGGCGGCCGCACCCCTCCGGCCCATGTTACCAATCACCGTTACCAATACCGTTACCTGAGGAGGGAGGGGTGTATTACACTCCTATGTAGAACACTATGAACACAGTAGCCCTCAGGGTCTATAGACAACAACAGGTTTCTAGATTCCACGTGAATGTCCGCACCGCTCCAGCAACTGGTACATATACTCGAAAACAGCACGGAAACTCCGCGTTCAAGTGGTTAGGGGGCATGCTGCGTCCAGCATGATTGAGGATGGCCGAGGTACGAAGGCGTGATGCCTTAAGCGCGCGCCGGACGATTAGTAGCGATCATTGGGCGAATCATTTGAAGGCACATGAGAAAGACGTAAAGATCGTGCCCATTTTTTTGCTAGGAGTCGGCCAGAGCACACTAGGCGAAGGTAGGAAGGAGCGAGATAACAAGGCAAGTCAGCTGCTTCAGAGGTACGGCTTGAGTAGCGAATCTGGACTGTTTGTTCGAAACGAGAAGGACCTACTCTCTGTAGACATACACAAGGTTGACGGCTTTGTGATTTTTGCGTGCTGCTCGAAGAGGTTCTCGCCTCTAATCTATTTGGCTGAAACAGGAAAACCCGTCATAATCGTGGCCGGAGAAGACACCTATTCGAACGCTGTCGAGACCTATCAGTACTTGGCTGACCATCCAAATGTCCGACTGTCACTAACGCCAGTAGAAGTCAAAGCAGAGATCAAAGCCATTAAGCCCGCAAAGCTGTTTGAGAGAATCAGAATCTGCCTGTTCGATGCCGGTGAATGGAAACTGAATGGTGCCGCCTGGCTCAGGAATCCACTAATCCAAGGAAAGCTGAACATCGTAACCATTGGCAAGGAGAGACTCGTCGAAGCCTATCAGAGAGCAGACAGAAACAAAGCCGAAAATCTAGCGAACCAATGGATGAAAGACACCGAAGTCAGGGAGCCAAGCCTCGAAAATGTAGTCAGCTCAGCCCGGCTCTATCTTGCAATGAAAAGCATTGTACGAGAAGAGAAGGCGGATGTCGCTTACGTGTTGTGGTGCGGTCAGTTCACTAAGGACTTGGGGACGAAGATGTGTTTCGCGTTGGCCAAACTGGCTGATGATGGGATCCCGGTGGGTTGCTGGCGAGGAGAGAACCTTCTGCCCCTACTGATGCTAAATTCCGTTTCGAAGAAGCCTATCTTTGTAGCTGAAGTATTCACTCAAAAGGGAAATGTCATAACAATAAGACATTGTTTCGCTCCCACCATGCTCGCAGAGGGTAGGCCTGTCCTTCGAAATTGGAGGGACATGAGGGGCACCGTCACAGCCTATTGCCGCCTGCCCGGAGGAGAAGCCACGCTCGTCAGCTGCGGGATCGGTGACAGAATGATCGTGACGAGGGGCAGAGTCATAGACTGCAGAGACCTAGGAGGCGAGAACTGCAGAATGACAGTCTGGATCAAGATCCAAGACCAAAACGTAATACGCCGATTCGCAGCCAGGGAACTCGCCATGGTATACGGAGACTACACGAAAGAGCTGAGAGAAACAGCAAGGCGATTCGGAATCAAAGTCCTGTGAAGATGGCAGATGAGGATCTGGCCGCTCTTTGACTATCTTCTGAGGTAGATTGATCTGTAGTCTTATGCCGTTTGTTCTATTATACAAACCCTTTATCTGTATTCGAATTCTTGGTCGTCAATCCTTAAGCTCTTCGGTCACGATCCAAATCTCAGAATTAGCGCGGGGATTCGCGCACAACAAAAGGCAAAATATGCAGAACGACTAACCTAGAGCCGGGGAGTTGTGCGAATCTCGTATGCGTCACTTCCTTATTCACGAAGAGGGCACCATATTCTCGTCGCGTATCATTCTTCCGATCTGGGTCCATAGCTCATCGTCCGCCATTCCTTTGTCCGGAAAGGAGTGCTCGCTTCTCCAGACGCGGTGATTGGGACCTGCTGCCGCCGCTAGGTGACGGGCGAGGGAGTCGATCGAGGAGAACCTCCCCTTGCAGTTCGAGACCATGCATTTGACGGCAAGCTCAGGCGCTTTCCAACCAACATAGGATCTACCTATCCGATAGGCTTCCTCGAGCTTCTCCTTCGAGTCCGAAACATGGCCATTCACTGAGGAGTAGCGAATCACGCTAAGACTCATTCCTGCCCAACCCGCTATCGATCGGAACATTCTGATGGCCAGCTCCACACCATCGGGGTCCTCAAAAAGGTGGGTCACAACGAGGATCAGGCCTTTCCCAGAAAGGTTGTTCGGCCCATTGCCGTTAAGAAAACCTTCCATCCGGTCCAAGAAGGTCTTCATCTGTGAGGCGATATGCCACCAGTAGATGGGAGTGGCGAGGACAACGAGATCAGCCGCTGCAAGTTCAGGGTAGATCTTTCTCATGTCATCATCGATGACGCAGCCGGGTTCGTGTGCTTCTGTGCACTTCCAGCACCCTTGGCATGGCTTGATATTCATGTCGTTCAAGAAGAATTCATTGATTTCAGTTTCTCCACCGTCTCTTAATCCTTTCAGCAAGCTCTTTGTGATCGTGATGGAGTTTCCATCTCTTTTTGGGCTTGCCTCAATGACCAATGTCTTCATTTCCTGTCTGCTCCTACATTGCGTCTGTACGGCGTATTTAGCTATGTGATTTTCTTATCGTGCGAACTATTATCCCTTGGTGCGCACACACAAAATACTGACTAACAACGACGGTTCAAATTAGCACGCGCGCTAAAATGGTGCGGGGGGGTGGAATTCGCGCACCACTCTACCAGTAGAAACTGAGTCAGAAGGCATTTAGTGCACGCTACGGTTATCTTCGCTTCTATTATGGGCAGAAACTCTAAGCTCAACTCGGTAAGGCAGTAGACTGTTGTGTTGGTCTTATGCTGTGCGCTCCCAGATCAACAGCGAAGTTACCGTAATCCCGCCCGCTTGGATTGGAGGTGTTCTAAGCGTCAAACGATTACCCGACAGCTCGAAGAACCTGACCTGATCCGACCCCACCCAGTTCGGAAGCAAGCTTCCCTTCACATGGTGAGTAACGGTGCCCTTCTCTTTGTTGACTTCGTAGGTGCCGAAGTAGGAAATGTACCCCTCGAAAGCAGCCTTTATCTCTTCTGAGGTGCCCTTCATATGGTCATTTATGGCAAACGCCGGACGGTCTGGACGCATCAACTGCGCAGACATGTTCCCCCCTGCATCATAGTTAAGCACGCCGACTATGTTCCTGGTAAAAGGGTAGACTGTCTGCCCATCGGACCGTCGCATTTCAAACGAGACAAGTTTCCAAGTGCCTACAAACTCATCTTTCCCCATTGTCGTTCACCTCCTCCTTTCTTCATATTGGTACTTGTCTAGCTCCCCAGCTCGGAGCTTAGGTTTCGCTATGAAACAGATGGGTCCTACAGAGAGTGGGGTTACAACTATATTTATGGCTTGCCATCTCGCAGACTTCTGCGTGGCTTCGATGACGGCACAGCCATGCCATGAACCATATCCTCAGTTGTGGTTGCTGCTTTTCTGCGATCGCAAAGGAGCAACAAAGAAGTGGAGGAGAGGATAGGAAGTTCCTCTTCTACTACTCTTATGTCAGGCTATTTCTTGAAGACAACTTCTTCTTCGCAGACATCATCAGGTGATCTGCGGAATTTGGTGAACGTGTAAGTTACAGTAGGGTCCAGTTGCTTGAACAGAGCGTTCATCATCGCCCCTGGGCCTTTCCGACAGAAATCCTCGATGTCTTCGTCCTTGTAGCCTGCGTCTTTCAGGCCTTTGTGGACAGGGCATTTCCCATTCCTGAACAACAGCTTCCTAGGACTCTCTTGAATTGCTACACTGACGCCGAGGCCCTCATACATCGCCTTGATGAACGAACTTGTCGTCTTAGCATCGAGTTCCTTGATGCCCATCTGCTCCTTACTTGCCTTGCCTGCTGACGCGCCGAAATTCCCTAGAGATTCGGAGAGCAAGGAATTTGCTTTCTGCTTACCTATTTCCTTAGCCGCGGCGTCGAAAAACACGCCGAACATGCTGAACGCGGTGCTGGCAGCATTAAAGGCATCTTCAATCGCCATAACGTCACCCCCCTTCAGTCTTGGTATTCATATAGCTCCCCGGCTCGAGCCTAGTCGTTCTGCTTATTCTATTCTTTCAAGTCTGAAAACGACAGGCCTCAGCCCATCTGTGCAGCATGAGTAGGCTACGCCTTGCTCCTGCATCCACGGGTAACTTCCGCCGAATCGGAGGTGAGTAATGTCTCGGTGGATGTCAGCGAACGCCGTTCCACAGAAGCCTTGAGGGCACGCACCTTTCTGTGCTATGAAGGTGTCACCTTCGTTGAGTCTTGTACACACTGGATCGAGCTCTTGTGAGATCTTTGGGGGCGATGATCCGAACACGTCCTTCACAGAGAGCTTCTTGGCCACTGTTATTCTCACATCATACTGTTCCATTGTTTACACCAAATGGGCATATGACGCACTGAACTCTTAACGCTTGCTTCCCCGGGGCGCTCCTGCAATAGGAGAAGGAATGAGTTCAAAGGAACTTCAGAAACTCTGCTATACATCTATGGCGGCCATCAGCTTGTCTACAGGCGGTTCCCGTATCGTTGGAACATCCAACTTGGCTACATAGAACCGGAGTTCCCGAAAAATGCTAGACAAACTGCTAGACGCCCCCCCTCCCCTTGGAAACTGCCCAACCAAACACCTCACGCCGTCTCGAATCAGTCTACTTTTGGTCCTTTAGGTGATTGTAGCTCTTGATGCTCGAGGTAAACTTCAGTCTCTGCTGGGATATGTATTGAGTGGGTCCGAGCTCTTTTCTTATGTTCTCGAAGACTTTAAGCCACATCCTCCACTTTAGCCGTCCTGCCTGAGTGTTCTGCCAACACCTAGCTGATTCTGGCGGTAGGTTTCACGTCTGATCATAACCTTTTATGGTCAGGCTGAATACAGTTGAAATGGAGGGTGGTTTATGCAAAAAGAAGATAAGATAGATTTGGAAGCCGAGAAGAGGATACTGAAGGATATTTCCGTCAAAATGCTGGTTGACCAAACAACCGACGTGGATAAGGAGATGCAATACGTCGCGGAGGATGCCATTCTGATTCCCCCTAACAGTCAGCCAATCGAAGGCGCTGGGGCGATCAGGCAGGTGGTCAATCAGATGGTAAAGACGGCGAAGATTGTTTCCATGGGTAAGCGCGACCGTGGGCCCAGTAGAGTAGAAATAGCTTCCTCTGGCGACCTGGCATATGACTGGGGGAAATTCCAGATTGTGAGTCAAGGACCCGAAGGCCCAGTCGAGGAGAAGGGGTACTACGTAACCTTATACAAGAAGATCGATGGCCAATGGAAATTCATGGGCCAAATCTGGAACAACATCACCTAAGAACGTGTTCTCCTGAGGAGTGCGAGCATCCTTACGAAAACGACCTTCCTCTTTCACCTCTCGCCTACAATCGATCGACAGGGCTGGAGATCATATTGAGCACAAGAGGAAGTCAGTCAAGAAGTTCCAGAGCATCGATCCCTTTAAGTCAACCTATCCGCGTTCTGAATAGGTTGATGTAGCTTATGATCGATGTTCAAACTATCTCGATCGTGATAGCTGCTGCTTCCATTGTCATAGGTGTTTCAGAATTCATTCTATCAAGTAGATATGCACGGGAGGAAAGAAGGAGAGAACTCGAAACTAGGCAGGCGCAACTCTTCATGCAGGTTTTCGACAACTTTCATCAACCAGAATTCCTCGATAAGTACGCCGATTTTCTTACTTGGCATTGGAACGACTATAAAGATTTCATGGAACGATACGGGCCGAAAAACCCCAAAGCATGGTACAGTTTTGGCTCAATTGCAGCGTTCTTTGAAGGAATCGGCGTCTTGGTCCATCGAAAGTTCATCGACGCGGATCTGGTTTCCCAACTAATGGCGAGACACATCGTGCTTTTCTGGGAGAGAACCCGGCCGATATCTGAAGGGCTGAGAAAACAGTTCAAACTGCCTGAGGTAGATATCTGGTTGGAATATCTCTACAACAAGATAAAGCCGATCGTTGAAAAACAACGACTGGAACTAGGAATGCAAGGTTAAGGATGACTTAGTACCAAGGCACTATGAGCGTATTGAAGTACTGGTCTGTCAACGCAAACCGTGATTCATGGTACGACAAGGGAGTAGAAAAGACGGTCATTCCATATTTACCAAGATATCTATCGCAGGAAGAAGAAACCTGAAGCATGGTACTCTCTAGGCTCAGTTGGAGCATTCTTCGAAGGCGCCGACGCCCTAGTCCATAGGAAGCTCATAGACCCCGAACTAGTGGGTGAGCTGATGTCTAGACATATTGTCTTTTTCTGGGAGAAGATCCGTTCTACATCCTACAAGATGAGAAGAAGATACAAGCTTCCTGTAAATCTCTGGGCCGAGCATCTCCACAACCAAATGAAGCCTATAGCAGATAGATAATATTCACTTATAGTACGAGAGCTAGCCAAGTGAAAATGCAAAAGGTCTTTCAGAGGACCGTTGAAAGAGCAATGTTCCCGGATAGACATAGCGTCACAAGATATAAGGGATCAAGCTTGCATGGTTGGACACGCACGCCGAAGACAGGCTGAGAGTAGCAAAGAAGATCATGTACTTCCATTCGCATAGCGGAATGCGCGCATTGAAATCAGGGACTTATTTAGTGAAGGAGAGAATTGACGTGAGAGAGCCCTTCCTCTTCCCAGAAATACAATTAGTTGTGGAAGCGGGGTTGCGCAAGTAGCGGCAATCAATTCGGTCAGGAATTTCAGAGACATCAGTGTTTTCAAAGTCGCTTGATTCAGAACCTCCGTTAGGTCACCAAATGACTCTGCCACGCGCTGCGTTGTCCAGTCGTCGCTATTGTGAGGGCCGTGGTGGTGGAGTTGGCCTTGTCAGGTCGCGCTGTATAACTGTCACTTGGCTTGGGTCGACAGCCCTTAATTCTTGTACCGCTGCATTCAATGCTGCTCTCGCCTGCGCTTCAGTGCGCCCTCCTTCAACGACAGGAGGTCGCAAGTCCAAGTCTATGATCACTCTGGCACCTCTGGGGGTGTCATAGGGCCCAGCCCGCACGATTATCCTATCTCTGAGTGCTCGGTTGGGGTCAGTCCACTTGAAATACACTCCCCACAGTCTGTCATGGATGTCTTGATCCGTACTGTGGTCACATTCTACTTCGGCATCCGGCGTTTTTTGCTCCTCCCTTCTTCTCGGTGTTTCTATAGCTCCTAAGCTCGAAGCGTAAGGTCGTGGTATCCTTGAGTTACTACTTATGACTTGCGGTGGCTTCTAAACGTGATAATCAGCATAGCATGCATTTTCCAGTAGGCGGATTCATCGGCCTCACTTGCTCGAGAGCTCTTGCTCCCTCTGCTTCATCTGCTCATAGAGGTATTCAAAATACTCATACAGTTGAGGCCGGTTCATGCGTGCCCTATATTCCTTCACCACGGTAGCTATCTTCTCCCAAAGCATCAGTATTTCCGAGGAAAGCAGGTCATCCACTAAAGCGATATCAATCATCTTCTTGCGGAGAAGGATGCCTACTCCCTCAAAGTATGATGGAACCGATATCCAAAGAGACATCGCCTCAAGATTCCTGTCAGGCCCATACTTTTCCATCCAGTCATCGAAGTCTCTCCAGTTGTGCTTAAAGAGAATCTCTAGGTAATCCCGTGCGTGCTCCTTGCTCTTGAAAGTCGCATAAAGCTCCATAAAGAGATCTGCCTTCCTCGTCTTGTTTATGTCCCTGATCTGCAGCAAAGCTACAACAACACCTACGAGGATTCCTACAGCCTGCATTAGGGCAGCGAACTCCAGCAAATCCAATAGACACTATCCACCTACTCACGACTTGGACGTACTGAGTATAAATAGTCCTACGAAATATCCGAAAACGCCAACCAGCCGCACTCAGCCTTCGCCCACTGATGGCAACAGAGATGAGGCGCATGAGGATAGGCAATTGTTAAATAGCGAGCTAGCCGACCCTTTTCGGGGCAAAGAAACTGTTTTTCATAGCAATCTGCGATGTGAAATCTGGTCAGGATGAAGCTGCCTACAGCCAGATGGAAAGACTGAGAAGCGACGGATCGGTCACACCATTGGTTATCGGGCGACTTTTCGAGGAAGCAGACATCATGCTTCTCTTGCACTCGACTGACATCGAGGCTCTGGACGATTATCTGATAAGGAATGTGCGCAGCATCGAGGAGGTACAGGAGCTTATCGTTGTGCCGATGTACGAGTTCAAGCTCCTCTCCTCCTTCAACTTCATGACTGAGCCAGAACCGAAAACAGAGGACACGAGCTTGACATCCTATGAACCTGAAGACTTACTCTTCTTCATGGCAAAGCTTGATGTCGCCCCCACCAAAGACCTTGCGGTGTACCAGCGCATCTTGTCCATCGAACGAACGGATAACGTCACCCCAATAATGATGGGACACACCTTTCACAGTAAAGAGTTTGACTTGGTCATCTTCTTCTTGGCAAAGAGCCTGGAAAGTGCTTGGGAATTCGTAAAGACATTGCGTGTCGTCGACGGTGTATGGGACACTGATGTGGACCTCATGGCACATTTTGAGGGATTGACAACTCTGAAACGGTTCAAGGAACTGGCCTCCACGGTGCCTGCCAAGAGCGGCCCGCGTCGCAGAGTGAGGAAAAGGAAAGTTGCAAAGTGAACAGAAACAAGTCACAGGCATAAAGAGACTTGAGACTCGAGTCGGAAGGCTTTGGGGTTTTCGCAGAGAGGAGAAGGGAGTGGTCCCGAGGCTTCCGGCCGAAAGAACTGTTGGGAGACTTGTCCGTCTCTTCATCGCATCCGTCGGTACTGTCGGCTCGTTCCTGAGAGAGAGAATAGGTGAAGGCGGCTTACAGAGCATGTTCGAATACCAAGGTGAGAAGTTCGGCGAAGGCTGGGAGAGACTGAGTTGGAGAGCAGACGATATAGCGGAGAATATGATTCGGCTGAACTTTCAACCCTTCGACATAGAAGCGCGATACACTGGGGATAGAGATAAGGCGACCATAGTTGTCTCGAAGTGCCCCCTTCCAGAAAGATTTCTTCAGTCGCCGGAGTTTCTAAAAGAGATCACATCTGAACAGAAGGTGACCACAGAGATGACCTCACTATTCTCGTCGATTGACAAGGCCGAGCGGTCATTGGACTGGCCTCCTAGAAAGACAGAGGTCTGCGCGACATGTAGAATAGTTATGCCTAGATTAGGAAAGAAACTAGGCTTCGACTGGAAACACAGCGCAGTCAAGGGTACGCCGCCAACGTGCGTCTTCGACATAGAAATCACTAAGCACTGAAAACAAGCTTGAATCTTGCTGTGGGGGGAAAGGCAGATAGGCACATGACTAGGCTGGCTCTAGCATGGCGCGACCTGCGAATTGTGGGCAGAGCGATATGGATCAACTTGAGCCTCTTCGCAGCTATGCTGCTTGGCGCGACGATCTTGATGGAGCTGTCGGGCTCTTACCCGGGAGTCAGTTTCGACCGCCTTCTGGTGAAAGCGTTTTTTATGGCTCTTCTCGACCCAGTGGAGGGAGGAATCGGGCCGATACCAACGCTACTGACGTTCATGTTGCCCACATTGACCATGATCATCCTCGGCGAGGGAGCGGTTCGCGTCTTGACCGTCTACCTTCGGCGGGGTGAGCACCGGGAGGAGTGGGATCTCTTGGTCGCACAAACGTTCTCCAAGCACACGGTGATCTGTGGCGTCGGCGAGCTAGGCCGAGCTGTGATCCATCGATTGATAATGCACAACCCTGAGGCGCAGGTGGTGCTTGTAGACAACCGTCCGGACATTTTAGCTGAGCTGGGACTGAGCGGTCCGAACATCTGCCATCTTCAGTCTGACATGACTGCCCAAGCAACACTTGAGGCCGCACGCTGCAAGGAAGCCAGCTTAATCATCCTCACCTCTGGGAGCGATGGATACAACTTGGAGGCGGGCTCGAAGGCGCTGAGGCTCAACCCCAAGGCCGAGATCTGGATCCGCCTGTACAGAAGCGGCCTCGCTTCACTGATGGACCTTGGCACAAAGCCCAATGTGCACTTCTTCTCGCCCTACGAGCGGGCAGCGGAGGCACTGGTGGAGCACATCACAGCCAGGATTAGGCAGCATGAGAAATAGGCCAGATGTTGTCAGCGCCATTCAAGAGCGTGAGGACTGAGATCGATCTCTTTGAGCGAATTGAAATTGTTGACTGCGTCAATCGCCCTATCGATAGGACGTCGCGCGACCCTAAGCTGTGAGTAGCTTCTTTTTCGCTATCACTTTCTCTATGTCTTTCTTGGCGCCTATTTTCTCGAAGATTTCTAAGGCTTGGTTGAGGAGATTGTGAGCCTTCTCCCTGTCTCCTTCCTGATCTCTTTCGAGGTAGACCCGTGCGTATTCGAAAAGAACATGCCTAGCCAAGATGTATGGAAACCACTTCCGCACATCCAGAGCATCCCACTCCTGAAGGCTCTTCTCGAAAAGCTTAATGGATTCATCCCATTTCTTCCGAGCGCGAAGCACCATTGCTTTCAATGTATTCGAGACGGCAATGAGCTGTTCATCCGCCGTTTCGAGAGCTGACTTGCGGAGGATATCAATCTGATTCTCTGCTTCCTCAATTTCTCCAAGCTCTATGTATGCCGAAATCATCCATGAAGCGTTCCGTAGCACATTAAGGTCCTTTTCTGCTCCGGCTTTCTCTAGGTGCGCACGTAGTTTCTCAAACCACTCTGTTGCCTTGGCGTATTCTCTTCTGCCGAGACACAACGATCCGAAGAGGTTCATACAACCCTCCATTTGTTGAAAATCCTTTGACTTCTCAGCAATGCTCCACATTTCCTCAAGGTATCGCTCGCTCTTATCCCATTCTCCAAGGAGGAAATAGGCGACTGCAAACATCCACAATCCACCGGAAATGTTACTCAACTGGCCAGCCTTCTTAGCCAGCGCAAGATGTTCTTCCCTAAGTGAGAGTGATTTGTCAATGTTTCCGGCGGCCATCATTACATAAGCCAAATTGCCCGCGATCCTGGATTGGTACCAGATATCACCTACCTTTCTTGCCAGCTCGTATCCTTTCTCAAAACATTCTTGGATTCTTCTCCATTCCTTTGGAGTGTGGAAAAGCGATAGCGCAAGAGCGTTGTACGCCATTACAGCCTCCTTTAGACAGTTGTTATCGAGCGCTATTTTCAGCGCCTTCTCGTTACATTCAATGGCTTTCTTCACATCGCCAGTTGCGCGAACGATTACCCCGAGTCTACTGTATGAATGTGCAACAATATCTTTGGCATTCAGTTGCTCAGCTAGCTCAATCGCTTTCGTAGCGGAAGAACGAGCCGTGTCCAAATCTCCAACATACCATTGCATCCATGCCCTATCGGAGTAGAGGCTAGCGAGCTCAACGCTTTCAGGCAATGCTTCCAAGATTTTCAAAGCTTCTTGGCAATGCTCCTCCGCCTTCTCCTTGTCATCCATCGTGTAGAAGAGAACATTCGCCATCTTCCGATGAATCCTTGAAAGGTTCTCTTTCTCATCCAGCTTCATCCACAGCAGCAACGCCTCGTTCCAATGCTTCATCGAGGCATCGTGATCTCCCAAAGCCTCTTTGGCGTCCCCTAGCTTCTCCAGAACATAACCTTTTTTCTGCAGTTCACCTTCCATCTCTTCAAGCAGGCCTAGGGCAGACTGGAAGTAGGTAGAAGCCTCGCCATGAGCGTAGACCTTCACTGCCTTCTCCGCTGCCCTCAAGAAGAAATCAAGCGCCTTGGCTTTTTCTCCGCCCTCCAGAAATTGATAGGCAAGCTCCGCCAAATGGTCATCAATCTTCTCAGCGTAGACCTTCTCCAATGCGCTTCCTACAACATGGTGAAGACGCCTATGCATCAAGGGGCTGACTTCCTCATGCACAACATCCCTCACAATAGCGTCAGCAAAAGAACACGCATCCTCTCCACGAACCACCCTAGCCTTAATCTGCCCTGTCTTGGTCATTCTTTCCAGTAACTCGACTAGCTTATTCTCTTCAAAGCCAGTAACTCCACGCAACGCCTCAAAAGAGAAGTCATATCCAACAAAAGAAGCCATACTCAGCAGGTTACGGCATTCATCATCTAGCCGACCTATCCGGGCCTTCACGACCCCCTTGACAGTTTCTGGAAACTCAATTCTTGAAACTTCTTTGATCTTCCATCGGTTTCCCTCACGGAAGATAAGCTCTTGCTCCATGAGAGACTTTATCACTTCTTCAACGAAGAATGGGTTTCCTCCGGTTTTCTGGTAGACTAGCTGGCAGAACTCTTTTGGAACGTCGTCTTGCTCCAGAATCTGCTTAATCATCTCCGCAACATCGTTGAGCGACATGCGCTTCAATGGAACGGCTTGAAGAAGGCGCTCTCTGTTCAATTCGGTTAGCACTGGGGAGAGAGGATGTTTCTCATCAACCTCGTTATCTCGATAAGCACCAACAAGGAGTAGGCGCTCCCTTGAGACGCCGCGAGCTAAATAATGCATCAGCAGAAGCGAACTCTGATCAGTCCACTGCAAATCGTCAAGCACCACCAGCAACGGCGTCTCCTTGGAGACGTTGGTGATGAACTGTGAGACTGCTTCGAAGAGTCTGTCGCGTTCGTGCTCCGGATCTATCTGTATGGACTGGGGGATGGCTCCAAGCCTCTGTCTAAGCTCAGGGACCAGCTTGGAGACTTCCGCAGGATAGAAGCCCATCACCCGATACAATTGCTCAGGCGCAGAAGCCTGCAAGTAGTCTTTGATCACTTCACTCCAAAGAATGTAAGGAGGTATGCCTGTCATTGTTAACAAAGCTGGGCATCTCCCGTAGAGCACATTCATTCCGCGCAGACGCGCGTAAGTTCCCAGCTCTCTAGTCAACCGTGTCTTGCCTATTCCAGCCTCTCCACGCAGGAAGAGAAGGCCGCCCTCGCCTCGACTCGCCCTGTCAACAGCTTCCCTGAGCAGGCTCATCTCCCCAACCCTGTTTACTAGTTGAATCTCCTTTCTGGCGAGAGGGCGTGGGCTTGGAACAACTAGAACGGGCTTGTGAGCCGGCGGAAGAGCTTCCCTCAAAGACTCCTCGGCAATATCTCTCAACACTTTGAGCAGATCAGCAGCGGACTGATACCTCTTCGCTGGATCCTTCTCGAGAAGCTTCATGATGCATTCGGCTAGGGCGGGTGGAACCTTAGGATTCAATCTGTCCGGGGAGACTGGATAGTCATGAATGTGGCTGAAGATGATCTTGACAGGGTCCTCTCCGGGGAAAGGAGGCTTGCCGGTGACGGCTTCGTAGAGAACTGCGCCCAAAGAGTATAGGTCAGACCTAGCATCAGCACCCTTCCCTAGCGCTATCTCAGGAGCTACGAAGGCAATCGTGCCCACTATCACTCCTTCCTGTGTCTGGCGCGGCTGGCTGAGCATCTTCGCAAGACCAAAATCCATCAGCTTGGCAGCGCCCTCTGCAGTAATCATGATGTTTTCTGGTTTCACATCTCGATGCAAGATGCCCTGAGAGTGTGCATATTGAAGAGCATTGCAGACGTCGATGCCCATTCTTAGAATGGTTGGTGTGTCGCATTTTCCTTCCGGATATGTTTCAATCAGGTCGCGGAGGCTATGGCCCTCCACGAACTCTAACACAAAGAACTGTTTTCCCTCTTCTTTCCCGATGTCGTAGATATTGACGATGTTTGGGTGGCTGAGTTTGGCTACTGACTGTGCCTCAGTTATGAAGCGTGAGTATGCCTCTCCTGTCGTGACGGGGCTCTTGAGCATCTTGATTGCGACGACACGGTTCAGAGCGGTGTCTCTGGCCTTGTATACTACGCCCTTCCCGCCTTCGCCGAGCTTCTTCAGAATAGCATATCTGCCATTCTGCAGATGCCCAAGCGAGGACGACAATATCCGACCTGCTGCCCCTAGTGCCTATTTGAGCTGTATCCCGGCCGAATCTTAAAAGGTTATGATCCTTCATTGCAACAAGGATACTCAGAGCGTACATACGCGTAGTCCCGAAAAGAATGCTCTTCTCTTCGATGGCTTCATGCTAGCGGAGGATCGTATGGGAAAATGACGTCGCGCTCCTTCTCGTCAAAATAGGCTCCAACAAAGTCCGGCTTGAACTCTGCACCGGTTCGAACGTACATGGCCAGAGTCGTAACTCGAGCATTTCTTGGAATTTGGTCGAGAACGAATTTCATCGCCCTTCCTTGAACCAAGGAGTCGTCCACTACCAGCAGTCTTCCGCTCAGAGACTTGATGTTGTCACGCATGATGCCTAGGTCATGAACCTCAAGCTTGACGATCTCCGCATCCTGCTTGACGACATGCCTAACGAAGACCGACGTGAAGGTCGGCACTCCCAGCTTTGAGGCCAAATATGCAGCCATGATGCAGCCACCCCTTCCTATTCCCACAATTCCGTCAAAACTCGAAGCCCTGAGATCCTCACCCAGCTTCTTCAAGAGTTCAGTATATTCGTTCCAACTGACGAGCCTCAATCTTTCTCACCTAGCCCTTCTGATCAGAAGTGAACCTGTCCCTTAAGGAACTCGAGTGCCGTGGTATGTCTAAAACATCTAGTTATAGCTTTCTATGACTCAAATGCAATTCCTGGAGGATTTGGAGCACCCTTGCATCTCAGTCCTAGTCGGGTCGATCGCTAGTAGGTGGAAGACTGCTGCGTGACTACGGTTACGTGCCGGTTCCTTGATAGCCCTTCACTGATTCGCCTACCGTAGTCACTCCTCAGTACCAATACCACGAGTATCATTGCTACAACACATGCCAAGAAGAGATATGGCACAGAGACGATGAGCATATCCTCAGCCACAGGTGTCCCAGTAAAGACTGATGTAGCTGTGGTTTGATGTTCTATGACCGCCCTGATCATCACATTCTCACTGTTGTCAACTAAGTTCCAAGAACCAGGGCGGCCGTAATACGATCTACCTTTTGGGTTGCTTGTGTCTCGACCTATCAAAGGGTCATAGTACATCAGGTATTCGACAGTGATGTAGAAGCCTTCTGAAACAAGGATTTTTCGCGCACTCACATTAGCGTCGTTCCAAGCACCCTCTACAGCCAAGCTGACATTGAAGGGCATGGTTAGCTCCTTCGCTCCGTCGCTTTCCAAGACGTGAACCCTCATCTCGATTCCACTCCGACCAGCCTTGAATATCCTAGCCCTCATCAACTTGGCTCTCGAAATACCTGACGGAAGCGAAAACTTGACCGCCAAATGCATGCCAACATCCAGTGAAGATGTGGTCTCAGGCCTTCCATCATCATAAGCAATCTCTATGGCGCCGAGCACACCACGTATCGAATAAAGGGCCAGAATGGTTAGGAAGAACACGGCAGGAAAAGGTCTCATTGAATGCGTCACCGTCACAACCCCTATGCAAGATACTGCCTGCAGGTCAGCAATCGGTCTTGGTGGACGCCTCCTCCTGTAGTCAAAAGGGAACGCGCAGGCCAAGATCCTTTGCTATTGTCTGGAGGTCAACGGCGACTTCATGGCATAGAGGTATGCCTTCTCTCTGCCTCCGCTCTGAGGTCTCAAACTCCTTCTCACCGTGAATGTAGATCCGGTTAGCGCCTTCCAGCTTTGAAGAGCTCTTAATGCGGCGAATGAGACCATCCATCGTCGCCTTGAACTCGGACAGCGGTCGAAAGCCATCCACCCTAATTGCTCCAAGAAAATGGCCGATATTCGCAGGGAGCGGACGATCATTCTCGTCCACAGGGTAAGTCAAGTCTGAAAACGCTGCTCCAGACAGCAAGGCAGTGAAAATATCCACAACAAGTGCAAGGCCATACCCTTTATGACCACCCAATTCCTCTCCCATACCGCCCAGAGGGAGAAGCCCCCCACCTATCCGATCTCCAATGTTCCTAAGGACTAAAGTGGGATCACTCGTCGGTCGGCCTTTCTCATCCGTTGCCCATCCCAAAGGAATCGGCTTCCCCTCGCGCTCGCATATCTCAACCTTTCCCTGAGCAACAGTACTCGTTGCCATATCGAGCACAAAGGCGCGCTCACGGCCTGCAGGAACGGCGATGCTGATGGGGTTAGTGCCGAGCACGGCTTCGCGTCCAAAGGTTGGCAAGACAACTGGCTTGGCGTTGCTTGCTGACATCCCGATCATGTCATATTCCAAAGCCATCATGGCATAGTAGCCTGCGATGCCGAAATGGTTCGAGTTCCGAACTGCAACAAACCCAACATAGTTGTCTCTTGCCTTAGAGATCGCAAGCTGCATTGCCCGGTAGGCAACAGGCGGACCAAGCCCGGCAGCTCCATCGATTACCGCTGTAGAAGGAGTTTCATGAACGATGCGAGCTTCGAATTGGGCGCGAGCCCTTCCGTCCTTCAAATAGTTCGCGTAGCGAGATAGGCGTGCCACTCCGTGAGAGTCTACACCTCGAAGATCCGCCGCAACTAAGACATCGCTAGTGATCTTTGCGTCATCATGTGAAACCCCCAACTTCTCAAAGACCTGAGCGCAGAAGGCTCTCAGCGCCTCCGCACTCACCAGCACTTCTGGCTGGACGGGTACACCTTTCTTCTGCATAGCTTTCGGCATCCTTTCGCTCCACCTATGCTCTGTTCTCGATGTGCTCTTGACTGATCAGTCTTGCCATTCTGCGAAAAGAACCTCTGAATTGATTGATCCAGACAGTCGACAAGAGCTGACCTCGGGAGCCCTTAAATCAGTTCGACAGTGGATGTTCCTATGTGAGGGAAAGCCAGAATGATGCCAAGAAACAAGCTGAGAAAACTCATCACAGAAGGAAAGCCTACGATTGGAACCCGTTATGCCTGCACTTGGGCCAATCTTGTTGAGATAATAGGTAACACTCAGCAGTTCGACTACGCGGAATTCACAGGCCAATACGGCCCATATACACTTCACGACCTTGAAAACCTCGCGCGGGCCTGTGAGCTCACTGGCATGGATGCGATGATAAAGATAGATCAGGAACCTAGAACCTTCATCGCTACTCGTGCAATTCAGGCAGGCTTCACCGGAATGCTCTTCGCCGATTGTCGCACCACAGATGACGTAAGGAAATGTGTCCAATCTGTGAAGCTCATACCTCAGGGCGGAATCAACGGAATCCAATACGGCCGGGTGATGGGCTACGGAATGGTAAGGGGGCAGCCCGTGACGC
>Ga0315314_1000714_pt1 | contig 33522 bp, 31 predicted proteins | sample TDP9_MG_FD_203631 | JGI IMG/M metagenome (GOLD analysis project Ga0315314, IMG submission 203631) | Freshwater sediment microbial communities from Lake Towuti, South Sulawesi, Indonesia - TDP9 | ecosystem: Environmental > Aquatic > Freshwater > Lake > Sediment | place: Indonesia: South Sulawesi... | reverse complement strand
CTTCCATCGAATTCAAGCCTCAACAATGTTCCACGAAGCCGCCGAACACGTCAGGCAACAACTCCTCAAAATCGGGTTACAGGAGGCAAGAATTGAACAATTCCGCGCCGACGGCGCAACAAAATACTGGACACACATTTCACCCGTAGGGTGGGAAATCAAAAGCGCCGAACTCAAACTAGTCGAGCCTGAAGAAAAACTGCTCGTGCGATACGCCGACACGCCAACCAGCCTACATACATACAGCAACGCCACACCACCCGAGGGAGTAATCGGCGAACTAATAGACGTCGGAACAGGCCTCAAACCCGAAGAATACGAAGGCAAAGACGTCAAAGACAAATTCGCCCTCGCCACAGGCCGAGCCTTCCGAGTGCACGAACAAGCGGTCTACAAGCGGGGCGCAGCGGGCGTAATAACCGACTCCTTGACCTACGAAATGAAGAACGTAAGAGAAAGCGTGGACATACCAGACGCCCACTCCTACCAGGCTATCTGGCCCACAGCCGACGTCCTAGACAAAGTGAAGTTCGGCTTCTCCCTCTCAAAGAGACAGGGAAACCACCTCAGAGCCCTGCTCGCAGAGAAAAAAACGGTGAGACTTCAAGCTAAAGTGGACGCCAAGCTTTTTCCCAGCAACCTAGACGTGGTCACCGCCAAAATCGAGGGCTCATCAAAACCAGACGAAGAAGTGTTCCTCATAACACACCTCTGTCATCCCCAGCCGAGCGCGAACGACAACGCGTCTGGAAGCGGTCTCCTAATCGAAATCGCTCGAACTATACAGACGTTAATCGACACTAACAAGTTGCCTAAGCCCAAGAGAACCATTCGATTCATTTGGGTGCCCGAAACCTTCGGAACCCTCGCCCTGTTGTGCAACCACGAAGACATGCCAAGTCGCCTCGTAGCGGGAATCAACCTCGACATGGTCGGCGAAAACCAAGAACTGTGCAAATCCACGCTGAGGCTCGACCGCACACCTGAATCGTTGCCCTCTTTTCTGAACGACTTGGTTTACACCTTCATGGAGGATTCGGTGAAGGAGTTCGACTTTGAAACAGACTTCGGCTTAGCCTCAACCTTCAGATACTCAGCTGAGAAGCATACGGGTGGAAGCGACCACCATGAGTTCGTCGACTCAACCATAAGCGTGCCATGCGTAATGCTGCTCCAGTGGCCCGACACGTTCTACCACAGCAGCATGGACACAATCGACAAGGTCAGCGCCGACAGCCTCAAACGCATAGGCTGGATAGCAACTGTCGCAATCCTTTTCTTGGCAAACGCCGACGCCGAAGAGGTAGTGTGGCTCGCTAACCAAACCTGCTCAAGAGGATTAACTCGAATAGAAGAGACGCAGCGGGAGGCGATTCAAACCCTCTTCGAAAAGAAAGACGACCAAAAACTGACAGGGAATAAAAGCGAACTGAGCAAGGCGCTGAGCAAAACCGTCCTTCACTTCAGAAACAAGATGGAACACGTCGTCTGGCGAGAGAAACAAGCCTTAAGCTCGGTGAAAAGACTTGCCAGCAGCCCAGAACTAGACAGCCTACTTCACGGGCTCAGCCAAAGCGTTGAGACAGCTGGAGAGCAGGCGCTCTCAAGAATCGAAGAGACACTATCTTTCATAAGTAAAACCATTGGCGTATCTGTGCCAAACGAGGTTGAAGAGACCGAAGCCGAAAAACAGGCTAGGACCATTGTTCCAAAAAGATTGTTCAAGGGCACGCTGTCCATGGACACCTTCAAGAAGCTGCTTGGAGAAGATGAATACAAGTGGCACGAAGAAATAGGCGAAAAAGACAAACTTTTCTCTCGAAAGAGGGCTGAGATTCTCAACTTTATGGACGGAAAAAGAACCCTTCACGACATAGTTAGAGCGGTTTCATCAGAGTATACTGAGACTAACATGGAGCACGCCTTAAAATTTGTCCAAGATCTCGAAAAAACCAGACTCGTAACCCATTCGTAAAAGCAGAGTGGAAGGATTGCGCCCAGTCGATACGGAAGACAAAATTAGAATCATCGAACTATCCAGAAGCAATGAACCTATTCCAAAGCTAAAGTACGAATATACTACTTCGCAACACTATCAACTTCAAATGTCTCGTGAGAAAGACTCTTGGTTAATCAAGCTGACTCTGAAGCCATTTCCAAAACCATTAAAGAAACAGTTCGAGAGTGAACTCTTTCAAGACCACGTCGAGGAACCTCAGGTCTTCGCCGCCGTGTTAAAGAGGGAGCAGATCGGTTGGATAGAACTTGGCTATCAAAAATGGAACAATCGAATGCGCATCTGGGAATTCTTAGTCAAGAAAGAGCATCGTGGAAAAGGAGTTGGGACTCTGCTGTTGAATCACGCGGCTAAAGTGGCGAAAGAAAGAGGCGCAAGGATGCTGATCCTAGAAACGCAGAGCTGCAACGCTCACGCGATTAAATTCTACCTATCTCACAGATTCCAATTGGTAGGTTTTGACTCCGCCGCCTACTCCAACGATGATGTTGAAAAAGGAGAATTCCGACTGGAGTTGGGACTTGAAATCTAGGCGATCTGGATTTTTCCTTCTGCGAGCTGCTCAGTGAATCTGCTTATGTTTTCGAGTTCGTTGTTGACGACCTCTTCGATTTCTCGCTTGACGCTTCCGAAGGAGTTGCCGCCCTTCATTACCACCTGCGCTGCCGCGATGGCTGGTTGGTCGATTGGTCTGCCTATTTGGCTCAGCAGCCAGATGTAGACTTCTTCCAGTCCTGGAACGTTCTTGTAGACTTCGCCTGCGATTTTGTGGGTTAAGGTGTTGTAGATTTTTCCGACGTGGCTCACAGGGTTCTTTCCAGCCGCAGCCTCAGAACAGTAGGGTCTGTTCAAGGGTATGACGCCGTTCGTTCTGTTGCCCCTCCCGACCTGCCCTGAGTCGCCTGCTTCTGCGCTTGTGCCCAAGACGGTCACGTAGACGCCGTTGATTCCTCGTCCCCTCACGTCTAGTGTGTTCAGTTCAATTATGACCTTGTCAAAGTCAGACTTTTTCTGGGCGAATCGGGTGATTTCTTCCTGGATGGCTTTTTTCTTTCTGAAGTAGTCGCTCTCGTTCTTCACGTAACGGTCAACCAGTGCCATGCCAATCGTGAGGCGTAGCTCGTTGTTCTTTCTGCAGCCCATGATTTTTATGTCTTCGCCGGTCTCTGGAAAGCGCTTCTTAAACTCTGGTGAGTTCAAGTGTCTCTCTGTGCTTAGGACAGTTTGTTCGGTGCGGGTCATGGGTGCGTAGCCCACGGCTGCCGATGTGTCGTTGGCGCCCAGTACTTTTCCCTTTCGTTTGAAGATGTCCATGAGCTCTGGATGTCCTGGCTTGAGTTCCACCTGGAATCTGACGTGTTCTTCTGGGTCGACGAAGCGAAGGTTGCGTTTGAGCCATTCCTTTGCCGTCTTGACTGCGATGTCTTCTACGGGTATTCTTTCTCCGTTTACATCGACTGTGGCTCTGTCGCCTACGACCAAAAGCATAGGCTTTTTGATTTTGCCTCCGCCGAATCGGGGCTCAGCCTCTCCAGCCGCGAGTAAGGACTTGTCAATGTTGTGGTGCAGAATAACGCCCGCTCTCTTCAGGTATTCTTGACTAAGCCTAACCGAAATCCTGTCCATTATGTGGTCGCAGATGCAGTCGGGATGCCCCAGACCCTTTCTCTCAACAATCTCAAGCTTCTGCTCCTCCAGAGGGGTCTGCTTCAAAACGTCGACTAGGATGTTTCTCGTTGTCATGCTGATTTACGCTTCCAATTTTTTGGCGCAGTTGTATAAACGAAAACAAATATATATTTTGCGATATATCTGGGTGTATAAAAAATAACCAGTGGTAATCAGACAATGGTTATCAAAGGCTCAGGTCTGAAAAGACTGAGAGTCGAGGCAGGGTTTACCCAGCGCCAGTTAGCCGATCTCGTCGGTGTCTCTCAAGCGCACATAGCGAGAATAGAAAAAGAGAGCGTTGACCCCCGTCTTTCAACGGTAAACAGGATCCTCACAGTCTTGACTGAGGGTGAAGGAAAAAAATGCGGCGACATCATGACACGACAGGTAATCTCAGCCAAACCAACCGACAAAATCTTGAAGGTTAGTCAATTGATGATGAAGCACGCCATAAGTCAGCTTCCAGTTTTAGACGGTGGAAAAATCGTAGGCACCATCACAGAGGAGAGCATAGTCAGAAACCTGAGTTCCAACCTGGCTGAAGAGAGGGCGGAAAAAATCATGCAGGCACCCCTCCCCAGCGTGCCCGAAAACACGAGTGTAAGCATGATACAGCCTCTGCTTCAAGACCAACCGGCGGTACTCGTTGTTCGAAAAGGCGAAATCGTCGGCATAATCGCGCGGTCGGACCTTCTCAAAGTCATTTCCAAAACCCTGTAGACTTTTTTGGGAGAGAGCTGAAGAACTTAAGTGTTCAGCACGCAATCTTTATTGGAGGTTGTCTTTCTTGGGCTTTGAAGATTTTGAGAAAAAAGCGGCTGCCGCAATTTCAGAGTTGAAGAAGAAAAAGCCTACAGAGGTCACAGTTATTCATCATGATGATGCTGATGGTCTCTGCTCATGCGCGATAACGAAGACAGCCTTAGAACGAGAAGGCTTCGGAGTCAAAACCTTCTGCCTGGAGAAGATTTACCCCGAAGTCGTCGAGGACGTGCACAAACCGAAGGGTCAAACCATTTTTTATTCCGACATCGGCTCAGCCCACGCCGACTTTATTTCTGAGGTCAACTCGGGTAAGAACCTTACAATCATTCTTGACCATCACCACAACCCTCCCCAAGCAATGGACCATATGGTTTTCGACCTCAACTTGGAGCATTACGGGTTTGAGGGCGACACCGAATTCTCTGGCGCCACATGCAGCTACCTGTTTGCTAGGAAGTTGAACAACCGCAACATAGACCTCTCTTACCTAGCCCTTGTGGGCAGTCGTGAAATCCCAGGCGACTACGCGGGCTTGAACAAGACAGTTTTGGAGGAGGCTGAGAAAAATGGCGTGGTCAAAATAAAGGGAAACAAAATGGAAATCGCAAGGTTGGGCATGAGGGTCGACGACCTCTTCGCCAAGCTCCAAATCTTAGGCGCCGTGGGCTACTACCAAGGTGGACCCAAGATGGGCGTTCAAGCCAGCCTCACGGGCATAACAGAAGAGGTTAAAAAGAAAATCGAAGAGTGGGAAGAGAAGAGGAAAAGCGTCAATAAGCGCATACTAGGGTGGCTTTACACAAAGCGGTTGAACGAGACCGAGCACCTGCAGTGGTTTGACGCCGGCGACCTCTACAAGGGCATGGGCACCAAAGTCATCGGGCAGTTCTGCTCGTTCCTGTCCTATCAGACAAGGCTGATCAGACCCGACAAGTTCATCTTAGGCTTCATGAACGTTCAGCCTGAAGTGCCCGGCTGGCAGGGCAAACTGAAGGACAGGCTTGTCAAGGTTTCGGTCAGAGTCCCAAAAAGGTTGCACGAACTGATCGACAGAGGAAAAATGGTGGGAGCAGTCGACCTTGTCGTGAAAGCCTCTGAGGGCTTCGGAGTGGCAGACGGACACAAGTACGCGGCCAACGTGGTCATCCCAGCCGACAGGAAGGAGGCTCTACTCAAAAACGCCGACGCCGTTGCCATGATGTAAACATGTTAACGTCTAAATTGACTTGTTTATGTCATAAAAATTGATATATACGTGTATGAGTTCATTTCTGGTGCTGGAATCCTACGCATGGAAGACACAATCAATGAAGAGTGCGGAGTCTTCGGGGCACAAGACTTCCAGAAAGGACCCGTTTTCCCCTACCTATACTGGGGACTGCGAGGCCAAAACCACAGGGGGCACCAGTCCCACGGGATTCTGACCTACAACGGCAATTTTCACGTTTACAAGGGCTTGGACCTCGTTCCAAAAATCAAGAAGCGAGACGTTCAGTCTTGGCTGGAGAAGCTGCCCGGGCACGTGGGAGTGGGAAACGTGCGTTACACAACCTCGGGCGGAACAGACGAAGAAGCGCTCATTAAGGGCACTCAGCCCATCTTGTTGGAGTCAGAAAAGGTAAAGATAGCCCTATCGTTCAACGGAAATATAGTCAACAGCGTGCCCCTCAAATGGGAGATAAGAAGCCAATGTCCAAACTTCACCTGCGAGTGCGACCTAGAGCTCCTCGGAAGAAAAATGCTCACGAGCCTGAAAGAAAACGTGGACCTCCCCTCAGCCGTGAAGGCGTGCATGCACGACGTTGAGGGCGCGTTCTCGGTCTGCGGAACGACTCAAGACGGAGAGCTTTTCGCGTTCAAAGACCCCTACGGCATCAAGCCCCTTTGCTGCGGCTACAACTCGAGCCGAAACATCCTAGCGGTGTCGTCTGAGAGCGTGGGCTTGAACATAAACGGGTTCGACCTCGACTTTGAGGTGGAGCCAGGCGAGTTGGTTGTAGCCACAAAAGACGGCTTCACAAGAGAGGAGGTTGCTCCCTGTCGACGGAAAGCCCTGTGCGCGTTCGAGTTTGCCTACTTCGCCCGACCCGACTCGAGGCTCGGCAACAGATTCGTCTACGAAGTCCGAGAAGAGTTCGGTCGAAACTTGGCAAGGGAATATAGTGAATTCGCCAAAGACGCCGACCTCATTATTTCCATGCCCGAGACAGGCGACGACGTGGCCTACGGTGTGCACGAGGCTACAGGACTCCGTTGGGAGCGTTCAATACGGCGACACAGGTACGTGACCGAGAGAGCCTTCATCCTGCTGCCTGAAGAACGTCAGTCCACGATTGACCGAAAGATCAACGTTCTGGCACACAAGATTAACGGAAAAAAGGTTCTGATAACCGAAGACAGCATTGTTCGAGGCGACACAACACGGGTCGTGGTTGAGAAACTCCGCCGAATGGGAGCTAAGAAGGTGCACTTGTTCATCACCTTTCCACGCATAATCGGACCCTGCTTCTACGGAATCGACATGGCTACATACAGCGAGTTGATTGGTTTCCGTCACACGCCTGAGGAAATCGCCAAGATAATAGGCGCAGATTCAGTAAATTATCAGTCGCCAGAAGGGCTCGTGAAGTCTATCGGCGCGAATGAAGACGAACTCTGTATGGCTTGTGTAACAGGTAGGTATCCGACTCCGCTTGCACAGAGAATGGCGGATGAAATCAGAGCAAAGGTTGAGAAAGGCTACAAGGAGACGGGACGCGTCTACGAGATGGCAAGCGTGATGTGATGGAAAAAGTCGGCGTCCTAGTTGTCTCATACGGCTCAAGAGAAGCTGCGATCGTCGACGCGTTCACAAGAAGCCTGAACTACAAGACAGAAATCTACGTAGCGGACAAACAGAGGAACCCCTTCAACGTGAAAAGGGCAAAAGAACACGTGGTTATCTCTGACCTCAACGTCCAAAAAATCGCCGAGTTCGTCAAGAAACGCAAGGGCAAAATCGACTTCGGAATCGTTGGACCCGAAAAACCAATAATCGAAGGAATCCGAGACGTCGTCGAAGAAAAGACCCACGTTCCGATTATCTGCCCAACCAAGGACTTCGCCATTGAAGCAAGCAAAGTGATTCAGCGCCAACTGCTTCAGCGCGTGGCTCCCGAAGCCAACCCGAGGTTCAAAGTTTTCGACCCAAAGGAAGACAAGAGCCTATCTGCAGTCAGAAGAGAGGTTCACGCGTGGCTCGACAGGTTGAAAAATCAGGCGGTGGTAAAACCCGACAGACCCGCGGCTGGTAAAGGCGTAGGAGTCTGGGGCGACCACTTCAACGATCGCGAACAGCTATGGGGACATTTCTTAGCAAATTACCAGCAGGGAGCCGTAATCATCGAAGAAAAAGTAGAGGGCGAAGAGTCTAGTTTTCAGGCGGTCTGTGACGGTAAACGTCTCATTCCCCTGCCTGAAACACGGGATTACAAAAGAGCCTTCGACGATGACAAGGGACCCAACACTGGGGGAATGGGTTCTTACAAGGATTCAGGCGACATTCTCCCCTTCATGACCAGGGAGGATAGAGACAGAGAAATTGAACTTGTTGACAAGCTTTTCAATGAACTACGCAGGAGAGCCAGCAGCACCGACCTGCGTGGCATACCCTTCTACGCCGCTTTCATTCACACGGGCAAGGGACCCAAACTGCTAGAAAACAACAGTCGACCAGGCGACCCTGAAATACAGAGCATTCTGCCTCTCCTAAAAGACGACTTGGTGGACGTCTGCTACAAGATTCTGGAAGGAAACCTAACACACTTAGGCATCGACAAAAGGGCTTCGGTCGTAACCTATAAGGCGCCGCCCAACTACGGCGAATACGCATCTGTCTTTCCAACGCGAGTCAACAAAGCTGAAATGAATACTCCGATAGATTTGACCGAGACTGAGAAACTCAGCCATGAACACGGTGAGAACATTCGAGTCTATCCGGGTTCCATGGAGCTAAGAGACAGCGAGTCCTACGCCTTGAGCTCACGGACAGTGTGCGTCGTAGGCATTGGAGAAGACATCGCAGCAGCCAGAGAAATCTCGCTCAGGGGTGTCAGCTCTATCACGGGTGGGGCGTTGTGGTACAGAAGCGACATTGGTTCACGGGAGCACATTGCCAAGAGCGTAGAGCACATGAACCGCTTGAGGCAACAGAAAAAATGAGCTCCAGAACCACGCCTTCTGAGCACAAAAGAATCTTCATCTCGGATTGTGAAGGGCCTATCTCGAAGAACGACAACGCCTTCGAGCTGGCGAGCAAGTTCATTCCGCAGGGAGAACGCCTGTTCACTTTAATCAGCCGATACGACGACGTTCTAGCCGACGTCGTCAAACGCGAGGGGTACAAGGCTGGAGATACTCTGAAGCTGATTCTTCCCTTTTTGAGGGCGTATGGAGTAACGAACAAAACTATGAGGGAACACTCTTCGCGAAGCATTTTGTTGGTTCCAGGCGCTAAGGAAATGCTGGAGTTCGTCCAAGGCTTCATGCCCAGCTTCATAGTGAGCACGAGTTATGAGCAATACATGCGTGCACTGTGTGAAGCGGTGAATTTTCCGTTTGAAAACGTCCACTGCACACGGCTAGACATAGACAAGTACACAATGAGTGACAAGGAAAAGACGGAGCTTCTGAGGCTTAAGGAAGAAATGGTCAAGATGCCCCTGCTTGAGATTCCTGAAGGCGCCAAGTCCCTAGGGGATTTTCCAAGAAATCAGCAGCAAACGGTTCAGAGACTGGACGAAATCTTCTGGAAAAACATCTCTACTATGCAGATAGGTGAAGTATTGAAGGAGGTTAACCCCGTTGGCGGGTCCGAGAAGGCTGCAGCCGTTAGGGACATCGTTGCGAAGTTGGGAGGAGACTTACGAGATGTCATGTACGTGGGCGACAGCATCACCGACGTGGAGGTCTTCAGGCTTGTGCGTGACCAAGGCGGCTTGACTGTGTCCTTCAACGGCAACAACTACGCGGTCAGAGAGGCAGAGGCTGCTGTGCTCTCAGAGAACGCAATTGTCACAGCCGTTTTGGCTGACATATTCAGCAGGTTTGGAAAAGTTAAGGTCATAAACCTCATCAGAGAATGGAATCCATCAAAAATCAAAGAATTCAGTCTGTATCCACCCCTGAAGAAATGCTTCTTCAGACTTTGCCGAGAGAAATTTCCGAGAGTCTATCTCGTGACCGCACAGAACATGGATGGGCTGATGAGGGAGAGCACGGCTTTCCGCAAGCGTGTCCGGGGAGAAGCCATAGGGAGGCTGGGTTGAACTTGGCTGAGGTTGCAGACACCTACGCCGAAGCCTTCGACGGATTATTCTGTCGAATAATAATCACGGCAAAAGACAAAACTCGACTCAGGAGGGCGGCCTACGGCTCAACCGCCCTTCCAATGGTTGTCGTCGGTCGAACAGAGGGCGGAGTGGAGAAATGGCTTAAACCCCCTGAGACGCCCGATAAGAGAATCGGCGCTGTTGTGCAGTTTTGGGGTTCAATCGACGAGTCAAAACCCTTCGAAAGCTCGCTGAAGAGGTTCGTCAAAGAGGTTTCATATCGAATTCGCCAGGAAATCCTTGTGGAACCCACGACGTGCATTTTCAACGCTTGGGATTCGACTACTAAATTTGACGTCATGGACACTGTGGGTCACTGCGGCGACGGCTACGAGTGGGAAGAAGAATACCTTGGTCGAAGGGTCATCAATATACCCCTTATGATGCCTGGCTTCCGCATCGAACGCTACCTGGGCTATGGTGTGGGTGTTTCAGGCGGCAACCTGTGGTTGATGTGCCGTGACGAAGATTCAGCGCTGAAGGCAGGAGACAAGGCTTTAGAATCCATACACAAGGTTGAGGGAGTCGTTACGCCTTTTGACATCTGCTCTGCTGGCTCCAAGCCTGAAACAAAGTATCCTGAGATTGGTCCTACAACCAATCACCCTTACTGCCCATCGCTGAGAGGCAGGATTCCAGACTTCAAAGTGCCCGCGGGCGTGGGTTCGATTCCAGAGATTGTCATAAACGGCGTGACGTTGGATGGGGTCAAACAAGCTATGAGAGCTGGCATAGAAGCGGTTAAAGACATGAGAGGAGTTGTGACGATTTCAGCAGGTAACTACGGGGGTAAACTCGGCAAACACAAGATAAGCCTGAGGCAATTAGGGTATAAGGCGACCTAGAATCGCCGTGTTTCTCAGCACTAGCGACAGATAGTAGATGTCGGCGAAGAGGACTACGAGGTAAACGATGGAGACCAGCCCTTTAAGATATGAGAACAAGCCCTCGTCGTCTTTCGATTCCAGGTAAAGATCCAGGCGGAACACTCCGATGGGTAGGCCGAAGGTGAAGGCAAGCTTCAGAACGAGCCAGAGTTGAGGATTGTTCCGAGCGAAGAGGTTTCCTTCAATTCCCATCCTGAGAAAAGCCAGAGTCTGAGCTGTGTCTATGGCGTTTAGGAGGCAGAACGCAAAGAGCAAACTAGCCTTGATGAGTTTTTCAAGGGTGTCCATTGGTGTTCTCTCCTACATTGTGACGACTTATTATTAAAGCTCATTTTGGAGAGAGGAAAACGACTTCAGAACCATGGCATATTCTTAAAGGGCGATTGAGTCTAAGAAGGTATGTATTCAGAGAGTCTGTGACCATGAAGTTTGATGTCGTTGGCTTCGGCGCCCTCAACGTGGACAAACTCTACCGAGTTAACCGAATCGCCCGTGAGGGAGAAGAAAGCTTCATTCTAAACGCAAGCGAATCGCCAGGCGGTTCGGCAGCAAACACCATAGTCGGTTTGGCTAGGCTGGGAGCTGCGGCTGGGTTTATCGGCAAAGTTGCCAACGACCATGAAGGAAGATTGTTGCTAGACGACTTCAAAAGGGAAGGCGTCAACACAGAAGGAATAATAATTGCCAACGAGGGAAAAAGCGGCACCGTCTCAGCCTTTGTCGACAAGAACGGTGAGAGAGCGCTCTACGTGCACCCCAGCGTCAACGACACCCTGACATATGAAGAGATAAGCCTAGACCACATCAGACAAACCGAATTCCTGCACCTGACCTCAGTTGATGAAAAACCCTTTCAGACTCAGAAAAGACTGGTGAAAGAGCTGCCAGAGGTGAAGGTGAGCCTTGACCCCGGCGAAATCTACGCCAGAAAGGGCTTAGTCAAGCTGAGACCCATCTTAAAGCAATGCTTAGTTGTCATGCCCAGCGAGGGCGAGGTCAAGTTAATTACGGGTAAAGGCTGGACGGAAGGCGCTGAACAGCTCCTTCACGAAGGCACGGGCATAGTAGCCGTGAAACTGGGCGAGAGAGGATGCTACGTTACAGACGGTAGCCAAAGACACGTTGTTCCAGCTTACAAGACCAAAGTGGTTGACACCACGGGTGCGGGCGACGCCTTCTGTGCAGGCTTCCTGTACGGCTTGCTGAAGAAGAAGGACTTGTACGAGTGTGGGCGCCTCGGAAACTTCGTGGCTTCAAGGTGCATAGCAGAAGTAGGCGCAAGAAAGGGTTTGCCCCGAGCTGCAGAGCTGCAAGCCTGGTTAAAAAAGAACCTCTAGCAGGAGGCAAATAGAATTTTTCTCTTTTAGCGGTCTTCGACTGCTTAAAGGAAAGACCCCCTCTCGATTTCTGCATGCTTTCTCTATTAGACTCCAAATATGCGCTCGAGGTTGGGCAGTTTCCATGATTGCTGTGCATAATGGTGCGTTTCCAGAATTTTCTTGGCTAGATATGCTATGATGAAACGGTCTACTTGGAATTAAGAGCCTAAAGAAGTTCAGTTTCAATTATTCCATACTGAAAGTCTTCTTAACCCAATAGAAAATGCTTTCACAAGACATAAATAGAATTATACGTAGATGTTAACTGCGTCGAATTTTCATCTTTGGCACGATGTACTACCAAACCAAGGAGGATAACAAGTTTGGAGGGGAAAGCAGTTTTTGCAACAATGATGTCACTACTCCTAATGTTTATGCCCGCCTCAAGCTTCCCTATTCAATCTGCAATAGCTTCGGATATCACATTAATTGCGATATTCCCTGCATCTGTGGAAGATGGCAGTCCGGGAATGATATTCAGAGTTGAAATAGTTGTCGACGTTGGAACCAACCAACTATGGATGTGGGTTCTCAATTTGAGATGGAATCCTTCAGTACTAGAACTTGTCGGTGAACCGATTGAAGGTCCTTTCCTAAAGAATCAAGCAGGCGCAACAGCTTTTTTCTGGAGGGAAATTAACAGTGTTGAAGGTTACCTGGACGAGCTACTGTGTGTCTCTTTAACAGGCGCCACAGCAATGGGTGTCGGCGTAATTGCAATGTTGGACTTTAAAGTTCTGGCGCGAGGTGATTCTGTGTTTACACTCCTTGGACCATATGAAGCTAAAGACCCCACACGACCTCTCTGGCTAGATTCCTCTGGAAATGAATACAGCTTTGACATCGTGGTAGACGGTGGCCCGCAGCCACCAACAGTAATTTCTGCCACAGTAGACATTGACCCAGACGCTTTGAAGTTGTGGAGTAAAGGAAGATGGATTACTGCCTACATTGAACTTCCCGAAGGCTACAGCGTAAACGACATTATTGTTTCCTCGATTAAACTCGACTCAGTCTTAGCGGATTTAGAGCACACAGAGATTGGCGACCACGATAGTGATAACATACCAGACTTAATGGTGAAGTTCAGCCGAGCAGAAATCGTTTCAAGCATTTTGAATGAAGTTGAAACGCCAAGCAAATTCCTCAACACCACCTTAACCCTCATAGGAAGACTTCATGATAGAACATCCCTCAAAGGAAACTGCATAGTCAAAACAATCTACTTCACACCAATGTATGGAAGAACTAAGGGAATATTCCCTATCTGAACCTGGTAAATTCCTTTATCCTTCCTGTGATTCTAGAATTTCTTGGTTAGGTATTGGATGACGGAGTCAAAGATTAGTTTGCCGTCGCCGTGTTTTGGAACATGATTCCTTTGTGTCCAGTTTGGTTGTTGCCAGCCGTAGTAGGCTCGTTCAGGATGGGGCATGAGACCAAGAATGGTGCCGGTTGAGTCGCAGATGCCAGCGATGTCGTGGAAAGCGCCGTTTGGGTTGACAGGAAACCTGCCCTCGGCGTGTTCACCCTCAAGAGAGGAGTATCGGAAAACCAGCTGGTCGTTTTCGTATAGCTTCTTCAGATAGTCTTCTTGCTTTTTCTTCTCGAACATGAATCGTCCTTCAGCGTGGGAAATTGGAACGTGCAAAACTTCGCCGTCTTTGACCTTCAGAGTGAACACGCACTTGCACCTGTTCTCGTTCTTCAGGTGAACCCACATGCAGCGGTAACCGATGGGCAGGTTCGTTGCGAGCGAGGCTTGAGGCAAATCGCTGAAGCCCTCGAACCCAGGCAGCAAGCCAGCCTCGACTAGGACTTGGAAGCCGTTACAGATTCCTAGAATTGGGCGTTCTTCGCTGACGAACTGCTTTAGTTCGTTGCCAAGCTTTGCTATGACGCCCTTTGCCAGTATGGCGCCTGCTCGGACGTAGTCGCCGTGGGCGAAGCCGCCTGGAAACACAAGCACATGATAGTTGAGGAGGCTCCTTTTTCTAACAATATCGTTTAAGTGAACAACCTTTGCCCGGACGCCCGAGTCTTCAAAGGCGCGCTGGGTTTCGGCGTCGCAGTTGGTTCCCCCGACCCGCAGAATACAGACTCTGACATCTTTAGGCTTCATAAGACCAGGCTCCAAGCGGGCTCTTCCAAGCCTTTCTCAGCGCGGCTGAATCTACTTCGACCAGTTTCTTGTCATTGACGCCATGAATAGTGACGTAAGGAGCTTTCTCCACCACTCCAACCAAGGCAAAGGGAACACCCTTCACAAGTTCTTCGAATGCATATTGATGCTTCTCGTCTACCTCAACCAAGAAGCGACTGTTGGACTCGGAGAAAAGAATGAAGTCGTTGCGAGTCAAGCCACGCGGTCTGGGCACTTTCTTAAGCCACAGGTCAACGCCATAACCACCTGTGAAAGCCATTTCGGCTGTGGCAACCGCCAAACCGCCTTCCGAGAGGTCGTGGCAAGCCCTCACGTAGCCCGCGTCAATCGCAGCGACGATGGAGTCAATAATCTTCTTAACTTGTTTCACGTAGACTCGGGGCACGCTCCTTCCGATGAAGCCCTTCAGCCTGTAGTATTCCGAGCCGCCGAGTTCGGGCAGGGTTTGACCAACAGCGTAGATCAGGTTGCCCGGTTGCTTCAATTCCATGGTGGCGGTTTTTCTAACGTCTGGAACGATGCCGATGGCTGTGATTAGAAGTGTCGGTGTTACTGGACCCAGCGGCGACTCGTTGTAGAGGCTGTCCTTCCCAGAAATAAACGGAGTTCCAAAACCCTTCGCAACCTCGTAGCAGGCTTGGCAGGCTCGAACCAAAGAGCCCAATCGGTCTGGCTTCTCGGGGTTGCCCCAAGTGAAGTTGTCGAGCAGAGCGATTCTTCTGCCTCCCACAGCCGCGTTGTTCCTTACAGCCTCGTCTATGCTGGACGCCGCCATCCAGTATAGGTCAATCTTTCCATAGTTTGGGTTCATTCCTGACGAAATGACTATGCCCTTCCAGGAATTGCTTAAGGGCTTTATCACCGCAGCGTCGCTTGGACCAGCGAACCTGCCCTGCAATGGCTTGACTGCCGTGTTTCCTTTGACCTCGTGGTCGTAGGTGCGCACAACCGACTCCTTGCTTGCGATGTTGGGCGCCGAAAGCAGCCTCAGAACTATGTTTTCATAGTTGTCGGGTTCCTTGAAACTCGGCTCACTTTGCTTCGAGGCAAGCAGCCTTGCCTTTCTCTTGACCGTGGGTGGCTCAAAAAGAAAGTCTATGTCCACCTCTGCAACTCTCTGGCGTTGATAATCAACAAGGAGAGTGGCGTCTCTGGTAAACTTGCCAATAGAAGTGGCTTCAACTTCTTCCAGTTCAAAGATGGCTAAAACCTCTCGCAGGTTCTTTCTCGGAACCGACAGCATCATTCTTTCCTGGGATTCGGAAACGTATATCTCCCATGGCGCTAAACCAGGGTACTTTAAGGGCACTTTATCCAACTCAACGTGTGCACCGCAGTGGGTTGAGTGAGCGCGTTCTCCGATGGCCGAGGACAAGCCGCCTCCGCCTAGGTCTGTTATGCCGGAACCAAGCCTTCTGTCTCGGACTTCCACGATGGCTCGTTTGAGCTTCTCCTCCTCAATCGGGTTGGCAATCTGAACCGCTGGGCGGGAAACCGCCTCAGACTTCTCGGTGAGTTCAGCCGAGGCGAAGGTGACGCCGTGGATGCCGTCGCGTCCTGTTTTTCCGCCGGCTAGCAGGATGACGTCGTCGGGTTTGGTCTCGCGCACGTAACTGTCTTTAGGGAGTATGCCCACGCAGCCACAGTAGACGACGACGTTGCCCACGTAGCTCTCGTCGAAAAATATTGCTCCGTTGACGGTGGGGACGCCCATGTTGTTCCCGTAGGCGCCGATTCCAGCTACGACGCCGCTGTAAACGTATTTCGGATGCTTGACTCCAACAGGCAACTTCGCGTAGTCGTAGTCCAATGGACCGAAGCCGAGAACATCGGTGCACGCTATCGGGTCAGCCCACACGCCCAAAACATCCCTTATAACTCCGCCCACGCCTGTTGCAGCACCCCCGAAGGGTTCAACAGCCGACGGATGATTGTGTGTCTCAACCTTCACCGCAACCGCGAAGCCCTTGTCAAAATCAACTATTCCCGCGTTGTCCTCAAAAACCGAAAAACACCACGAAGGACAGAGTTCCCCTGTGACCTTGGCAATGTACGACTTGAACAGGCTTTTAATCTTCTTTTTTCCAGCCGCTATCTCACCCTTGAACGTCTTGTGAAAGCAGTGCTCCGACCAAGTCTGTCCAATCGTCTGGAGCTCAACGTCTGTAGGGTTGCGCCTTTTTTTCGTGAAGTATTTTTGAATCTTTTTCATTTCTTCGAGGTTTAAACCGACGGCGAGCTCCCTGCTGACTTGGAGCAACTGATCATCGCTGGCTCCTTTCAGCCTTACCTCATACAGTTGAAAAGGCGCCGGACGCTTGCTGTAGAGGCTCGGGTTCATCGGGCTTCCTCGATTTCGAAGCGATAGTTGTCCTTCACGGGATTTGTGAGCAACCTCTTGCACATGTCGTCGACCATCTTTTTGGCTTCACGTTGGCTCTTGGCTTCTAAGACAACCTCATAGACCTTGCTGACCGCCACCGACCTGACGGGGTAGTTTAGTTCCGACAGCGACTGTTTGGTAGTTTCGCCTTCCGGATCTGAATGCCCAGGCTTGAGTCCAACCTCAACCTTAGCACGGTATTTCATGGAAACATATCTTGTTTACAAGTATTTATCAATTTTTGGCACAATTTCATGTAAAATTTTGCTTAATCTGTAGAAAATTATCGACCGTATCAACACTTGAGAATAAGCCTTTTTCCATTGTGCTTTACGACGATTTTTCCCGAGTCCGTAACCCTTCCTACTTGCTTTGCTTCAACTCGGCTTCTCTCAAGCGAATTAATTGCTTCTTCCTTTGAGGCGTTGTCAACGATTACAGCGAAGCCCCAGCCCATGTTGAAGGTTTTGAACATCTCCGCGTCCGAGACTGGCTCGCCTCGCTCCCTTGAAACTTTTTGAATCAGGTGAAAAACTGGTTGAGGCTGGAAGGTGTCGAATTCGAAGCCTACGCCTCTGTTGAATTGCATCAGCCTGTCGAATTTTAGGTAGGCGTCGCCTGTTATGTGAACCGCCGCCTTAATATGAAGGCTCCGGGCAAGGTTCATGATTGGCTTAACATAAATCCTTGTGGGTTCTAGAACCTCGTAGACCAGCTCTCTGTCAAAGCCGTCGGGAACATCGAACGGTCGATACTTGCCACCCCACTGCTGGAACAAGACTTTTCTAGCCAAAGAGACGCCGTTGCTGTGAAGCCCGGAACTTCGCAGTCCAATAACTGGGTCTCCGGGTTCAAGGTTGTCTCCGTGAATCACGTTTTCTTGATGAACCTGACCAGCAGAGGCGAAGACCATGTCGAAGCCTTTACCCTCGACCAAGCCTTTGATTATGTCGGGTACGTCACCGATTTCGCCGCTTGCTACGACGCACTTAGCCTCTTTGGCTCCCTTCACTATTCCTTTCATCCACTCTTCAACCATTGCTGGGTCAGAGACGTGAGCATGAATGTTGTCTGCTAAGGCTAGGGGTCTGGCGCCGGAACGTATCACATCGTTCACAGCCATGGCAACGCCGTCGATTCCGATTGTGTCGCACTTGTCGGCTAATTGAGCTAGCAGAACCTTAGTGCCCACCCCTTCGATAACCAGGTCCAGGTAGATGTCAGCGCCTATTGGAACGATGTTGCCGTAGGGAAGCCTAACAACCGAGCCGTGTCGACTGAACCTGTAGGTTTCACTGAGAAGTGCTAAAGCCTTTTTTGACTTCGCCCGAAGTGTTCTGTCGACTCCTGCCTCTGCGTAGGTGAGTTTTTTTGGAGGAATTTTCTTAGGCGGTCGAGTCTTCACCTAAGTCACGATCTCGTGAAGTTTCTTCGCGTTCGCTGCCCGTTTGATTTCTAACGCTATTCTGTCGCCCATGCTCATCGTCTTGCCGTATTTGGCGTTGGCGTATTGGCTGCCGACGCCCATGTGCACGTTTGTTCCGCCGCCGTGTCTGAGCGCCACGTCCTGCGTCACGGGGATGTGCATGTACGGTTCAGCGCCCTCTGGAACATCGTATAAGCCGTAGTCCATGGCTGTCTTGGGTTCTGCTCCGCTTGTAAAGTCCACTTTCACTCCTGGGTTCAGCTCGTACTTTGAGACCCTGTCCCACGTGATGAGGGTTTGGAGGCACCAGGCGCCGATTATGCCAGGCGGCAAATATTTGTCCACTGCCAGGAGGAAGGCGTCTGCGTATCGGTGCATGTCTTTGAGCAGGGATTCTCTGAGGCTCATCATGAGGTGGGCTGAAACCTCGAAGGAGGGCACCTTCCTGATTTTTTCCTGCACGTCGATTGGTAAGCGTTTAACACCGTCCAAGATGGTTTCTCTTCTCTCGTCTATGGATAAGAATTGATTGGCTAAGCATATTCTAGCCTGTTCCAGGCTGACCTTGTAGATTTTTGCGTACCAGTCGTCGGTGTCTCCCCACTCTTCTTGGGCGTCGAGGGGAGAGAAGAAGAAGTTGAAGTTGGCGTGTGGACCCAGAACGATTTGTTCGACTCGACCCCGTTCGAGGCATTCCTTGTTGAGGTTGCCCGCCTCCATCTCTCGTTCAACCTTGGCTTCCAAGTCTTTCGAATCAGCCGCAAAGATGAATTCGCGTTCGAAGGCTCTGTACGCGTGCTCGGCTTTCAACAGGATTGGCGAGTCGATTTCCTCCTTGAAGCGGATTCCGTTCTTGAGGGCTTCAAACCTGTAGGATTTTGGATAGGGGATGTGAGCCTTCTCGGCGAACCAGTAGTAGTCTTTTTCGATTTCGCCTCGGTTCTCCACCTTCAGCGCAAGGCGCGAACCCAGTATTGGGACGGGATAATCGTTTTCGATGGCGCTGCAGCGTTCGTCTCCGCCAACATAAACCGAAAAGGCTCGGTTTGGAACCTGCAGACATTCGAGTTCAACGAGTTCGTCGGCGTGTTTGATTATATCTTTGTACTCGTCGAGGATGAGTATGGCGCTTCTCCATTTTTTGTCAGTCTTTTTGATGTCCGACGGGTCGTCTGTTACGATTAAGTCTTTTCGCACTTGAGCAGGTAGGTCTTCTACGGCTTTTCCGGGTTCGCCTACCATGGGGTTCTGCAGGTAGATGCGTGCTCTTCCATGCGTTGTGTAGATTATGCTTCTCACGCCGTAGTTTCTTTGTCCCTGCCAAGCGTCGAGGGCAGAGTGTGAGCCCAGGTTCAGGCCTATCGGCTCCTTGTAGGACTTGGCTATCTCCTGCATCTTTTCTCGGGCTATAACCATGAAATTTTCACCGCCTGACTAACAAGAGGGAAGCAGATATAACGATTTCCGTTAGAAAATTTAATCGTGTTACAAGAGTTTAAACATATTCGTCGAATGGACACTGATTCCCTTTTTCCCGCTGCTCCAGTTCGGTTAGAATTTTCTTCCAGTCAACCGCTCGTATGCCTCAATGTACTTTCTTGAAGTCTCCAAGACCACGTGCTGTGGCAATGCGGGCGCAGGAGGCTGCTTGTTCCACCCTATGCTTAACAGGTAGTCGCGAACGTACTGTTTGTCGTAGCTGAACTGGTCTTCTCCAACTTGATACTTTTCTTTAGACCAGAATCTGCTGGAGTCGGGGGTGAGCAGTTCATCGATGAGTGTTAATTTTTTGTTGCAAAAGCCGAACTCAAACTTTGTGTCGGCTATTATGATGTCGTTCGCCTCCGCTTTTTGAGACGCTTTCTCGTAGATTTTTAAGCTGGCTTCCTCAATCTCAGCCGCCAGGCTTTTCCCGATTTGCTTGACCACAGCCTCTTTCGTTAATTCAACATCGTGTCCTACATCGGCTTTTGTGGTCGGCGTCAAAATCGGGCTCTTAAGTTTCTCAGCTTTTTCTAAGCCTTTAGGCAAGCCTGCGTGTTTGCCTTGCCTGTAGCTTTCCCACAACGAGCCGTAGAGGTAGCCCCTGACTACGAATTCGATTTTTATGGGTTCAGCCTTCTCAACCAACACTGTGCGTGGGTCAACAACGTCTAAAACGTGATTAGCCACGATGTTACGGGTCTCGTTGAACCAATAGTTGGACAGTCTGTTCAGCGCCTCGCCCTTGAAGGGTATGCCGTTCGGCAGAACTACGTCGAAGGCTGAGATTCGGTCGGTGGACACGATTAGGAGCCTGTCGCCAAGGTCGTAGACGTCTCTGACTTTGCCCCTCTTGAACCGCGGAAAGGGCAGGCGTGTTTCCAAGATGACATCGTAGCTGGTGGTTTTCATTCTTCTGTCTCTGATTCCACGTGCTGAGCGTGCAGTTCATGCTCAATTTTTTCGAGATGCTCGCGTTCAAGCTCGAAAGCCTTTTTCCCCTTGACCTCTTTGTCAGCCTTCACCACAGCCTCTTTAGCTGCATCTCGGTGCTTTTCAACGGCTTTCTTAAGGGAAGCGTCTGAAAGAGCCAGTATCCGAGCGGCTGCCAAGGCTGCGTTTTCAGGCTCAGGAACAAACGCCACTGGAACACTCTTCGGCGTAACAACAGAACTGAAAAACTTGCTCCACCCATACGTTTTGAAGTCTGGCGGACAGGCGATTACAGGCCTCGTTGTGTAGCCGGCGACCACGCCTGAAAGCGCGTCAGAGAGACCAGCAACCGTTATGAAAACAATATCATCTTTAGATTGCTCAAAGCCTTTCAAGTCTTGGAGAAGCTTCTCAGGGTTTCGGTGGGCAGAGTTCACCCTGTACTCGCACTTTATTGGGATGCGGTTCTCCTTGAGGAAATCCTCTACGCGGTGGGCGAAGGGCATGTCGCTCGAAGAACCAATTAGAATGACTATTTTCTGGTCGGGCATTTCAATCATTGCATATTCATTTCTTATCTGATTTAAAGATATAGGGAACTGAAACAATACCCAATTGTGAAGGGTCTATCAGTTCTGGCTTTATGGAGCAGTGAATATGACCAACAATAGAAAACCGTTCATTCTTCCTATAGTCTACGTTACTTTGGGAATCACTTATCTCGTATTTTTCATGTGGCTTGGCATACCCTACGTGACATCTTTACAGATAACCACTCTGGGTCCGTGGGTTCCTTCAGGCGCCGCGTTCTTGCTCTTTTACGGCTTCGCCTTTCTTATTCCACTCGCCTCATTTCTTTGTCAACTTACGGCCTATGGTTTTCACAGCAGCCGTCGCTGGGCTAGAAAACTGGCATTGGCGGTTTCGCTTCCCGCAGCGATTGGAACGCTGCCCTCTGCTCTTTTCGTCATGGAGATCGCGTCTAACTGGGAATACTACAATAGTGTTGGCATCAACCCGTCTTTTACCTCCATGCTATGGACTCTTGCGCTAGTCATCGGACTCGTTAACTCCGCTCTCGTCTACTCCTTATCGAAAGAGACAGGTACTCGAAGTTAGACCTGAAAATTCTGAAATTAAATAGGGCTTCTCGTTCTAATCTGCGAATGCAGCTTTGTGTGCAATTAACCGTTGGTCTTCAGCTATCTTGCCCACGATGTTTTCAACCAGCTCTGGCTCAGTGGTCAATCGGCCAACGGTGTGCAGATTACCATGCGTGACTGAAGCTATCATCTCGGCGACAGCGAAGCCGTAGGTTTCTTTGCCGTAGAAGTGCGGGTTCGTGTTGACAACAACCGTGTGGATTCCAGCCTTCTGAACCATCCTGGATACGGCGATGACATCTTTGACAGCCAAGTCTTCGTATTCCCTCACTGCCACACGAACCTCGTCTATCTGGCGAATAGACCTGTCCTCCAAGCTTCTCGTCAACGGAACATTGGCGTTGCCGTCTGTGATGATTGCCATGACAGGGATTGTGGAAGCGTCTCGACGCTTGGCTTCCTTCAGAACCTCCCACGCCTTCAGCATCCCAGCGGCAAGAGGCGTGAACCCGCTAATCTTCAGTCCTAGAAGCTTGTTAGCCACTACGTGCAGGTTAGTGATGGGATGCTGAACAACCACCGCGCCCGTGTCTTTTAACGCAACTATTCCAACTCGGTCCCTGTACCTGTAGGCGTCTTTGTGCAGTTTGAGCAAGGCTTCTTTAACCGCGTCCACGCTGAAGAGCATCGAACCGCTCAGGTCGATGACAAACATTATGGTCATAGGCGCCTTGTAGAGCCTCAACTTTTCACGTATGTCCTCCACGGTTATCTTAATGGCTGTTTCCAAAGGTTTAGGGCGAGTCTTCTGCTTTCGAGCCGCCGCCCTAACGGTTGCTGGCAGATGAATATCCCTCGGCTTGCCCTGAGGAAACCTCCATCCACGCGGGCGCCCACGATGAAGCGTGGTCACGGTTTCAGCCCTCTTTCCTGCAAAGCTGTGCACGCGTTTTTCTTGGGGTTTGCTGCTCCAACGAAGAAACATCTTTGCGGTGGTAACGGCGCTGTCTTTCATCCTGGTAAACAGAGAGACGCCCCTTGTTGGTTCCGGCGGCTTTGCAGCGGAGCTGACCGACGGAATGCCCGCCACCTTGCGAAGAGTGAACTCTTTCTTCTCTGTTGCTTCCCGTGAGTCTTCTGGTGTTGGAGTTGCGCCCTTGACGACTCCCTTCACAGCTGGCGTGCCCTTCGTTGCTCTCTTCACTCTTTTTCCAAACCCAAACATGACGCTGCCGAATATTCGGCTGATCGTGACAAAAAACTTTGACCAGATCTCACGCATCCTCTGGCCTTGCTTGAGCTTTTCCTCTGCCTTTTCGCTTGCTTCACCAGTCACTCTAAAAATTGCTCGTCCCTTAGCCTTCTGCTCTCCCTTGCCCTGCTCGGATTTTTCTCTGGGCCCAGCCTCTTTCACTTCCCGGGTTTCTTTAGCCGCTTCAAATATGATTTTCTTGATTTCGTCGGGTGTGGCAGGCTCCAAGAACCCTCCTTCTCTCGTGCGGTGGCTGAGGGCTAATTCAGAAGCCACTAGAACATCGTTTAGAGTGACTTCGTTTCGACCTTCAAAGGCGGCGAGAGTAGTTGCTGCCTTGCTGATGACGATGTCGGGTCGCATTCCGTCTACCTTCAGGCTTAGGCAAGCCTTGCTCACCACTTCTAGCAACCCTTGGGGCATTTTCACGCTTGGCAACACCTTCCTAGCCTGAATTATCCTGTTCCTCAGCTCTTCCTGGCTGGCTTCGTACCCTTTGAGGAATTGTTCCGGGTTCTTTTCGAATTCCAGGTTTCTCGCAACCACCTCCATCCTGTCCTTGACCGAATTGATTCTCTCAACCTCAACTGAGAGTGGAAACCTGTCGAGAAGTTGTGGTCGTAGCTCTCCCTCTTCTGGGTTCATTGTCCCAATGAATGTGAAACGAGAAGGGTGACGAACCGAGATGCCTTCCCTTTCTACAACGTTCCAGCCTGTAGCCGCTGCGTCCAAGAGGTCGTCAGCTATGTGGTCGGGCAACAGGTTGATTTCGTCCACGTACAGAATGTTCTGATTAGCCTCCGCAAGGATGCCAGGCTCGAGTGCTTCAACGCCCATTTTGATTGCCTTCTCCACGTCGAGGCTTCCGATGACGCGATCCTCGGTGGCGCCCAACGGCAGGTCGACAACGGTCATCTCCCTCTCTTTCGATGGCAGCTTCAGACCTTTCTGATACTGCTCACTATGCATCGGACACAGGTTTGACGGGTCGGATGGGTTGCAGTTAAATGGGCAGCCTTCGACCACGATGATTTTTGGAAGAATATCGGTCAACGCCCGCACCAGAGTGGTTTTTCCCGACCCCTTTGGTCCGCGGATCAAGACCCCGCCTATCTTGGGGTTGATTGCGTTTATGAGCATGGCTAGTTTCAGCTTGTCCAATGAAACGATGGCTGAGAACGGAAAGACCACCCTTGGCTGCATGCTGGTTGACACCGTGTATTTTAGTGTTGAAAGATGATAAAATCAGTTTCGATTCGACTGCTGAAAAGAGAGATCTTAATCTTTGGTCTCGAACACGTAGGGTTTTATCTTTTTCTCGTTCTTCTTGCTTCTTGCCCAGTCCTTAAACCCTGCGGCTACACCCCACCCGCAGATAAGCAGTATGGTGCCAATGCCTCTGAACGCTGGAGATGGTACAGATAGCATCAGAATAATCACGACGAAGGGACCAATGGTAATCGCGCTCAGGCTGAGAATAATAATCCAGAGCCACCTGTTCAGTAGAAGCCAGGACAAGGGAAACTTCATGCATGCACCTATCAGTAGTTATGTATGACACATGTATTAATGATTTTTTATCTTGCAATCCCTACTGTTGTTCTTCTTACTTTGGCGAAAAACACCAGTGTTCCCAAGACTATCAGGGAAGAAGACACGAAGAAGGCGTTGACGTAGGCAGTTCGAGCCGAAGCGCCCAGCACTCTTGTTTGAACATCCGCGATTGGTCCACCGATGAGAAGACCCGCGGGTCCCCAACTCAATGCCATAACGGAATTGTACCTGCTCAACAGTCTTCCTCGTCTGTGCTCCGGGATGATGTCTCCTGCAAGTGCGAAGCCTGCTGTTTGAAGGGTCATGAACGCCATGCCGTTTAGACCGTAGACAAGAGCCATGAAACCCACGTTGGGCACGAACCCGTAAAAGACAGGAGTTGCAGCAGCGACAAGCAAGCCGGCGAGAATGACAACCAATCGCCCAATCTTGTCAGCCAGCTTACCCGCAGCAAGGCTGGCGGTCATCCCGCCTAGGGTCCAAGCCGAGAGGATGAAGCCGACTTCCAGGTCGTTTGCAGCAAGCCCATCGTTGAGCTGCAGAAAAATCGGGAAAATCTGGTTCACCGAGGCAACACCCAAGACTATTATAGTTAACGCTATCAAAAACCACAGAAAAGCTTGCTCATTTTCCAAAGAAGAATAGACGCTTACCCTTGGTTCATTCGGGAGTAAGGTTTTTTCTTTCTCTCGGGAATCCTGAGGAACAGACGCTGATGAAGACTTGACTGACCTCGAGACCAGCCACATTATGATGGCCCCGCTCATTAGCATCGCTGCGACGAGGTAGAATATCGTGCCTTGTCTGAAGCCCGAGCCTTCTGCGTAGAGGACGCTAGCCATCGTTATGCCCGTCATTCTTCCGACGGACATGACGAAGTTTATTGAACCCACGAAGCTGCCGCGTGTTTCCAGAGTGGTGATGTCGGTGAGAAGCGCCGCCCACCCCACGTCAGACATGGACCAGAAGAATTCCAGCAGAGCCAAGCCGATGATTAGGGAGAGCCCTGCGGAAAAGTCGCTTCCAGAGTCTATGAAGAACTTGTGGACCAGAAAGACTCCGATGTAGGTTAGCCCCGCAACAACCTCGCCTACTACCACAAGCTGAGCTCTCAGCCTGTAGCGGTCGGAGATTTTTCCCCAGAGAAAGTTTTGACCCACCGCCGACATCAGCATTGTGAGGGTGCCCAACGCAGCCGTTGTTGTTATGTTGCCCAACAACGAGAACAGGTAGATGTACATGAACGAGTAGAAGACCCCTCGCCGCATGAAGGTTAGGAACTGAAACGACCACAGACCCAACAGCGCTTGCTTGGAAACAGTTGTGTTAATCATGTATTCAGCCTTGTGAATCACACACAAAAGGATGAGCCTTGTCTAAAACATTTCCTCGAACAGTTGAATCGGTTTAGGACTAGGCTGCAACAATGCGCAAAAGTAGCCTTAACTGATGATTTCTTGTTATGCTTTAAATATGGGTTGTTGTGTTTTATGGATAGACGCGAGGTAGAAACAGGGTCATGGGTTCAAAGACGGCTGGAGAATTCGCTGCGAGAAAGTTAACGAAACGAAGGAAGCAGTTTCGCTGGAGCGACATGTACTTCAAGCGGCGCCTGCTTCGCTTAGATGTCAAATCCGACCCCTTGGCAGGTGCGCCTATGGCGAAGGGCATAGTTCTCGAAAAGGTAGGTGTCGAAAGCAAGCAGCCCAACAGCGCCATCAGAAAGTGTGCGCGCACCCAACTGATAAAGAACGGTCGAGTTATCACCGCTTTTCTGCCAGGAGACGGCGCCCTAAACGTGGTCGACGAGCATGACGAAGTCATCGTTGAAGGCATCGGCGGTTCCCGAGGAGGAAGCATGGGCGACATCCCAGGCGTCAGGTGGAAGGTTCTCACCGTCAACGGGGTTTCACTCAAACAGCTGGTCCTAGGCAAGAAGGAGAAGCCCATGCGCTGAGGTAGAGGGATAGGTCAAGTTGAGCAAGCAGGTGGTTGAAGAAGTCAAGCTCTTCGGAAAATGGTCATTCAGCGGCGTCGAGGTCAATGACCTGGGTTTGAAACGCTACATTGCGCTTAATCCGACAAGTGTGCCCCACAGCATGGGCAGACACGAACACGGCAGGTTCAGAAAAGCTGAAGTCAACATAGTTGAACGCTTAGTGAACAACCTCATGAGACCTGGAGCAGCGGCTGGAAAGAAAGCCAGAGCCATAAACGAGGTCAAAAATGCCTTCGAACTAATCAACTTACGCACAGGGCAGAATCCCGTCGAAGTGTTGGTTAGAGCAGTGGAAAACGCAGCGCCCTGCGAGGACACGACCCGAATCAGCTACGGCGGAATAGTCTACCACATGGCTGTTGACGTGGCGCCTCTACGTAGAGTTGATATTGCTCTACGTCTCATCACGGAGGGAGCTCGAAAGGCAGCGCTGAACAATCCACGCCCACTAGAAGAATGCCTGGCTGAAGAGCTTATTTCAGCCTCGAACAAAGACGCCAAGAGCTACGCCGTTTCAAAACGCAACGAGATGGAAAGAATAGCCCGTTCATCACGTTAAACGATTTCGCTCTCATTTTGTGTGCAGCTCTACGATGTCCCTGTCTTCTATAACGAATGAAGAGCCGACTTTCTGAGGGCTGAACGGCAGCCGCTTAGCCCACACTCGGGCGTAGGCAAATCGTTCTATGAAATCGCTGTGAATCTGACGGGCTAAGTCGCCAACGGACGAGCCTCGCTTAAGTATGAAGGGCTTGTTCGACGGCTCTCGGTTGTTCGGTTCCTTCGTGTAGACTCGGATGATGTTGAGCGCTCTAAAAATTTCTGCGCCCAGTTTTTCAATTCCTTTTCTGCCCTGGCAAGAAACGGGAATGATTGTCAACTGGTGTCCGAAGGAACGTCTAAGTTCGCTGAGGTTTTTCTTCGCTTCAGCGCTGTCTGCCTTGTTAGCCACGACGATTGCTGGTCTGTACACCGTGTTCTCGAAGATGGCGTCTTCAACGTCGTCGAGCGTGGCTTCTCCGAAAATCTTCACCGTGGCGTCTAAGACTCGATACTCCTTCAGCAGGGCTTCAACGTCCCTAAGGTTGCAGTCGGTCAGTCTGCCGACAACGATGATGCGCAGCCCAGCGCCCATGTGTTTGCGTTCGATTTCCACCCTCGCACGCGGCTTTTGGGTCAGGATTCGAAACTTCTCCAACTCGTTGAGAACCATCGTCAACTGCTCCGACGCGTCTTTGGACAGGTCAACCATTAGTATGATGCCGTCTGCGTTTCTCGCCAACCCGAGAGTCTGCAGTCCCCACGACTCGCCCTCAGCCGCTCCTTCGATCAAGGCTGGAGCCTCAACTATCTGAAACTGAAGATCCTCGTACTGCATCATGCCTGGCACGGGCTCAAGCGTTGTGAAGGGGTAGTCCGTGACCTCGGTTTTGGCGTTCGTAATCGAGGTGAGCAGGCTGCTTCGTCCCACCTTGGTGGGTCCGAGGATGATTATTTGAGCCGCGCCTTCCTTTTCAAGAAAGAACCTTGGTCCGCCTCGGCCGGCTCTTCGACGCCTCTTCTCCTCCATCTCCCTGCGGAGAGTTGCCATTTTCGTTTTGACCTGAGCGCAGAGTTTCTCCGTGCCCTTGTGCTTTGGGACGAGGCTCAGGAACTCCTGCAGCTTCTCCAGTTTCTCTTGCGGTGTCCTCGCTTGGGAAGCCTCGGTCCATTTTTTCTTGGCAACGGCGGGAAGGTTCGTGGGCATCTACGCGACACTCTGGATAAAAGTCAAACGAACGCTTCTAATATATTTATACTGCAGGCACGATTTTCTGGCTTTAAACTTGTTCAGTCTTTGTTTAAACCCTTGGTCTTTTTTTGATGCTGCTCCATACAATTTCCAGAGTGACCATCGCGAGCCAAGTGACACCAAAAATGAAAAAGGCTACGCCATCAGCCCCGTAGGGAAACAGGGTTACAGCGACTAGCTCACCGGTCCACGGTGGATTCCTGACCATCGTAACGACCCTCAGCGAGTAGAGCCATGTTCCAACTCCTATGAGGATAAACCCGAGACCTAGGCGTGTAAACAAGCTCAACAGCTGTACTTCTCTTTTCTGAAACATGGGGATCCTGCTTGCCCATATGCCAAGCAGCGCTCCAAGAGCATTTACAGTCACGAAGAACAGGAAGGGCAGAGTGAACAGGAATAGATTAGTGAAGTATCGGTTCAGTTGGGGGAGGAAGACGAAGTCTGCTCTTGGCATGGAGCCAACAGCCTGTGTCAGGAAGCTGATTCGGTAGACTTCATAGTTGACGGGATTAACCGAATAGATGTCTTGGGTCAGGAAACGAATCTGATAGTTGTCCAGCCAGTAGCCGTACCCGTCTGGGGGCAGCGGTGGACCCATGGTTTCGCTCCAGACCGCATAAAAGGGAAAGGAGAGGAGAGGAAAGGGTCCGAAGAACAGGGATATGAGACTCAACCCAATAACTGCAGACGCAAGCGAAATCAGGATGGTCAGGATGGTCATCTTTAGAACATAGTTCTTTCTTCCAGCCCAGCGGAACGACGCGTAGAAGGAGATGAGCATAGACGCTTCAAATAGAGCCTTGAGGAAAGGAGGAATATAAGTTAGTCACAGTCTTTTACATCATGCCTTCTAACAGGAATTTTTCCTGGCTATTTGGCGTAGTCAAAAAGTGTGCTCTGACCCTGCTTTGATGGTTGAATCTCAGGTGTCTTCTCTTCAGCGGGGGCATCTTCTTCTTTTTTTGTTTCAGCCGTTGTTTCGGGTTCGGCTTTTTGGGCTTCGGGTTCGATTGCTGCCTCGCTTTGTTTCTGTTCGATGTTCGTGTTGCTTGTCGTTTGAGACGGCTCTGTTAATCGGGGTAGAATTCTCGTGTAGTCTGCCCATGCTTCGAAGAATCCGCGGTCGTATTCGGCGTGTAGGCGGCTTTCAGTGTGGCTCAGGAATTCCTGTCGATAGCTCTTTAGCTGCTTCTTATCGGGTGGGTTCATGCTTGAGAGGAAGGCGTATCGGTCGTCGTTGTTCTTCTGTGTCAGGAGCATGCCAGAGAGCGCTTGGAAGTAGCCCCTGTTGCGTTCGCTGATGTGCATTTTTTCTTTTACGCGTTCTAGTATGCGTTCTGCCTCGGCGAATTGGCGTGTGGTGATGAGTTGGAAGAACCTTGTGGCGTAGACTTTGAGTACTGGTTTGGTCAACGTCTTCCCTGCTGCTGGTCCTCTTCGGTTACGTCTTCAACGCCGTTCTCGGTTACCTTGAAGACTCGTTCGCCCTCGGGCAGGTAGGGGCTTGAGACTAGGCGAGCGATGCGGGTGGGTCCACGAGACGATTTGCGTAGGAATACTCGTGTGTGGCTTGTGTGTGCCACTATGTGTCCGCCGACGGGGTGGACGGCGTCTCCGAAGAATACGTCTGGTTTAGCCATGACCTGGTTGGTTACGACGGCTACGGCGTTGAAGGCTCGGGCTAGGCGAATCAGCCTGTGCATGTGTTTGTTAAGTTTCTGTTGTCTTTCGGCGAGCATTTCTCTTCCGAGGTATTCGCTGCGGAAGTGGGCTGTTAGGGAGTCGACGATGATTAGGCGTATGTTGTTGTCCTTGACGATTTTGTCGGCGTTTTCGAGCAGGAACATCTGGTGGTCTGAGGTGTAGGCTTCGGCGAAGACTATGTTCTTGACCACGTCTTCGGGGTTTAGTCCCAGGTGCTTTGACATCTGGACGATGCGTTCGGTTCGGAACGTGTTCTCTGTGTCTACGTACAGTGCGGCTCCATTTAGTCCTCCGCGTTCGACTGGCAATTGGACGTTGACGCACATCTGGTGGCAGAGTTGGCTCTTGCCGCTTCCGTATTCACCGTAGAATTCTGTGATGGTCTGTGTCTCCAAGCCTCCGGCGAGGACGTCGTCGATTGCCTTGCTGCCCGATGTTAGGCGTAGGACGCTTTGTCTTTGCTTTAGTAGTTCGTCTGCTCGTATGAATGTGAGTGACAGTGTGGAGCGGGCTGCACGGATTACATCTTGAGCTTTCTTTTCTCCGATGCCTGCTGGTTCTAGTTCTTTGATGGCTGCTGTTGCGAGTGATTCTACGGTGTTGAAGCCTAGTTCGCGTAGTTTTTGTGCTGTTGCGGGTCCGATGCCTGGGAGGTCTTCCAGGCTTTCGTACTTGTCTTCTTCCGGCAGAGCTTCTTTCTCTTCTTCAACCACCATAAATAGGCTTCTCCTTTTCTTCTTCTCGAGTTTTGAGGGGTCAATGCAGATAGAGACGCAGCACGTATTTAAGTTACACGAAAGGCAGAACAACGATTCTGCAGAGTGTCGACTGAAAATAATAGGAAATGAGCCCAGAAACGACGGTAACACAAATATGAGCCTGCTTATTAATCTCAATCAATAAGGTTTCATGTAATCTTACTGACTTCTTACATTTTGAGGTTCATGATGGTTCACACCTAGGAATCAGCCTTAACCTCAGGCTCTGAAGGTGTTCTTGTTTCATTTACCTAGCATTCGTTTCAATAAAGAGTCTTCATTTGTTGTGGAAGTCTATATGTAGTGGTAAGTATCAATCTCTGATTTTCTTGGCTGCACCACAAGTGGGGCATTTATCGAGTCTTTTGTCATACAGTGTATGGCAGAATGGGCATTCAAAATTCTCGCCTAGAATTTTCTCTTTTCTTTTTTCTTCGGCTTCTTTTCTTAATCTTTCTTTACTTCGTATTCTGCGATTCTTTATTCCCAAGTAGGCAGACCGAGCAAGTATCGAGATAACAATTGCAATGATAATAAGGAGAATGACTGCCTCATAAGTCGAGAGCAAAGGTATTGATAAGTTAATTATCACAGGGTTATTGATGTTGTCTCCGATGCTATTCCAATATTGATCTTGAACATTATCGAACTCATAAATGCTGATTTTATAGACCACGGACAATCGAATGCTCTGCCCTCTGGCTATTCCATATTGTGAAGATGAAATCTGAAAAGGAAATGTTCTTTGCCAAGATGCTCCAGTCTCGTTTAAAAACACGGTTTGTTCCTGTTTTCCAGAATCAAGACTTATGGATCTGTCTGTGCTACTCACGAGAACCTGCATCCACTCAGTTTTGGTGTGGTCTAATGACCAATCCTTGGATAACAAAGTCAACCTTACGGTAATCTCAAAAGTCTTATCAAGCTGTGGGCTTTCTGAAAAAACGAGCACCTCATAGTGAGTATTTCTATACACATTCCAATCATAGGTTTTCGAAACAGCAGCAACCGAGAAAATTTGGGTGTTAAAAATAGCTAATAACAAGAAAAGCCAGAGAATATCTAACCTTCCCATGCTTTTCTCACATCAATAATTAACATCTCAACTTGCATTAATAATTTAAGGAAAAATTGTCCTGATTTTTTTACTTCTCAGCCCTGCAATGTAGGATGGTGGTGGCACTAGGGCGTAGTTTTGCCACCACCACACACAGTAGTCACTGCGACGGATATGTTAGTGTTACTAAGGCAGAGTCAACACTAACAACCACAGAAACTTCCACACTCAAACAGTCTGCGTTGCGTGTTCAACTGCTTCTGTTCACACACGAGCCCAACCCAACATAGTAGTAGAAGGCGTAAGGCAATTGTTGCCTTCTTCTTTTGAAATTTGCTTCGCAGTAGCGCACAAAATCAGTTGCTGGGTGTTCCGAAGCATTATATGTGTAGGCTGCGCACATAGGGGTATCTGATGACACACACCGAGAATAAGCACGAGCCTACCGCTAAGGTTTGGCTCGAGTTCAGGGGCGAACCCCTCCTCGGAAAGGGCGGAGCCAACATACTAGAAGCCGTAAAAACAGAGAGGTCCATCTCCAAAGCCGCCCAAAAAGTAGGAATGTCCTACCGATACGTATGGAACTACCTAACAAAACTACACAACACACTACACCAACCCATAATCCAAACCCACAAGGGAGGAACCAGAGGCGGCGGAGGAGCCAAACTCACAGCCCTGGGCGAAAGCCTACTAAAAGAATATAAACGAACAGAAGAATACATCGGCGAAGTACTCGACGACAAAGAATACTGGGTGGCAGCAGGGTTGAAGATAAGCGCAAGAAACAGACTAAAAGGCGTAGTTAAAGGCGTAGACAAAGGCGACATAATCGCCAAAGTAAAGCTGGAAGTGAAGACACCAGCGACAATAACAGCATTAATCTCCCGCGAAGCAGTAGAAGACCTAAACATCAAAGCAGGCGACACGGTCGAAGCCGTGATAAAAGCAACTGAAGTAATGATTGCCAAAGAAAAATAGAAGGCACAGAGTCCTCAACTTTCAACAGAACACGATTAATTCGACAACATTCCCTTTTTTCTTTTGTGCCAGCGAAGTTTTTTCAAAGTGGCTAACTGTGGATGGGCGTTTTAGCCTTCGACTACGTAGCGGTATGAGATGTATTTTCCTGCTGTGGGGCTGTCTCTGGTTATGCGCACGATGTCTCCTGGTTTGGCGTCGATGACCTTTGCGGCTGGGTCTGAAGCCTTGAGCCTAGGCAGCTGGTAGGGCTGCACGCGGTATTCGTTGAGTACTTTTTCTCGTTCTTCCTGGCTTACTATCTCGTGTTTGGGGACCTGTGCGTGTTCGAATATGTTGAAGGATGGGAATAATCGTGGGACTAGTTCTATTCCCCTTCTTGCGTGTGTTTTGGCGGCTTGTGTGAATCTTCCGCTTGTGATTATGATGCCTTTTTCTGTTTCCTCTTCTTTCATGTGTTTTTTGATTTGGTTTATGGCTTGTACGCCTACTGTGCCCAGTGTGGGTAGGGAGAAGATTAGTGTGGGTTTTCCTTCGGGTGTTTTTACGAGGTAGCTTGTTCCTTCCTTGTGTTTTTTCTTTTTGATGAGTTTGTAGCCTCTTAAGCCCATTAGTATGTTGGCTTTTCGTTCCTCTATTGTTTCTGGGTCGCTCAATGAATAATCCCTATTGCCTTGGTTAGACAGTGTAGTCAAAGGCGTAGAGATAAGCCTTAAACTTTATGGTTTAGGCGCTGCTGGAAACCAAATTTCAAAAGAAGAAGGCAACAATTGCCTTACGCCTTCTACTACTATGTTGGGTTGGGCTCGTGTGTGAACAGAAGCAGTTGAACACGCAACGCAG
>Ga0315314_1000713_pt1 | contig 33578 bp, 29 predicted proteins | sample TDP9_MG_FD_203631 | JGI IMG/M metagenome (GOLD analysis project Ga0315314, IMG submission 203631) | Freshwater sediment microbial communities from Lake Towuti, South Sulawesi, Indonesia - TDP9 | ecosystem: Environmental > Aquatic > Freshwater > Lake > Sediment | place: Indonesia: South Sulawesi... | reverse complement strand
ATGATTCTGGGACATTTAAAAGAAGGCTGCATCTCCGCCCTAAAAGAATTAAACAACGTCTACGTGGAAACCTCGGGTACATTGCCCGAATTCGTTGAGTTGGCAACCGACATCGACGAGAATAGAGTGCTGTTTGGCTCAGACATCCCTTATTACCACTTCTCCACTCAGAAAGCCATAATTGACGCCGCAAAAATCTCAAACAAGGTCAAAAGAAAAATCTACTTTGAGAATTTCGAGCGCCTCTTCAGAATTTGATAAGAAAAACGGGAAATGAACAATTTGTAACTGAAGTCAGGTTTTAAGTTGGATTGCTATTTTCTTTCCGTAATCTATACACCTGGGAAGTTCTCCCTCTGTGATTGGGCCCTTCATTTCGTCAACTCTTATTGAGAGCCCAGAAGTCATTAGTTTAAGGTCAGGAACCTTTTCGCGTATTCTCTTCTCCATTTTCTTCACAGCCTTTTCGAAGTCTTTTCCTAAATAGGTATCAAAAACAGCAGCCCCTTTCGCCTTCAATTCAAGTTTGCCCAGTTTGTCAATAAACTTCATAATAGTTCGAGAAGGACTCCCCAGGTGATTTGGAGCTCCTATCAGAATCGCATCCGAATCATTTAGCTTCTTGAAGTCGACTTCCTTAACATCACTGACTTCAATTTCAATTCCTTTGAGTTCTCTCATTCCTTCTGCAATCTTCTCTGCCAAGTCTTGTGTTGCCATACTTTGTGTCATAAACGATGAAGACTCTTGCCAAGAATCATCTACTCGTCTCTTATGATAGTCAACGCATTATTTGTAGCTTTTTCTTTTTTCCTAAAGTGCACACGTTGAAGACATGCAAGATCGTTTGTTAGACGTGCGCGCTTAAACAATCTATACACGACATAGATGTTGAGACTTTTTCGACATGATTAGACTTTCTAACGGAAATTGTTATATTTGCTTCTTTATTGTTACAGAGGCGGTGGTTTAATGGCTATAGCTCGAGAAGAAATGCAACAAATAGTAAAATCATATAAAGAACCTATTGGGCTCAACTTGGGCTCACACTCAGCCTTAGACGCTTGGCAGGGACAGAGAAACTACGGCATAAGAAGCATAATCTACACAACGCCAGGTAGAGCACGCATCTACCTGCAGAATCCCATGGTGGGTGAACCAGCCAAAGCCATAGAAGACCTTCCAGCCCAAGTACGCAGCGACCTCGTCGTAACCAATGACCTTTCAGACATTAAGAAGAACGACAAAAAATGGAAAAGCGCTATCATCATCCTCAACGAATATCGAGACATCATCAAACACACAGACGCTCTCATCAACCTTGAATGTCTGCAGATTCCCAACCGCGCCTTTTCCGTTTACGTGGGCGGGGACGAACACTGCAGCGCCATCGAAAACGATTATCCAGTTCCAATATTGGGTTCGCGCTTGGCTCTAAAAGTGGAGAACAGGGGCGAAATAGAGAAAGACTACTACTGGTTCGCAGAAAAAGCCCACATTCCCTATCCAAAAGCCTACAAGTACGAGGTGCACAAACACGGAATCAAGTTTAAAGAAGAAATAGACGAACCCATGCTGCTTAAGGCGGAGCACGCGCACCGAGCCTTCGAACGAGAATTCATCTTTGCAGCCGACTCCAAAGACTTGGAAGAAAAAGTAGAACACGAAATGGAGGCTGGCAACCTAAACAAAGAATGCTTGGAGCGGGCTCGAGTGGAACAAATCGTGTTGGGACCACACGCCAACTTCAACTTCTTCTTTTCGCCGCTTGACGCCCGAGCAGAGTGGGGCGACGCAGACGACTGGTACGCCAAACTCTACAAAACCAGCCTAGAAGAGGCAAGAATCTGCTTAGCCAACCAGTTCCTGTCCATAGACGAAAGACGAGAAACCATCTTAGACGGAGTTAAACGCTTACCCATAGACGTCCAGGAGAAAATCAGGAAGGTGCCATCCTTTGAAGTTTCAGCTCACTTGGTCATGAGCCTTCGCGAATCGCTGCTCAAAGACATGCATCGTTACGCAGACGCCTTCTTAATGGCTGTGCGGAAGTATTTGCCTCCAGGCATAATCGGCGCTTGGTGCTTGCAAACGCTCATTACTTGGGACAGAATCTCAAAGTACGAACTGAAACCCTCGGTTAAGGTTGACTTCGCAAGCGGCGCTGAACCCAAAACAGCAATGGACTATGGCCTTTACGATGTTCCCGAGGGCGCCGAACCTTTCATGCACATTCCAGTAACACAGGACGTGGCGTTGAGACACGGCGGTGGAACAAACGTGCACATGGGCATAGGCTCACAGTACGCCAACGCAAAATACGGCAAGACCATGAGCATGGGTGACCGAATCGCGTTAGAAATAAAACGGGCTGTGAGAGAGAAAAAGCTGCACGAGATTGTGACTTGAGTGAAAGCTCCGTCGCCTAAAAAATCGCTTAAGAGACTAACGTATGCAGAAGCCGGCGTCGACCGAGCACTTCGGGCAGAGTCAAAGAAAGCCTTGGCCATCCTAAGGGAGACCTACCAGTTTAGCCGCTACGGCTCGGTTGTCAAGCTTCCATATGGCAACATTTTCCCAGTGAGCAGCGATCTGTATCTAGACCTAGTTATCGAAGGAATAGGCACAAAAGTCTTGATAGCACAATTAGCCGACAAATATGATACAATTGGCATAGACGGAGTTGCCATGGCAGTAAACGACGTAATACGCTCAGGAGCCACGCCACTAGCCTTAGCAGACAACATTCACGCACACGTCTCAAGCCCAGAACTAGTCAAAGAATGGATGAAGGGCATAGTGAAAGGCGCGGAAGAAGCTCAATGCATCGTGCCAGGTGGCGAAATTGGCGACGTACCAGACTTAATCAAAGGTTTGGTTGAGAGAAAAGGCTTTGACATGGTTTTTGCCTCAGTCGGAGAGGTGCGTCATGAACAAATCACTTGGGCAAACAATTTGGAGCCTGGAGACGCGGTTATTGGACTGCGCAGCTCAGGTATTCACAGCAATGGCGTTTCATTGGCGAGAGAAGTTTTGTTCAAACAGTGGGGTGGCAAATACGAGCCCTTTGATGTTCCCGAAGGGTTGGACAGGGAATTAGTCTATGAGGTTTTGGAACCAACAAAAATTTACGTCAAACCTATAATTGACCTTGCACGTAAGCATTGGATTAAGGCAGCGGTTCACATTACAGGGGACGCCTACCTCAAATTTGACAGACTGACAGTGTGCAACAAAGGCATTGGATTCGAATTCGGCAATTTCAAACCCCAACCCATTTTTCACTTAATCCAAGAGGTTTCTAAAGAGCGCAAAAAACCAATTTCAGACGAAGAGATGTTTGAAACCTTCAACATGGGCTGGGGCTTTGCAGTTGTAGTTGACGGAGCCCTGAAGGAGCAGACGATTGACTCGCTGGAAAGAAGTGGTGTGGAAGCAGAACAGATCGGAAACGCTACCGTTTCAGGCAAAATCATCGCCAAGAGTGGAAAAAAACGTTTCCAGTTGTGAAGCAATATGTTTTGATATGTGAGAAAGATGTAAGGGGTTTTCATGCATTCGCTCTCCCGTCGCTATATGAAATGTACATTTTCGGCTTCATTTCATGACATTCCGGTTACGTTTGGGTTTGGGAAGCAAAAGGGAGAGAAAGGAGAAATAACGTTCTCAACCACTTGCTATTCGTCCGGAGTTTCTGCCCAAGAGTTAACTTGCTTTCTGCCTTTTTAATATCTTTCGTTTATGGATTCCCAGCGAATCGTCTGACTCGTTTTTTGCTGATTTATTTGATAAAAAAGGGATGAATGCTTCGTCAATGCAGCAAATGGAACAAAGTTTGGCAAGTCTTATATATGGGTATAATTAATTTCTAAACTGTAAAGCACCCTCGAAATTAGCTAGAGAGTGCTTTGCGGCAGTGCCTTAACACAGGCACCGATAATGAACCGAAAAAATTGAAAGAGAGAGGAGAAAATGCGAAACAAAACATTAGTGGTATCAATGATTCTAATGCTTCTGTTGACCATAATGCCAATGGCGCTAGTCATAAGACCTACATCTGCAAGCCCAGGACCGGAGCCTGATATCCATGTCTATGGGATCGATTTCGAAAACACACCCAAGGAGACCGACACCGACCGTCCCGGAGTCATAAAGGATGGAATCTACAGGAGAGCCCACGGGGTAACAATGGGAGAAACCGCTTACTTCTGGGTGAAAGTTAAAAATAAAGGAAATGCTACCGCAAGCTTCACACTTAAATTGTATGCGAACGATACCCTTGTTGACACCTCCGAGAGGTTAACACTTACCCCAATTGGCAAGTACGAGCAATACTCAAGTGGCCACCTCAAAGAATATATGCGTTGGGACACCACTGGATTTGCACCTGGACTCTACTGGATCACGGCTCGTGCGCAAGATGTCGATCCCCCTGAAGTTCCTCCACCGCCAGCTGGATGGCCGAGCGAAGATACACATCTTCATCCCATTAGCTTAGACCGATGGACCCTGCCAGACTTCAAAGTTGGAGGTTCCCCGCCATGGGTTGGTCCGAGCAAAGTGCTATTTCCAAGCGAGACCTTTACGGTGAACATAACCATTAACAATCTACAGTCAGGTTGGTACGCTGTAGGTTTCCAGTTTGCATTAAACTACCCTAAGTCAAAAGTAGAAGTTGTTAATGTCACAGAAGGACCGTTCTTGCCACAATTTGGAGAAACCATCTTCGGTTGGAAGGACTTTCCTGATGAAGGTCAATTGCTGGTTATGGACTACCTAGTGCCCGATAGCGTGAGGCCATATGGATCAGGACCAATTGCTACCATCATGTTCCATGTAGTCTCCCTAGTGCCAAGAGGAACGGTTGAAAGAGACCCATTAGACTTCAAACCGGAGCATCATGAACCATTGGAAACAGTCATCCTTGACAACGACTTTTATCGAGTTCCATTTAAACCTCAAAATGGCACCATCGAAATTCTAGGTACAAACATAGGCGACATTAACTACGATAAGAAGGTCGACATAAAGGACATTGGACCCGCCGGATTAGCCTTCGGCAGCTACCCAGGCCATCCAAGATGGAACCCCGAAGCCGACTGTAACGGCGACGACAAAATCGACATAAGAGACATCGCCACAATAGCCAAAAACTTCGGCTGGGTCGCTCCAGACCCATAAACTCTAACCCAAACAAACTTCAACCTCCTTTTTTTTATATTGACTTCAATGGCAGATATCCAAACATGACATTCAAGAGAAATTTACGCATAACGAGTAATTATATAAATCTGCCGCAATTTTTTTAATTGCCAAGTGCAAAATTGATAAATACTTGTAAAATAGAATGTGCTTCTATGAAATACCAAGCCAAAGTTGAAGTCGGACTCAAGCCAGGACACTCTGACCCTGAGGGAGAAACAACCAAGCAGTCGTTGTTGGAACTCAACTATGTGGTTAAGTCAGTTGATGTAAGCAAAGTCTACGATGTTGTTTTGGAAGCCAAAAATCTAAACGAAGCCAAAAAGATGGTTGACGACATGTGCAAACGATTGTTAGCAAACCCTGTGAAAGACAACTATCATTTTGATATTGAGGAAGCCTGAATGCCAAGCAGCCTCTATAAGAAGCGCCCCTTACCCTTTCAACTCTACGAGGTGCAACTGAAAGACGCCAACAAAGAGCAACTGCTCCAAGTAAGCAGAGAACTCGCCATAGGCTTAAGCCTAGAAGAGATGAAGAAAGTTCAAAAATACTTCACGCGGAAGAAACGAAACCCCACAGACGTTGAACTCCAGACTATTGGGCAAACTTGGTCGGAGCACTGCTACCACAAAACCTTCAAGGGAGAAATAATCGTTGGTGAAAAGAGAATAAAAAGCCTATTCAAGTCGTACATCGCCAAAGTAGCCAAAGAACTCAGCCCTCCATGGTGCTTTTCGGTTTTTGAAGACAACGCTGGAATAGTGGACTTTGCCAAAGGCTTCGGCGTTGCAGTCAAGGTTGAAACTCATAATCATCCATCTGCTATTGAACCATTCGGAGGGGCTGCAACAGGCGTCGGCGGCGTCATAAGAGATGTTTTAGGCGTTTGGGCGGACCCAATAGCGTGCACCGATGTTCTAGGCTTTGGACAATTAAACTATGATTATGATAAGTTGCCGTCCGGGGTTAAACATCCGAAATACGTGTACAGTGGCGTTGTGGCTGGAATAGGCGCATACGGAAACAACATGGGCATCCCCACAGTAAACGGCGCCATATACTTCGACGAAAGCTACGTGGGCAACGTCGTCGTCTACTGCGGCTGCATGGGCATTGTACCCAAAAACAAGTACGTACGCAACACAAAACCAAACGACATAATCCTTCTCGTAGGTGGTAAAACAGGACGCGACGGCATCCACGGCGTCACCTTTGCCTCAGCAGAATTAACCGAAAAATCAGAGGAGATTTCTCGTCCCGCCGTTCAAATAGCCAACCCGATTGAAGAGGAGAAACTCAAAAGAGCGATTCTGGAGGTACGCGACAAGGGTCTCGCCTCAGGCATAACTGACCTCGGAGGCGGAGGTTTATCCTCGGCAGTCGGCGAACGAGCTCACACAGCTAACTGCGGTGCGCACGTTGAATTGGACAAAGTTCCTTTGAAATATCAGGGATTGGCGCCTTGGGAAATCTACATCTCAGAATCACAGGAAAGAATGCTCCTGACAATGCCGAAAGAGAATCTGCAACAGGCTTTGTCAATTTTTGAACGAGAAGAAGTTGAAGCTGTTCCAATAGGCGAGTTCGTAAGGGACAGAACTCTCATTCTCAATTATCAGGGTCAGACAGTCGCTAAGATTGACGTTGACTTCCTTTTCGAACCACCAACTGTCAAACGAAAGGCAAAGTTAAACATTGTGCGGCAACATGAACCAAGTTTTAAGGAGCCCAACGATTTTGAAAGCATAATCCTGAAACTTTTGTCGGCACCTAACATTGCCAGCAAGGAATCAGTAATCCGCACTTACGACCACGAAGTCAAAGGAAACACAGCAATTAAACCGTTGCAGGGCATGTACGCGGGACCAAGCGACGCGGCAGTCATCAAGCCATTAAGCAATTCTTGGAAGGGCGTAGTCATCTCTTGTGGAATGAACCCAAACTATGGAAAAATCAGCCCCTACTGGATGGCGGCGTCCAGCATAGACGAAGCCATACGGAACAACACAGCCGTGGGCGGTCGAAGAATCGCTTTACTTGACAATTTCACGTGGGGCAACCCAGAGAAACCAGACCGTTTAGGCTCGTTGGCGCAAGCGTGTCAAGCCTGCTATGACGTCGCCAAGGGTTTTGAGGCACCGTTTATTTCGGGAAAAGACAGTCTCTACAACGAGTCCCCGCTGGGTCCAGTAACACCCACTCTCCTGATCACGGCAGTTGGGATTATCCCCGACGTGCGAAAAACAGTTTCAATGGAATTGAAACAGTCCAACAACCTACTTTACCTTGTTGGACTGACTTTACCAGAGTTAGGCGGCTCCGAATACTATCGGTTGAAAGGCTACGTTGGAAAAACAGTGCCAAAAGTTAATGTGAAGCAAGCCAAAAAAATCATGAACGCAATTGTTAAGGCGATTGACGCTGGACACGTAAAAGCTTGCCACGACCTTTCGGAAGGCGGTTTGGCTGTTGCAGCTGCCGAAATGGCTTTTACGGGGAGTTTAGGCGTCGATTTACATTTGAAAAACGTACCAAAACCAGGAGGCTTGACTCGAAACGATTTTGTTCTCTTTTCGGAATCTAACAGTCGCTTCTTAGTTGAGGTTGAGGAAAAACGTCGGAAAGATTTTGAAGACCTTATGATGGGCAATCCGTGCGCCTTAATTGGACGGGTGAAGAAAGACCCATACTTCACTGTTTATGATGTCAAGGGCAAGGAATTGGTTGAGGTCGGCTTGGCTAAGCTTCGGAAGTCTTGGAAAAGCGCTCTGCGAGCTGATTCTTATGAAGCTTGAGGAAGTTAGGGTTTGCATTTTGCGGGTTGGAGGAACTAACTGCGATGCCGAGACCAAGCGTGCCTTTGAAGACTCTGGAGTCAAAGCAGAAATTATCCATTTAAACGACGTTGTCAAAAAAAGACGCCTGCTTGATTACCATGTGCTGGTGTTTCCAGGCGGATTCTCCTACGGCGACTATGTGAGAGCTGGAGCCATATTGGCGAAGGGAGTGGTGGCTAAACTCGGCAGAGATTTGAAGCAGTTTGTTAGTGAAGAACGCCCTATTCTGGGTATATGTAACGGCTTTCAGGTTTTGGTTGAGGCTGGTTTGTTGCCTGGATTTGACGGGTTCAGCAGACTGCCTCAAGCTTGTCTGGCAACTAATCTGCCTATTGGTTACCGTTGTATGTGGGTTCACTTAAAACATGAAAGCAATGGTAAATGTGTCTTTACACGAAAGGTCAAAAGAGGTGCAGTTTTGCGTATTCCGATAGCTCATGCTGAAGGGCGCTTCGTGTTCGAAAAGAAGAAAGAAAGGGATTTCTTGGAGAAACTATATGAAAACAACCAGCTAGTCTTCCGATACTGTACCGAAGAAGGCGAAGACGCTGAAGGCAAGTTCCCAATCAACCCAAACGGCGCCTTCCACGACATAGCAGGTATATGCGACTCCACTGGAACTATTTTCGGTCTAATGCCGCATCCAGAACGAGCCTACTACAGTTGGCAACAACCAGACTGGACCAAGAAAGAACGCATACCAAAACATGGGCACGGCAGACTAATCTTTGAGTCTGTTCAAGAATTCTTGCTCAGAAAATTTTAAAGGGCTTTTAATTCGTGAGCTTTGGGTAACCCTGTTCTGGCTCCTACCCTTGCTACAACTTTTGAGGCAACAAGGTTTCCGAGGCGTCCGCATTCGTATAGGTCTTTTTTCTTGATTAAGCCGTAGAGGAAGCCTGCGGTGAAGGCGTCGCCTGCACCAGTTGTGTCGACTACTTTTGTGTTGAAGGGTTGAACCATGTAGTTTTGGCTCCCATCTGTTACATAGCATCCTTTCTGGCCGAGTTTCACTGCAACAATGCTTGCGCCTTCGCTGAGGAGTTGTTTGGCGCCTTCCCTCCAGCCTTTACCCGTTAGTAGTTTGACTTCGCTTTCGTTCGGCAGGATGACAAAGCAGTGTTTTATGATGAGTTTCAGTTTGGCTAAACCTTTTCGTGCGTAGATTTCGCCTGGGTCCAAGCTCACTTTGACGTTTGACAGTTCTTCTATCAGTCTTTTCTGGGTTCTGAATGACTTTTCATCCATCGATGTCAAGTGCAAGAATTCTGTTTGCTTGGAATAGTCTATGTTTATTTCTTCGAATGTTATGGTGTCGTTGACGCTCGGATGAACATAGAGTGCTCTTTCACCCTTCTTGTCTATGAAAGCTGAGACGGTACCGCTTTTGCCTTCACTGGCGACTATTATTCCATCAGTGTTAACGCCCTCACGTTTAAAATCGTTAAGTAGCAGTTGTCCCTCATGATCATTCGCGACTTTGCCTATGAAACCTGTCTTCATGCCAAGCCTAGCTAAACCAACAATCGTGTTTGCTGCAGAGCCTCCGGGCAATTCGTTCATTTTAGTAATGAAGCTTTCTTCTCCTTCTCGAGCGATTCTGTTGACTCGGTAGAGTTTGTCCACGTTGAGGGCGCCGAAGCCGATAACATCAAACTTCATGGATGTTGACCTTCTCCTTTACACATTGATTTAGACTTCGCTTAAATATATGCCCTGGAATATAGCCTTCTTCCAGTGATGAACTTTATTAATGAGCCTTTTATAAGACGGGTAGAACAAAAATGGACATGCTTGAAAAACTTCTGAAGATGAGCTTACTCTATGCTTTCTGTTTTTTAAACGCTGTCGACATGGTTCAAACATTAGCCTTCCTCCGAATGGGCATTGAGGGAAATCTTCTCGTGGTTTATAATCCCCAGTTGTGGTTTCTTGCCAAATTTATCTTCGCCTTCGGCTTGCCTTTAGGAATCTATCGCTTAGATGTTTTTCTGGAATCAAAGGAGGACGAAGGGTTTTTCTCATATCTAAAATGGCTCGTTATCTTTGTTTACGTTAGCGTCTTTTTGGCAGACATCTTCTATTTGTCGCTGGTTTGGAGAAACACGTCTCTTCTGGGGCGGCTTTTACCATAACTCTCGCAGGTATATTTTGTGTTTGCCCAGCTTGCCGCCGTAATTGCCGGCTGAAACCCTCAAGACTCCACTCAAATTCTTAACAGCGCTTATACCCGCCCTCATAGCTTCTTTAACCGCCTCCAACGTTACTCCATTGATGACTATCTCTGGAATCGAGTTTACGCCGTCTGGCACTTTCGAATCTGGAATCTTTCCTTTTAGGGAGGGGCAGTATGGATGATTGGTTGTTGGACCTATCTCGGGATACTTGGTTTCTGGTTTGGAGCCAGCTGAACAGATGTCGAACGGTGTTATGACGCCCTCAACCATATGTATGGCTTCAAGCGCTTTGTCTCCAGCCCTCAAAGCTGAGTCTTCGTCTGTGCACATTAGCCAGATGTTGCCGCCTGAGACACCAACCGCGTAGCCCAGGTATCGTTCTATGCGGAAACCAGGCATCATAATAGGTATGTCGATGACTTTGCGACCAGCGTATTCTTCTTCCCACTCGTAACCGTCGCCGCAATGTCCTATGCTATCCATGACATCAAACTTGGTTGATGAATCTGAAGCGTTGAAAACGCAGGTTGTGGGTTCCACCAAGATTTCTTGACGGATACGATAAGAGGTCTCTTTTATGAATTTTTTAAGTGAAGCTTCAAAAGGCTTGGATTCGCTTATGCTGCTCCAAAACTGCACAACGGCTCCAATGCGTTTGTCCGGTGTTTCTGCTGGTTTGAGCCACTTTTCTAATCCGCCCTCTCCGCGACCCACAACTCCCATTGGTAGAGCTGTTGAGCCGTAAGCTGCTCGTTTCAGCCTAACCTCATCTTTAGCGGTTATTATCATGCGACAAAAAAGACCATCGAAAGCTTCAGCGTAAGTGTCTTCAACCTCAACCATACCTTAACCCAGCCTTCCTACGGCTTCACCCCTCACATTCTTACGGAATTCACTGCTTTCACGCATCAGTTTCTCCATGTTCAGTGAAGACACAAGCTCAACTCTTGGAAACGTTTTGCGACAAAGTCTGAAGAAGCATTTTTTCAGAGGTTGATACAGACCGAATTTTTCTATTGTTGAAGACTTCCATTCTCTAATCAAGTTTATCACTTGAGCTTTTCCAAACCTTCGGAAGACGTCAACCAGCACGGCTACTACAACCGCGTTTTCGGAAAGCACAGCGACCTCAGCTTCTCTAACCGCGTAGCAGTTGCCGTTGAAAGAAACCGTCAAGCCGCCTCCATTACGAATGAGTTTGAAAACCTCCACGTCTGTGATGCTGTCACCCACGTACATCACGTCTTTAAAATCACGTTTAAATCTAACTACTATGTCTCTTACGGCTACGGCTTTCTCAGAACCTCCAACAGGATTAACCTCCCGCAACATTTCGCCCACTTTCATAGCAGAGATTTCTTTCCAGAAGATTTCGTCCAACCTGTGCATTATCTGCTGCGCCTCTTTAGTGAGGTCCTTCAGAGATTGAGCACCAGCGGGAATCTTGAGCGTTGGCAGCTTGACCATTTCGGCGCTCAAATTCTTCAGTTTTACTCTTTCTTCTTCATTAGTTTCGTATTTGTCCATATTGAGTCGAGTGCAGTAGACGTTCTCGAAGGGAAAATCAATGAGATGGCAGAGAGCACGCATGTACTGTTCATAACTTGTGCTCACGATGAAAGCTGGCATGAAACCCTGAACGAATTGCAGCATCTCTCTGGCACCCGGAACCAACAGGACGTTTCTAGAAGAATACTCACTTACGGCCTTGTTTGTTACGCCATAAGCCTTTAAGAAGGGCAGAATCAGCCTCAACGTGTCTCCAGCCTTGTAACCTTCACGCCGCACAACATCAGCCAGAACATCGTCGTATCGACTGATCCAAGTGAAAAGACGGTTGCCATCAGGAATAAACTGGCTAGCCAGCTCGAAGGCGTTGTCGTTTTGCGAGAGGGGTCCTTCACAGTCGGAAATGAAGATTTTCTGAGACTCAACGGACTTGGCTGCTGAACTCATAACGTTTAATGCCTCAACCGTTTCATGTGCTCGATACTTTTAGAAATGTGTTCTTTCGAGGCTATGTCGCTTCTGTACCAGAGCGCTCCTCCCTTGATTGCCCTTATGCCTTCTAACGAGATTTGTCTGGCTGCTTGGATGTTTTCGGCTATGCCCACAACGCATATAGTCCTTGAACTTAAGGCATAAATTTCGCTGTTTCTGAGCTCCATCGATGCCGGATAGATTCTGATGTTGTCGCCGTATTTGCGGCTAAGCCTCTCCGCCTCATCCAAGTTTATGGGTGCGTCTACGTCTTCTTTTTTGACCAGCTCCGGAAAAGTCGAAGTGTATCCAGCATAGTTGGGCGGCGCCTTATAGGTTACAACCGACGCTTTATTCTCAACGGTCACGTGGGTTAAGTTTCCTTCGAGAATCTTGTAGCAAACGTCAACGAAGTCGTCTTTCAAAATGGGCAGTATGTTCTGAATTTCTGGGTCGCCTGGACGACTGTTGTTTTCCAAGAGTTTTGGTCCCCTTCCAGTGTGAATGAATGCATCATAGAACGGTATGCCACGCAAATCCGTGCTACTCGCTCTTCTGCGCAGCTCGTTGAAAAGCTTGTTCACAAGTTCAATTTCTTTTTCTCTGTCGTCCTTTACCATGAAGGGGAGGATGTCGTCTGAATCTTTGTAAGAACCCATTCCACCCGTGTTCGGTCCTTTGTCGCCGTCGAAGGCTCTTTTGTAGTCTCGGGTTTCAGGAAGAGGTGTAATGCGTTTTCCGTCGCAGAACGCTTGAAAACTCGACTCTTCTCCATCAACTTTTTCTTCGATAATCACGGCTCCCTGCTGGTAGTCGGCGACAAAATGCTCCCAAAGTTGTTCACGAGAATTGAAGTGGTCGCCCCAAACGCCTACGCCTTTACCAGCCGCCGGCCTGTCAGGCTTCACCACCACTTGGTTTTTCAACATATCTAACCATGAGTAAACAGCTTTTTTAGCGGCTGAAAGACTCTTGAAATCTTTCGGGTTGAAAACTTTGAATTCTGGATTGGCTTCAGGTGCCACTTCATGGAGAAGTTGGCGCTGCGCAACCTTGCTTGCTTCAATGGCAAAGTTCTTGGTTGGGCAAATAAGAGGAACACGCGTCTTGTCTTCCACTAGGTCTCGGATGCCTTCAATTATGGGTTTTTCTGGTCCCACTATCCCGAAGTCAATTTTGCCCTTGCGTTTCTTAACGAATCTGGCGATTTCTTGGATGTTGAGGTCTGGTATGACAAGGTGCTCTAGGGCTTTTTTCACGTTGAAAGGATTCTTTTGCTTGTCCACAACGTAGATTTCTGTTTTGTAGTTTGTGCTTCTAGCGAAAGCGTCTATCATGGCAGTTTCTCTGGAACCGTAAGAGACAATCAGCACTCTGACTTTTTCCATCACATCACGCTTGCCATCTCGTAGACGCGACCCGTCTCTTTGTAGCCTTTCTCAACCTTCTCTCTCATGTCGTCTGCCATTCTTTGAGCAAGCGGAGTGGGGTACCTACCTGTTACACATGCCATGCAGAGCTCGTCTTCACTCATGCCAATCGATTTTATGAACCCTTCAGGCGACTGATAGTTTACTGAATCAGCGCCGATTATCTTGGCGATTTCTTCAGCCTTATGACGAAAACCGATAAGCTCACTGTAGGTTGCCATGTCTATTCCATAGAAGCAGGGACCGATTATTCGTGGGAAAGTTATGAATAAATGAACCTTCTTTGCGCCTAATCTGCAAAGTTTCTCAATCACAACCTTCGTAGTGTCACCTCGGACAATGCTGTCCTCGGTTACCAAGACCTTCTTTCCCTTGATTCTATGTGCGAGAACGTTTATTTTTCTGTCAATCGTAGCGTGACGTTCTTCAGGCAGCAAGATGAAAGCTCGTTCCGTAACGTATCTATGCCTACGAATCGAGCGTTCCCATCTCAAACCCGTTGCTTCATGAACGCCATACGCTACATCGTCGCCTGTTTCAGGCATAGAAATGATTAGGTCAGCGTCCTTGGCGAATTCGGCGTATTCCCACGCCAAGTTTCGACCAAACTCTTCTCGCACCTCGTAAACGAATCGATTGCCAAGTCTGGAGTCGGGTCGAGCGAAGTAGGCGAACTCAAAGGCGCATAGGGCTCTTCTTCGGCAAGGAGCAATTTCTTCTCGGTGGAAGCCTTCTTTTGATGCAACAACTAGTTCGCCTGGTTCTACCTCAAAATCAAACTCGAAGCCGTTTATGTCCAAACCCACGGATTCTGAAGATACAGCCCACATGTTTCTCGTACGGTTGTGACCACAGCACAGAGGTTTAATGCTGTAGGGATCCTTGAATGCAAACAGCTCACCGTCTTGGGTTATTCCGCAAACAGAAAACGCTCCCTCTACATCATGCATACATGTTCTCACAGCGGTTGGCAGGTCCTTGGTTTCCAAGAGGCTCATGAGCATTTTTCTACCTAATAGTTCGAGGTCGCATTCACAGGAGAAGTTGGGGATTCTGCTCCTTATTTCCCATTTAAGCGGTACGCTGTTGACTATGTTGCCGTTAAACGACAAAGCTATCTTGGTGTCTTCTGCCTCAAGGACAACAGGCTGAGTGCCCTTGATGAGAGATGCTTCGTCCTTTCCACCCGAGGTCGTATAGCGCACGTTTCCTATGCCCACGTGCCCAGGCAACTTATCCAACCAAGTCTGGATGTCTTGTTTCTTGATTTTTGGAACAAGGTCCAAGCCTTTGTAAACGTGAAAGCTGCTGTCATAGGTTAGTATGCCGTGTGACTGATGACCGCGATGATTCTGCCCCCGCAGTCCCCAGTATACGTATGGGAAAACAGCGCCTTTTTGGAAATCTTTGGCGCCAAAGACTCCGCACTCTTCCTTGATTGCGTCTTCCATGCTTCAACCTTCAGCACCAGAAAAGACACAATACACGTATATATCAATTTTTATAACACAAATAAGTCAATTTAGACGTTAACATGTTTATATCTTGGCGAATGCATCAGCGTTTTTGAGGAGAATATCCTTTTTGTCAGCGGGGATAACAACGTTGGCGGCGTATTTATGGCCATCAGCCACGCCGAATCCTTCGGACGCCTTTATGACAAGGTCAACAGCGCCCAACATCTTGCCTCGGTCAATCAACTCGTGCAAGTCTCTGGGCACTCTAACCGAAACCTTGGCCAGCTTGCCTTTTAGTTTACCTTGCCATCCGGGCACTTCTGGTTGCACGTTCATGAAGCCGAAAATGTACTTGTCGAGTTTAATGAGTTTGGTTTGATAGGAGAGAAAAGAGCAGAACTGCCCAATCACTTTGGTTCCCATACCCTTGTAAAGGTCGCCTGCATCAAACCATTGCAAATGCGCTGTCTCTTCAAGTCGCTGCCTGTAAAGCCATCCGATCAGGCGTTTGTTCACGTTTTTTCTCTTTTCCTCCCACTCGTCAACCTTCTTCCTAACTTGGTCTGTGACACCAGAGAGGCAAGTTTGGACTCCCATTTCAGGTCCGCCTTCGTAGTAACCCACAGCGCCTAAGATTTGTAGCTTGGCAAAGAGGTCGGCGACGCTCATATTCAACTTAACTATCCTCATCTTGTTTCCTTCAACCTCGACCACGCCGTTTCTCTCTGCCTCCTCAAGCACGGTTTTGTTTAAACCAGCGTAGTCTTCTGGGATTTCGCGGCTGCCAACCAAAGCCAAATATGACAAGTCAATGTTGCGTTTGTTCAGGGCTCGGGCAAAGAGGTAGTTGCAGGTGGCGCCTGAAAACTCGGTGTCTCCTTCGAACCCGTAGTGTTCCAGATTGAGGTCGAACACTTTTGGGTCTGGTGCTTTCGGCGGGTTGTGATGATGGTCTAGGATGATTGCCAAGTTCTTGCTGGCGTTGACCTCGGAAATAAGGTCTGCATGGGCTGAGCCGATGTCGGAATAAAAAATGATTTCACCACTGCGCTTGTGAATGTCATCAATTACTTCTAGGTAAACTTTCTCCAAACAGAATGTTTTAACTCCGAAGCCTTCACGTTCTAAAGCTGCCTTCATAATCCCGCCTGAGCACAACCCGTCAGCATCGTCGTGATGCACCAGAGTGATTTCCTTAGCCTTGGCACTTCGTAGCTCTGAAATCGCGGAAGCAGCTCTTTTCTCGAAGTCTGTGAAACTCATGAGGCAGCCTCAAAATAAAATTGAAGCAGAGACTGTTTTAAAAATACTCTGCGCTAGATGACAGGTTCCTACGTTATTGTTTTGTTCGCTTCAATGTTTGCTCGTAGTATCTGCGACCATAAGTGAGAGTAATCTGATGAAAGCTTTGCGTTGGCGTGTTCACCTGCTCCAAGTTTCCTTCCGCAACAACTAACTCGTCTCTGAAGGCTTGCATGCGGAACTCCTCAACATAAGAAACAATGCGTAGAATGTCGTCCACAGGTTCGCCTTTAATAACATTCAATGGCTCGATTTGATAAACCGAGGGCATGAAAGCAGCGTCTTTATCGTCTATAACACGCGCTATCAATCTTGTCCAACCCTTTCGTGTAATGCTTGTTTTCGAAGTGTATTCATTTTGAATTTCTTCCCATCGCTTGACTGGTTCAAACTCGACTTTTATCGCCCTACCGCTCTTGTAGTCGAAGAGGGCGTAAACTTGCTTTCTCTTTTGGTGCCAGACATAGTCTTTTAGGCTGCAGTTTTTGAATTTCCAGCGCTTCTCCCTCACTGATTCCATTGTGTCAAACTCATTTCGTAAGGGTGTGTCTTTTTCATTATAAATTGTGCTCAAAGTCTCTCTGAGATGTTTCAGTTCTTCTCTTCCGTAGATGAGGAAGTCCAAGTCTGAGAAACTGGGATGATAAAAATCGTGAAGAAGGGAGCCGAACACGCCAAAGTCGGATTTGGACAGAGATGACCTCGGTTCAACGAGATTCAAAAGCTCGTGCAGGGCGCGAAGAAGCGGGTCTGTGTGTTTCTTCTGGGAAAGAGTTTTCAGTGTCTTGTCTGGATGTTTCGCTTTGATGATTTGGTCTTGATTAACACCTACAAGGCGAGTCTGCAGCAATGGAGACCAAACCATGTATTGAGGATATTTCTCTTGCACAAACCGTAAGCCTTCATCTGCATAAAACTTGTAGTAGATTCGCTTACCTTTAACTCTATAAGCTCTTGGATTCTCTGATTGAAAGATTTTGGCAGGCGCATATTCCGGGTCGCAGACAAAACCCTCAGGTGAATGAGAATAACCGTAAACCCGGAAGATTATGCCTTCTCTTGTGACTATGGCGTCTCTGTCTCTTAGTTTGAAACGGGCCAAAGATACTCGTCCTCACTGGTGCCTGAGCCCACAACAACCTGAAAGCTTACTCTACCGGTCTGCAAGTGTTCTACTCGCTCTAATACTCCCGAACCCTCAATGTAATCGCCTTTTTTTGCAATGTTTCTGTACATTCCAATCATCGACACAACAATGCTTGGAACTTTTTTGCTTTCTAATTGAAATGTTTGGTTGAGAGGTTTATAATCGGTGATTTTGTAAAGGGCTGGTCGAAACATGGCTTCGCTGTCGTCTGTAACCCTGCAACGAAATTTCACAGGCGCAATCACCGAGTACTTGTTGTCACCGTATTTGGTAACAACTTCTTCTAGTTTCCGAACAGCAGTGTAAACAAAGCCTTTCCCCTTGAATCGACCTTGATGCTTTCTTGCTTCATCCAGTTTATTGTTGTAAACAAGTTGAAGCGTTCCCTCATCTGCAAGTTTCTTCACGGCGGCTTCTAGTTTGCGAAAGTTTTGACCGCCATAAACGACCGAGTCGATGTCAGATTGAGCTGTTTCCATGCCTATCGCAATGGAACCATGCACTCCAAAGTCTTCAAGCGACACTTCTGAGGCGCTTGAAAATTCATTCAAGAGTTCTAAGGTTAAGTTTTGTAAGTGGTTGCGTTTTTTCTTTAACAACTCTTTTAGGCGTCGCTCTGGCGTGTAAACTCGCTTTATCGAGCTAAGCGTGGGACATATCAATTCGTTGCCTCCTCGATATGGACAACAATATAGGTAATCTGGGAATCTTTTGCGAAAAGCCTCTGTAAACCTCTCAAAATTGCTCACTGAATACAGTTTTTTAGGTCGAACAAATTCCGTCGAGCCAAGTTTCCAATGCGTGTCCAAATACTCGATTGGAAAAAACGATTTCAAATGAGAAGGAATATACTTGAGGAAGGAAAAGACTTGCCCTTCAGGGTGCTCATAACCAAACGTGTAAAAGATGAAGTTGTCTCGGGTGAGGAAGGCGTCGCCGTCTCTTGGATTCCATGACTCTTCCACTGAAACAACACACCTTATTTAAGCAGAACGAATGAATAGAAATGCAAGTCTAAGGGTTAAGGCTTATGCGAGGTTTCAGAGACAGAGACTATCTGCGGACAAAGGAGGGTTTTGTCTTCTGTGTTGTGGGTCCACTTCATCCGCCTAACCGAGTCATATCCTACCTCAAATACGCTCCCTCAAGGCTGGGAAAATGGGGCAGGGGCAAATGGCGCTTCAAAAGAGTGTTAAAAGATTACACCATTCCAAGCCTGCTGGAAACCTTTCGCCTCTTGGAAAAGGATTATCCTCACTATCTTTTCTATTCACCTTTCTACAACGTTCTCATGACCGCCGTACCGTTAGAATACATTGCACGCCACTACAAGCCCGAGGAACGGCTAGCTCAGCTCATGAAGGCTAAGCGCCAAGACATGCTACAAAAAAGACTAAAAAAGTTCGTATCGCTTTTAACCGAAAAAAGCGGGGTCTCAACAGAATTCTTCGGAGTCACCGGTTCCATACTTCTGAGCATCCATCGACTGAGCATATCCGACTTGGACGTAACAATCTACGGCTACAAAAACAGTTTGGCGGTGAAAAGAGCGTTAATTGATGCATTTTCCATTCGAAGCTCTGGGATAAAAAGGTTTGAGGGTTCAACACTAACTGATTGGTGCAAGAGCAAGACTCGAGTTCATTCCTTAACCTTTGATGAAGCCCTGCAGATTTACAAGCGAAAGTGGAACATCGGCGTGTTTGAAGACACTAAGTTTTCGGTTCATCCTGTCAAACTTGAAGAAGAGGTCGCGGAAGAATATGCAGATAAGGTCTTTGAACCCTTGGGACCCGCCGTGGTGGGCGCTGTGGTGCATCAAAACTCCGACTCCATGTTTCTACCCTCAGTCTACCAAGTGCGGGAGGCAAAAATAATCAAGGGACCTCAAGCCACAGACATCGAAGAGATAGTTTCCTATGAAGGATTGTACGGCGACATCGCTGAGATTGGAGAAACAATGCTGGTTAAAGGCAAACTTGAGCAGGTGACAGACAAGAAGAACAAGAGAAAATACCACCGGGTAGTAGTAGGCTCGCCTGAAGGAAAAGGCACAGAATACATCAAACTTATCTAAAGCTTTGCCTTCCCTCGCATACCAGACCAGCGCTTGAAAAGTTTGTGCTCAACGCCCAAGCAATCCAAGACTCTGCCCACGACAAAATCGACTAAGTCGTCTATCTTTCGGGGTTTGTGATAGAAAGCGGGCATGGCTGGAACCATGAAAACACCAAGCCTTGCTGCTTCCATCATGTTACGCAGGTGAACCACGTTTAAGGGAGTTTCTCGAGGCACTACAACTAAGCGGCGTTTCTCCTTCAACGCAACGTCAGCGGCACGCAAGATGAGGTTGTCAGCAAACCCGTGTGTGATGCCGGCTAAGGTTTTCATGCTGCATGGGATAATTACCATTCCATCCGTTTTGAAGGACCCGCTCATCAAGGGCGCTGTTAAATCGTCCACGTTGTAAACATGGGTCGCCAGTCTCTCCATGTGCTCCCTCTTCATCTCAAGCTCGTGTTCGATTACCTTCTCTGCTGCTTTGCTTATGATGAGGTGTGTCTCCACCTTTCTTTCTTTTAATACTTCAAGCAAGCGTTTGCCGTATAAGACACCGCTGGCGCCTGTTATGGCTACGACTAGACGCAAATTCCGTTGGCACGCACCCTAAGTTACTTGAAGGCTTAGAACCTCTTTCAAATCTGCCTTGATCGGACCCAGCTTGCCGCCGTAGTTTCCAGCCGAAATTCGGATAACGCCGGGAACTTTTACAGCTGCCTTTACGCCCTCCGCCATGGCTCGTTTAATAGCGTCAAGGTTCAAGCCGTCAATCACGATTTCGTAGACTGCGTTAACGTTGTCTGGAACATTAGAGTCGGGTAGAAGTTTCTTCAGTCTTGGACAGAATTGATGAAAGGTGGACGCCTTCAACTTGTACTTCAGCGAACCTGCTTTGGAGCCTGAACGACAGACGCCGCCCGGAAAGGGCAGAATAATCTTTTCCTGTAGCTGGTTTATTGCGTTCACAGCTTCCTCCGCAGCTTGCAAGCCAGCTTTCTGGTTTTCAGCCATGATTAGGAAGTTTCCGCCTCCTATCGTGTTTACTGCTCCGAAGCGGTCTTCCACAATGAACTCTCCTTCCATCACGGGTATGCGCCAAACCTTTCGCTCATACAACGTGTCTCTCTTCTGGAATCCGTCGCCAAAAAAACGAAGGCTGCGCCCGACCTTTAATCGTCTTTTGGCTTCAGGCAACGCATCGAAGGCGGCGGTGGTGGGACAAGTCATGACGCATTGACCAATCCTCAGAATCATCTGCGCCTTCAAATCGAGCCGTGAACGATGGTAAATTTGAATAATAACGCCTACTCGTTTGTCTGGCGTCTTCTCTGGAGCCACGATGCCTTCGATTCCCGCCTCGGCAGGCGACATAATTATCGATGTGCCGAAGCCTGTGGCTGTTTTAGCTGCGGTTAATGCCCACTTTTCGTTTTCCGCCGTTATCAATACGCGACCAGCCCACATGGGGAACATTTCGGCGAACGTGTTCTCAATTTCTACCGAGGTTCCTGTTCCTGTTGGATACTTGAAGGTTTCAGTTTGCATTGTTGTTTCCTTTCCTAAGATTTTGTTGCTCTCGCTTAATCACGCATTTTAAGTATGTTCAATAGTCTTAGTCTTCTTTAAGAGTTTTTGCTGCAGTCAATCTTCCCTTTTTTTTTCTGTTAATTCCGCTAATCCGCATGTTCGCTAAGCCACGCTAGATAAGTTTCGGGCTTCATGAAGAGAGGTGTAAGTGTTAAATGACCACACTGAAGTATGTACCTGTTTCATGCAGAGGTGTTAGATAAATGGGCGTAGCCTTAGCCTGCATAGCTCCACACGGCGCAGAGATTATTCCACAGTTAGCAGGAGATAAGCTGGAAGCGTTTAGCAAGACAACACGGGGTATGGAAAAATTAGCCAGTTTAATGAGAAAACAGAAAATTAAGACCATCGTTATCGCAACTCCGCACAACGTGCGTCTACGAGGAAACATCGGAGTGATAACCTCTGAATTTGCAGAAGGCAGCCTCCAAACAGAAAACGGCTCCGTTACGATTCGTTTCCAATGCAATCGAGCTTTAGCAGAAGAAATCTTGCGCTTAGCGAAGGAATCCAAACTGCCTACTGTAGGAGTCAACTATGGCACTGACGCAGGCTCATCTTCCTGCATGCCTATGGATTGGGGAACCCTGATTCCGCTTTGGTTCTTCGGATCCAAAGCTACCAAACCACGCATAATCGTAGTGACGCCTTCAAGAGAAATCCCGATGGGAAATCTAGTGAAGTTCGGCAGAGTGATTACTGAAGCTGCCAAAAAATCTCACGAGAAGGTTGCTTTTGTGGCTAGCGCTGACCAAGCGCACGCACATGATTCGAAAGGACCCTACGGCTTTCACTCAGACGCATCAAAATTCGACAAACAAGTCAAAACAGCAGTCAAGGAAAATAACCTTAGAGCGCTGCTCAGTTTGGAGAAGCGATTCGTAGAGAACGCAAAGCCAGACAGCCTGTGGCAAATAGCCATTCTGATTGGCGTTTTAGAGCGGGTTCCCATGAAGGGAAAACTAATCTCCTATCAGGCGCCCACATACTTCGGAATGCTATGCGCCGCTTACATACCTACTTGAGCCTAGAAAAATACTTATCTACAAACGCTTTGTATGCTAAGACTCCGTCGGCGACTCGTGAAAAACATTGAAGATAGCTTCAGAGGTCAATCGGTATGTTCTTCGTATCCGTTCGTTCAGCCGCAACGCTAGGCTTTACCTAATGGCAACGACGCTTCTGGGTTTAAGCTCTGGTATCTGGGGAGTGATATTCTATCTATACCTCAATTTGGATGAAGTAGGCTTCCAACCATACTTCATCGGCAACATGTTCACAGCCAGCGCAATAGCAACAGGAATAGTAGCATTACCAGCCGGCTTGTTATGCGAGCGCATAGGCACCAAGAGAGCACTGCTTGTCAGTCAGACGTCAAACATTATCAATATCATACAAATAGTCGCACTGCACCCTTCTATCTTGCTTCTCGCCAGTCTCATCTCAGGTTTAATAGGCACCATAGGCTGGGTGGCGTCAGCACCGTTCATGATGGAGAATAGTCGACCAGAAGAACGCACATACTTGTTCAGCATAAGCTGGGCTGTAATGGTAATAATGGGAGTCATAGGCAGCTACATAGGCGGCGTCTTGCCAGAAACTTTAAACGCAGCCTTGGGAGTGCGCGTCGGCGCAGAAATAGGGTCAGTGACTGGTTACCGCATCGCATTAATGGTCTCCATTGCGTTGGCAGCTGCCATCACAGTTCCGATTCTATTCATAAAAGAAGACAGAACGATAAAAAGACAAAAAGCGGGTGCACTTTTAAGTTTAAAGAACATTAAGAGCCCGTCAACAATAATTAGATTTATGGTACCAACTGGACTTGTAGGCTTCGGCGCAGGATTTATAGTTCCGCTCTTCAGCATATTCTTTAAGCTCAAGTTTGCCGCAACTCCAGAAGAGGTGGGCACTATATTCGCTTTAGGCAATGTTACTCTGGGCATTGGCACGCTTGCGGCGCCTACGTTGTCAAACAGGATAGGCAAGGTTAAGGCTGTGGTTGTCTGTCAGTATTTTTCTATGCCGTTCATTATGTTCATGACGCTTTCGCCCAACCTGGCTCTGGCTGCAAGCGCTTACCTCATCCGTGGAGCCTTGATGAACATGGCAGGGCCAGTGAGCACAACGTTTCAGATGGAGATGGTGACCCAGAGTGAGCGCGCCACGACCAGCGGCTTAATGATTATGGCGGATAACATCCCTCGCGCTCTGACCGCTTCAATCTCAGGCAAGATGATGACGGGAAGCGACTTTTACACACCTTTTCTGTTCACCACGGCGACCTATTTCGTGGCGAGCTCCTTGTATTTCGTGTTCTTTAGAAAAGCCGAAAGTGTAAAGTGAGTTTAGTATCTTTCTTGAAACTTTTGGTTGCTTTTAGTTGTTTTTTGTTGGAGTAAGTTGTCGTTTAGCAGAGTTAGAATGGGAGTAGATTGCGTGTGGTCTCGCTTGGATTCTTTTTCTCTTCGTTCTTCTTGAGTTTAGCTAATACCATTGACTTGGCGGTTTCGTAGGCAACTTTGTAGTCTAGTATTCCTTTCGGCGACTCCACTGCCTGTTTGAAAAGCTGGGCTTCAATCTTGTTCTTGAACGTGCCGATGGCTAAGGCGCCGATGCCCCAGACTCCAGATAGCATTTCCACGTTTTCGTCAGTTGCCTTGAGTCCCTCCACACCTAATGGTGGAACAGCGTTAATATCAGCTATAACCTTGCAGTGCTTTCCAGACTCTTTGAGTACGTTTAAGGGTAGAAGCGCCACTCCAGCCGCGCCAGCAGCCAGTATCACCTGTGAATCCTTAATTGCCTGTCCGATTTCTTCTGGTGCAGAAGCCTTGACCCCGCAGGCTCGCTCAGCGCCTATTTCTTGGTTGATTTTGTTTGCGACAGCCGTTGACCTTGTCAAGTCTCTGGATGTCACAACCACGTTTGCGCCTTCTATGGCGTAGAGGCGAGACGCAACTTGCCCGACTGGTCCTGTTCCCGCTAGAACTGTGACGGTTTTGCCTTTGAAGTCTCCTAAACCCTTCTCCAACGAAGTTGACAGTGTTTTCGCTACGGCTGCAGAAGCTGTAGTGTAGGCTCCCCGTGGGTCGACGATAACAGCCAACTCGAATGGTGGGAACATGGTTTTCTTGGCGATTTCGAGGATTTCCATAGCTTTTTCAACATCGTAGCCGCCTATGAACAACTTTGTCTGTTTAGCTCCGTCGGGTCCACGTGGAAACATGGCGTCTTGAATGATTCGCTTAGAATCTGCGGGCTCAACGTTGCTGTAGGATAGGATTTGGGCGTCTGGGAACAGGTCTACGGCGGTTAAGATGTCGAAGGGGCTGGCGTGCTTGTCTGTGTCAAGGAATATTATAACCGTCTTTTTGGCTGGTTTTGACATTTCTTTTTCACCCGTTGTGTGATTGAGTTATAACCTTTACATGCTGGTTCCGTTTTAAAGCTTATTGCATACTTGGCTTGAGCTGAAAAGAACCATTGATGAAGCCTGTTAGAGTGAATAGAAGATTTATCCACAAGTGTTATCTCTACGAATTGAACCATATTATATTCCAGAATGTTGGGAGAGAGAATGTTCTGGAAAAGGGCATTTTCTGGGACAATGACTGCATTTTTGTTAATCAGCTTGCTTTCATTAACATTCACTGTTCAAATTTCCAAATCAGAAGACGTAGTGAGCCCTAAGTTAAATGCGATGAGCAGTTTTTGGGCTGGAACCGTTTGGAACAAGACATACGGGGGAACAGGCTCTGACCAAGCCATTACGGTTATTCAAACGACTGACGGAGGATACGCCTTAGCTGGTGTCACCAACTCCTCTGGTTCTGGTAACTATGACTCTTGGTTGGTCAAGACCGATTCGGTCGGAAATATGCAGTGGAACAAAACATATGGGGGAACAGGCTATGAAGCTGCCTATACAGTAGTTCAGACCGTTGATGGAGGATACGCCCTAGTAGGATACACGACGTCTTTTGGCGCTGGCAGCTCTGATTGCTGGTTGATTAAAACGGATTTCAATGGAGTCATGCAATGGAACAAAACATACGGAGGAACAAACTACGACTATGGCATTCGCGTGATTCAGACAAGCGATGGAGGATACGCCTTGGCTGGTCAGACCTATTCCTTTGGTGCTGGCAGCATTGATTTTTGGTTGGTTAAGACAGATTCAGCGGGAACCATGCAATGGAACAAGACATACGGAGGAACAAACTATGATTATCCCTTAGCACTGATTCAAACGACTGATGGAGGATACGCTCTAGCGGGCTACACCGGCTTATACCCAAACGTTGATTCTTGGTTGGTTAAGACAGATTCCAGTGGGAACATGCAGTGGAACAAAACATACGGAGGAACAGGCTATGATGTCACATGGTCTGTGGTTCAAACCGCTGATGGCGGATATGCCTTAGGAGGCTACACCTCTGATGACTTGGTCAACATTGATATGTGGTTGGTAAATACTGATTCATCTGGAAACATGCAGTGGAACAAAACATACGGAGGAGTAAGCATTGACTTTGCCTTTTCCATAATTCAGACAAGCGATTTTGGATACGCTCTAGCAGGCTACACTGGATCCTATGGAGCTGGGAAAGAGGATTTCTGGTTGATAAAACTCACGCCTACAACAATTTACATCCGTGCTGACGGCTCGGTTGACCCTTCAACAGCACCAATACAACGAAACGGAAACCTCTACACGTTGACTGACAACATCTATACGAGTGCTACATATGGAATTGTGATTGAGAGAAACAATATTACATTGAACGGAGCAGGTTACACTGTTCAAGGCATAAGGGCTTCTGGTTCTAGGGGTATATATCTATCAGGAAGAAACAACGTAACAATCCAAAGCATGGAAATCAAAGCATTCTGGTACGGCATCCTTCTCGATTCTTCTCTATACAACAGCATATCTAGAAACACCGTGACAAACAACTCTCTATCTGGCATTGTTATTTATCATTCAAACTATAACAGTATATCCGACAACAACATAACAAACAACGATGATGGCATCTATCTCAATAATTGGTCTTCAAACAACAGCATAACTGGAAACAACATAATAAACAACGGAGATGGCATCGTGTTTATTTATTGGTCAAAATATAACACCATATCTCAAAACAACATAACAAACAACGGGCAGGGACTCGTGTTTTCTGAGTATTCTTCAAACAACAATATATTCAGGAACATCATAACAAATACTTGGCGGGCCATCGAGCTCTATCGGTCCTCATACAACAGCATTTCTGAAAATAACATAACAGCAAACAGTGGCTATGCCATCTATCTCTCATTGTCTCTGAATAGTTCCATTTACCATAATAACTTCGTAAACAATGTATATCAAGTCTATACCTATTCATCGGAGAATAGTTGGGATGATGGTTATCCTTCTGGCGGCAACTATTGGAGCAACTACAACGGAACCGATCTTTACAGGGGTCCAAACAAGGACCAGCTTGGAAGCGACGCAATAGGCGACATACCATACGTCATCAACGTTAACAATCAGGACCATTATCCGCTTATGGGCTTTTTCGGTTCCGCGACTCCAACAGGAGACGATGTGGCAGTCTTTCCAAAGGAAGACGTGAGTCTAGTCTTCAAAAAGGTGGAAAGAAAAGGCAGTACGCGCGTGAAAGAGTTTGGAGGTAGCCCGCCGCTTCCGTCAGGGCGAGTGTTGGTAGGACCATACTACGACATCAAGACCACAGCCAGCTATTCAGGAGTTATAACTATTAGAATAATCTACGACGACACTGGCTTGACCCCTGAACAGGAGAGCAGCCTCCAACTAGCCCATTGGTTACTATTAGGCGACATAACAGGCGAGACCCCCAACCCCTACGAGTTCATATCAGACGGCAAAGTTGACATCAAGGACATAGCCATAATCGCCAAGTACTTTGGACAGAACGTGCCTCCGGCACCCCCAGAGTGCGACATAAGCGGGCCAACACTGGGCATGCCAGATGGAAAGATTGACATACGAGACGTAGCCCTCGCAGCCATAAATTTCGGGAAAACGGCACAAGCAATAGACATAACGACGTATCTGGACACGGAAAACAACGTAATCTACGGAGAAACGGACCATTTATCAATCTTCGGCGTACACAGATTCGGATAAACGCAAGCGACAGTCCACCTCCTTTTTCTCTTGAAGAACGAAAATATGCTTTGAGTGATAACCTTAATAGGTTACGATATGGTTAGTAGATTTTTCAACATCGCCTAGTAAGGCTTCACATCTCATAAACGGAGAAGCATCGATGCCCAGTTTAAAGGTCTTACTGCTCACTGGTCGAACCCTAAGGCAGGGACAAGGAAAAGAATACGGGAAACTCTCTGAAAGATACTGGAAAAGCGTGGCAATATGCGAACTAGACCCAGACGACATGAAAAAACTGGGCATAAAAGAGAACACCCCCATGAAAATCTCCACCGATTATGGTTCAATTGTTGTGCGCGCCGTCAAATCACTGCGAGCACCTCACGCTGGAAGAGTCTTCATTCCGTATGGTCCATGGGCAAGCATCATTGTCAACCCGAAAACTCATGGCTCCGGCATGCCTTCGCTTAAGGGAATAACTGCAACAATAGAGATAGCGACAAGCGAAGAGAAAGTGATGACTCTACCAGAGCTACTTCAAAAACACTACAGAAAGGAGTAGAGGCACAGAGATGATAATCATTTCCAATGTGACGTGCCCCGTGTGCGGCTCGCTCTGCGACGACCTAGAAATAGAAGTGAAAAACAACATCATAACGAAAGTGAGAAACGCCTGCGGCATGGGCGAGTCCAAATTCCTCGGATACTCAGCGCACCGACCCAAAAAACCACTAATCAGAAAAAACGGGGAACTAGTTGAGGCTTCTCTGAGCGCGGCAATTAAAAGAAGCGCTGAAATTCTCGCCAAGGCTTCTTACCCAATCCTATATGGCTGGTCCAACACCAGCTGCGAAGCCCAACGGGTCGGCGTTGAACTGGCTGAAGAGGTAGGCGGCGTAATCGACAACACATCCACCATTTGTCACGGACCATCCGTGTTGAGTATTCAAGACGTTGGTTTCTCCACATGCACGCTTGGACAGATTAGGCATCGAGCCGATTTGGTTCTTTACTGGGCAAGCAACCCCTGGAGTGCTCATCCACGCCACATTGAAAGATACACAAACTTCACCGAGGGCAGATTTCGCTCAAGCGAATGGAACAAATACCTTTCAGGTCTCGGCGCCCACAGGTCAAAGCAAGCAAGGCAAAGGGCAGCCAAACTAGCAGGCGACATAGGCGTAGCATCGACTGAAACAGCAGTTAAGGAAGAACAGGTGCAATGTCTGCCTCGCACCTTGTTCGAAAAAGAAAGAAAAATGATTGTCGTGGATGTGCGGAGAACCCGCAGTGCAGACATAGCCGACTACTTTCTACAGGTTGAGCCCAACAAAGACTACGAGATTTTCCAAGCACTGCGCCTCCTTCTTAAGGATGAAGAATTGGAAGTTGACTCTGTCGGCGGCGTGCCAGTGGAGGTTTTAGAAGACTTAGTCGATGTGCTGGTCGGATGCGAGTTCGGCGTCTTGTTTTTCGGCGTCGGCTTAACCATGAGCGAGGGCAAGCTTCGTAACATTGAAGCTGGAATATCACTGGTCCGAGACTTGAACCAGTACACTAAATTCATCATCATGCCGATGCGGGGTCATTATAATGTCACTGGAGCCAACATTGTTTCAACGTGGCAGACAGGCTATCCCTTCGCCGTAGACTTATCACACGGCTATCCACGTTACAATCCAGGCGAGACTTCAGTCGTTGACATATTAAGTAGGGACGAATCGGACGCCGCACTCATCGTGGCATCAGACCCAGTGGCACACTTCCCAAAAGAAGCCGCACAAAACCTCATAAAGAACCCAGTAATCGTGATCGACCCAGAAACAACAGCCACCTCAATGGTCGCCGATGTTGTGTTGCCCAGCGCCATAAGCGGCATAGAGGTTGATGGCACAGCGTACCGAATGGACAGGGTCCCCCTACCATTAAAGAAGGTTGTGTCGCCGCCTAAGACTTTGCTCTCAGACGAACAGATACTGCAGAAGATTCTCCGTGAAGTGCGTCGACTAAAAATGAAGACGGGAGGGCTTGGCAATGGCTGACCTGCTGATTAAGAACGGGTTCGTCTATGACCCCCTCAACGGCATAAACGGAGAAAAAATGGACATCGCTGTCAAAAACGGCAAAATAGTCGACAAACTAAATGGCAGAAAAAAGAAGACGATAGACGCTTCTGGAATGATAGTGATGCCCGGAGGAGTGGACATCCACTCACACATAGCTGGACCGAAGGTCAACGCTGGACGCTTGCTCCGACCAGAAGACCACTTTAAAGATGTGGAAGTCAAAACAAAAATTACACGGGCTGGAGTTGGGCGTTCAATTCCATCAACGTTCACGACGGGTTACCGCTACGCTAGAATGGGCTACACCACCGTTATGGAACCTGCCATGCCGCCGCTCATGGCACGCCACGTGCACGAAGAATTAAACGACACCCCCATAATCGACAAAGCTGCTTTTCCACTGTTAAGCGACAGCTGGTTCGTGCTTGAACCCTTACAGAAAGGCTTGATGGAGCAGTGCGCCGCTTACGTGGCTTGGACCATGGAAGCCACAAAAGGCTACGCCATAAAACTGGTCAATCCAGGCGGGCTTGAGGCATGGGGTTTCGGCAGAAACGTGAGAAACATTGATGACACTGTTCCGCACTTCAACATTTCGCCTCGCGAAATTATACAAGGACTGTGTAAAGTCAACCAGTTGCTTCACCTGCCGCATACGATTCATGTTCACACTAACAACTTGGGGAAGCCTGGAAATTACAGGACATGCTTGGAGACCATGAAGTGCGTCGAAAACTTAGCTAACGACGGCAAACCAGTAATTCACATAACGCACTGCCAATTCAGTTCCTTTAAGGGTGATGATTGGCGAACTTTTGAGTCAGGTGCTGAAGAAATCGCAAAATACGTGAACATGCACAGCCACGTCACAACTGATATGGGACAGGTTGTATTCACCGACACTACTACCATGACGGCAGATGGACCGTTCCAGTATATTCTCTATCAGTTGAGCCACAACAAGTGGATAAACAGTGACGTTGAGACCGAAACCAGCGCAGGGATTGTGCCCTTCAGGTATAAACGCAGCAGTTTTGTGCACGCAACTCAATGGTCAATAGGGCTTGAGTTGGCGCTGCTCATCAAAGACCCGTGGAAAATCTACATGACAACCGACCACCCAAACGCTGCGCCCTTCATTTTCTACCCGAAAATATTATCGTGGCTGATGAGCCGAACCGCTCGAGAAAAACTCATGAAGAAAATCAGCAAGCGGGCGCGTCACAAGAGCCTTCTTCCCACGATAGACCGAGAATACACGTTTACTGAGTTGGCTATAGCGACAAGGGCTGGGCAGGCTCGGTCGCTGGGGTTGAGGCAGAAGGGACATTTAGGTATGGGAGCCGACGCCGACATCGCAATCTTCAACATCAACCCTGAACAAGTTGACCCGTCGAAGCAGTATAGGCTGGTCCGCAAGGCTTTCAAAAACGCGGCGTACACGATAAAAGACGGGCAAATCGTAGTCAAAGACGGAGAAATCGTCAAACCGATTGAAGGCAAAACCTTCTGGGTAAAGCCCGAACTCTCCAATCCAGCCAGAGAGATTTCTCCTCGGTTGAAAGAAGCCTTCGAAGACTATTATACGGTACAGTATGAAAACTACATTGTGCCTGAGCATCACCTAGCTGTTCCTCATCCAATCTCGGTCAAAACGGAGGTCTAAACCATCCAAGCCGTTGTGAGCCTTCAGCCAAAATACCTGTTTAAGGTTCCTGTTGAAGCTTCATGCATCTCTCCCGATGTTTTCGCAGGCAAAAACCTAGACGAAATTGCAAAGCTGCCTTTATTAGAAGGAAACAAACAACGCAGTTTAGGAGAACTCTTCGAAATCGAAGGAGAGCCGACAGACAAACCAGAAAACCTGGGCATTCATGTTCAAGGCGACGTTCACAAGGTTAGAAGAATAGGGGCTGGAATGTCTGCTGGCGAAATAGTCGTTCATAGAGACGTTGGCATTCACTTGGGCGAAGAGATGAAGGGTGGAAGAATCACTGTGGGAGGCAACGCTGACTCTTGGTTGGGTGCAATGATGAAAGCTGGAACAATAGAGGTTAAGGGAAACGCAGGCGACTATGTTGGCGCTGCCTACCGTGGAAGCGTCAAGGGCATGCGAGGCGGAACCATAATCATCCATGGGAACGCTGGAAACGAGCTCGGTTGCTTCATGAGGAAAGGCTTAATCAAGGTTTATGGGAACGCTGCACAGTTTGCTGGCATTCACATGAAAAAGGGCACGATATTCATAATGGGTGATTCGGAAGGCAGGGCAGGCGCCGAAATGACTGGTGGAAAAATAATAGTTAATGGCAAAATTAAGGAAGTCTTACCAACATTTTATATTGACAGCGTTAAGGCTAAGGTTAAGGTCAACGGAGACGAAGTTTCTGGATCTTTCTACGTTTTTTTGGGCGACATGATTGAACAGACGGAAGGCAAGCTTTACGTTGCGAAATCTCAGAATCCACACCTGAAGTTTTATGAGCAGTACCTGTAAGCTAGTTGTGAGGATACGGCTTGTCTCAAATTGAACTCAGTGTGAACCGAAAGGCATTGAAACTTGTGGAAAAACTCTGCGCCCGCAGTGATGAATACGGTGTAACCATCAAACAGACAAGCGCAGGCACAACACTTATTGATGCTGGAATAAAGGCGAAAGGCGGCTTTCAGGCTGGAAAAATCATAACAGAAATATGCTTAGGCGGACACGGCAAAGTCGAAATCCACCCCATAAGATACGATGATTTGGTTCTGCCTTCAGTCTTTGTGTACACCAATTATCCAGCCATGTCAACGCTAGGTTCACAGTTCGCGGACTGGCAAATCAAACAAGACGATTTCACTGCTATCGGTTCGGGTCCAGCTCGAGCGCTGGCGAGAAAAAATCGTGAGCTGTATGAAAAAATCGGTTACGAAGATGAAGCTGACAGCACGGTGTTAGTGCTGGAGACCGGTGCTGAACCGCCTAAACAAGTGATTGAGAAAATTGCTGATGACTGCAAGGTTTTGCCTAGCAAGTTGTGGTTGATTCTTGTTCCTACCACCAGCTTAGCTGGCTCAACTCAGGTTTCTGGACGCATTGTTGAGACGGGCTTGCACAAGCTCATGAAAGTTGGTTTGGACCCTAAGCAAGTGACGAACGCGTTTGGTTCGGCGCCTATTGCGCCTGTTCATCCAAAGTTTGCGGTGGCTATGGGTCGAACCAACGACGCTATCTTGTATGCGGGCTTAGCTCACTATGATGTAAAGGGTTACAGCGACGAACGACTTGAACAGATTGTGCAGGAGGCGCCTTCTTCGGTTTCGAAGAGTTATGGGCAGCCTTTTCAGCAAATTTTCAAGAATGCCAACTACGACTTCTACAGGATTGACCCGAACTTGTTTGCGCCCGCAGTGGTCTCAGCGTGTAACCTGGATACAGGCAGTATGTTCAAGACAGGCGATGTCAACATCGAAGTTTTCAAGCGTTCTATTGGATTCAAAAAGCAAGTGTGAGGTTTAGTTTGCCTTGAGTGAGTCTAAGGCTCTTTTAAACGAGTTGTCCGACGCAGTTGTGGCTGGAAATGTCTCGAAAGCTTGCAAACTCGCAGAAAAAATAGTTAACCAAGGTGGTTCCGCCAGTTTGGCTCTGGATAAGATGATGGACGCCATGCGTGTGGTGGACAAGAAATACGAGCGGAAAGAGTACTTCACCGTGGATGTGGCAGCTGCTTCAACAGCCATGCGAGAAGCCTTCAAGGTTCTAGAACCCTACTTGAAAGTTAAACCTGCAAACATTGGGGGCAAAATTGTTATCGGGTCGTTGAAAGGGAACATTCAGGGCTTAGGCAAGGACATCGTTGCTGCCGCATTGAGGTCGGCTGGTTTTCAAGTTGTGGATTTGGGTGTAAATGTTTCGCCGGAAGGTTTTGTCGATGAAGCCATGCGGGAGAAAGCAGACATTATTGCGATTTCTGTATCTGTGGATGAAACTGTTCCTTTTTTGAGAGACGTTGTTAACATTTTGCGGAAGAAGGGATTGAGCAAAAAAGTGAAAACCATTATAGGCGGAAGAGCAGTTTCAGAAGAAACATGCAAAGACTACGACATGAATGCCTATGCCAAAGACGCTTGGGACTGCGTGAAAAAAATCAGAGACCTACTCAACCGTTAGCTTAAGTATAATTTTGGAGGGTTTAAACAGT
>Ga0315314_1000712_pt1 | contig 33578 bp, 33 predicted proteins | sample TDP9_MG_FD_203631 | JGI IMG/M metagenome (GOLD analysis project Ga0315314, IMG submission 203631) | Freshwater sediment microbial communities from Lake Towuti, South Sulawesi, Indonesia - TDP9 | ecosystem: Environmental > Aquatic > Freshwater > Lake > Sediment | place: Indonesia: South Sulawesi... | reverse complement strand
TTCAGAAAGTTCTGGGACGGAAAGCACGGAGATATTGCTGTTCAGACGAACGTCGAGGACCAAAGACTGGGTGTCGACGTGTATGTACTGTCGAAACTTGAGGTTAACGTCATAGAGAGGAAATGGGGGCAAGGCGCGAAGGCAATAGGTGGAGAAGTAAGAATCAAAGACCTGCAGAAAGCGCTCGAACTGAAGAAGCGAGGATACCTTGTGCTTCCCGACCCTGAGGACAAGGCTGTGCAGGAAGCCTTCAAGGAAGGAGTGTTCACCACATTCGAGAGGCACAGCAGAGTCGGAATGCCCGAGCACAGGAGTTTCGTTGAAGACGTTGAATGGTTGAGACAGCAAGGCGCCAAGGTCGTAACCCTCAAGACAGGCGCCTACAGACCCTCGGCCGTCGCCTTCACCATGAAGGCGGCCTCAGAGGCTAAGGTGGATTACGTCACATTTGACGGAGCTGGTGGCGGAACAGGCATGAGTCCAGTCCCCATGATGGATGAAATGAGCATGCCCACGGTCTACCTGGAGACGCAAGTCCTAAGATGCGCCGAACTGCTGCGAAAGAAAGGGAAGCATGTCCCTGACCTGATAATGGCGGGAGGTTTCATCAAGGAGAGTCAGATGTTCAAAGCCATAGCGATGAGTAATTTCGGGGACGGCCCGTACGTGAAGGCGATCAACATGGCGAGATCTCCCTTGACCGCCGTCTTCAAAGGATCGTACTATGTGGAACTCGCCGAGAAGGGCCAACTTCCAAAAGTATTCGCAGAACGGTATGGCACAAGCCCAGAAAAGTTCCTCGTAGCAGCCTTTGATCTGAAGAGCCGGTTTGGCGCAAGATCCAAAGAGATCCCATGGGAGGCGATGGCTCTCTGCGGGTACTTCGATAGGCTGCGCGTGGGGCTGCAGCAGCTAATGGCCGGCTGTAGAAAATGGAAGCTCAACCTCATAGACAGAAATGATATCTTCGCGCTAACAGAGAGAGCCTCGAGGATTACTGGAATTCCTCTGGCTGAGGAATCGGAGAAAGACGCCATAGAGAGAATCTTAGCATAGGGAATTCTCGCTCTTTCCCCACTAACTGGCCCCTTTGCAGTATCCCGGTAGGTTCGCGAGTTCTGATACTACTCTTCGACTCGGCCTGTATACGAGGTACCCGGCCAAGCAAAGCACCAAGATCCAAGCGGGATAGTCAGACATCTCAGGCATTCGATTGCGAGAGACAAAATGCCTTTCTAGAGTCTCTAGTCCACAGAAGACCCCTGAGGGATCTCCTCGTGTTTTTCCAAGAACGCTGTGAGGAATATCGCATACTCACACGGGTGCTCATCTTGAACGAGGGATTTTATGATCTTGATCTTGCCTCTCTCGCCATGTCCGACTCTTGAAATGACGTATTCAATTGTCTTCTTCCGCAGGTTGCAGAGCCAAGGTTTCTGCTGCGTCTTCACCAGTTTGTAGTAAGGGCAACTCTTGTACTTGAGTGTGAATCCCCCCTCAAAGTATTCTATCTCGGCTTCTATGCCTAGCTCCTTGTACATATCGATCAGCCTGTCGCCTACTTCCCTGGTCCTCCATGGATAGTCTTCAGGAAATAGCTCGTCTAACTGTGGCTTTTCGAGGGCGAACGCCTCCTCGACAGAGTCACAGGACATTGTGTCGACAAGCGACTGCATTAACTTCTTGCGGGGCATGGGTTCCAAGGCAGGCTTTTCCAAGACTTTGATGTTGAAGGTCAGAAGATTCTGAAAGACGTTGCTTGAGACATCGTAGCCGAGTTCTCTAAACATCGATTCTACGAGAGTTCGCTGGCCGTTCATGACGAGCGGATCAATTCTCTTGAATATCATCGTAACGTGTTCATCATCAACAAATCGAACTTCCGCGTCCGGTTGACTGGCGCCGATGTCCTTGAGAATGAAGCTCCGCGAGAACCTCCGGATCTTGTCGGGATCATTCCGTGCAAGTATGCGTATGGCGTTGCCGATGCGAACACCGGTCGCGCGGTACGCATCATCGAATCTTTGCTTGTAGGTTTCATATGTTTTCGACGCGAAAGAATTGAAAAGTTGCCTAGGAACAGGGATAACGTCCAAGAATTGCCTGCCGATTGTTTGGAAAAGGCTTAGCTCAACAAGTTGGTCAAGAAGGGTCTGATCTTCTGTGCCCACATACTGAACCGTCATGTTCACAGTAGTGTGATCCACTGAGTAGGTTACCAGTTTCCATCCTCGCGTCGCGAGCATGACAGAAAAAACTGCGACGGACAATCGAGCTACGGGCGGAGTACTCACTTGGAACACGAGCTCCAACGTGTTCCTCCCCTTTTCTGCTAGCACCTTAGCTTGCTTGAACCAGTTCATTCTAACGTGCGCCGAAAGCAGGTCCTTCACAAAATCCTTAGGTTCTTTTGGAAGTTGATCCACGCCCAAAGCGACCCTCAAGTCCTCTACAACGGACCCCAAGTCGCCCACCGGCTCTTCCAGATGCTTCTCTGCCCAACTCATGAATGCCGGCCCGACTAGCATCAGGCTGTCTCTGAATAGGCTCGGTGCCGCACTCGTCAACTTCCGCTCGATCTGCAGCTTCAGAACTTCATCGAACGCTGTCTTTCTCAAGGAATAGAGCTCCGGGCGAATCATCTTTATGGAGACATCTTCACCCATCACCCGTAGATCGAAAGGTGCTCCAATTCCTTCCAGTATTGCAGCAACTTGAAAGGCCATCATCTCGGGAAGACGCTTGAAAGCCTTGGGTCTCAGGATTGCAGTGTTCTCTGCTTCGTTGCAAGAAGCGATGTCAAACGCTCGCGTTAGATTCCTTATCTCCTCGAGAATCAGGAGGAATTCGTTGAAGTTTGTGGGAGACTTCCAAGTAGCGGATCGCTTTAGGAGTTCGACAGTTTCTCCTGCTTGTGTCTTCTGTTCTTTGACGAGGTTGTCAATCGTTTTGTCACCGACGGCAACTTCAAGGAGACCATCCAAGCTCTTTCTTCCGATGGATGTCAGATCAAGGATTTCTCTAAGATTGGTCTGTTGGGCCACCTTTGCCCTTACTTCACAATCATCGCACGAGCCAACTTTCTCCTCTCGAAGCAGAGTCTCTATGGCCTTTTCGAGAACGCGGCTCTTTGTGCCATAGGTTCTAGCTAGTTCCTCGAGCAAGTCATCTGTCTTTTTGGTTATCGTGGTGTGAAGATGCACTGACATGTTGTTCTAGGTTTGGATCAGCGCTGGTCTCTTAAATCTATGTTCACAAGAAGTAATCGATGTACATGCCTTTTCGCCGCCGTGGCTCAGCTCAAGACTGTCGAGGCCACCGCTCGAGTGATGGTCGTCCCCTTGCGCGCCAGCATGGCGTCCGCAACCCTTCTGACCGCCAGCATGTAGGCTGCTGTTCGCATGTTCACATCGTGCTCTCGCGCTGTGTTGAGGACATTCTTGAACGCGTTGACTATTGTGTTCTCAAGCTTTGACCGTACTTCCTGCTCCGTCCAGTAGAAGTTCATTTGATTCTGCACCTGCTCAAAGTAGCTCACAACGACTCCCCCCGAATTTGCCAGGATATCGGGGATGACGAATACATTCTTCTGGAATAGGATCTCGTCCGCCTCAGGTGTCACCGGTCCGTTAGCCCCCTCTGCCACGATCTTTGCCCTTATCTTTGCGGCGTTGGTCTGCGTGATCGCGTTCTCCAATGCGGCGGGAACCAAAACGTCGCATTCGAGCCCCAGCAATTCTTCGTTCGTTATGTGAGTGCTGCCCGGATAGTCCGTGACCGACCCCGTCCTGTTCTTGTGCTCCAATACTTCCATGGGATCGAGGCCGTTTGCGTTGTACGCGCCTCCTCTGGAGTCTGAAACTGCTATGATCTTGCAGCCAATTTCGCGGAGCAAACGCGCTGCGTGGTATCCAACGTTTCCATAGCCCTGCACCGCTACGGTGGCGTTTCTTAGATCTATGCCCAGGTGCTTCGCTGCCTCGACAACCACGTACATCACGCCTCTTGAGGTCGCTTCATTTCTTCCGAGGGAGCCGCCGATGTTGACTGGTTTACCCGTTACCACTCCAAAAACGGGAAAACCTACGATTTCGCTGTATTCATCCATGATCCACGCCATTGTTTGCCCATCAGTGTAGACATCCGGCGCCGGCACGTCAGTAGAAGGCCCAATGAACCTGGTAATGGCACGAGCAAACCCTCTTGTCAGGCGTTCCAGCTCTGCCTTTGACATTTCCTTCGGGTTGCATCTGATTCCGCCTTTGCCGCCACCGAGAGGTAATCCAGTGACCGCGGTCTTCCAAGTCATCCAAGCTGCTAGCGCTGTGACCTCATCCACTGTCAAGTCTGGGTGATAGCGTATCCCACCCTTGGTCGGTCCCAGCACATCGTTGTATTGAACACGGTATCCTGTAAAGACACGGACGCTGCCATCGTCCATGAGCAGCGGAATGTTAACGATGAAGACACGCATTGGATGCTTCAGGATCTCATGAATAGCTGGCTCAAGCTTCAGCTTCTTCGCAGCCATGTCCAGCTGCCTAAGGGCGGCCTCGTAAGGATTCGGCGCAGCAATCACAGGCACCAATGTGTCTATCTTGACAAATGCCGCGGTTTGAAGATTCTCTATCAAACTACGGAGAGTCTCTCTAGCTGCCTCGATGCTGCCGCCGTACGACCACTGAAAGGCATCTGCCAGTGCTTCGGCTCCCGGTGAAATGAGGGACCCCGCAGGTGTCATCTTGGGATTTTCCGAAAAATAGTCTACGAGGACCCGTATCATGTTGACTTCCTCCCTTGACAAGGCAAACAGTCGTCCTGAGAGCGCAGGTACTTTCACGTGGATGTACTCAGCTTCATTGATCTTCTTTTGAAGATCTTCGAAGATCTTCCACGCCTCTTCAGCAGAAACGTCAAAGTTCTCGGAGTAGGTGCTTACAACGGCGTAGTGGGCTGTTGTGTAGCTTTCGATCTTGCCCGCAACCTCCGGTTTCTCAGCAAAGAAATCAACCATCACCTTCAGCATTCCCAGTTCGCGTGCCGAGGGCTCTATTAGACTTAGCATCTTGATTCGTTCTGCTAGAGCGATGTTCACCGATTCAAGACTTACGTACATCATGTACATCAATGTACACAGTTGAACCAGAGAACAAGGTGCCTCGCCAGCGCGTGCTTTCTGCGGCTCAAGTCCTAGCTTAGCTCAGTCGTCAACCTGCAGACAAGTCCGTCAAGAGCAACTGCGTCCGACCTCCGCCCTGAGCGGGTAGGTTCTCGGAACGACCAACCGAATTCGCGCGAGGGTCAGTCGGAAGAAAGCCTTTTTGTGGGACTCAGTGACCCCACAGGATTAGTGTGCAACTTTTGCCGAACGAAGACGCGGTGTTCTACTCAACAGGTGTCAAACAACTCGACCAGCTTCTCGCTGGCGGGTTGCTACTTGGTGAGAATGTTGTCTGGGAAATCGACTCGGGAACCTTTGCGAGAGAGTTCCTTGGCTCGTTCATGAGACAAGGCATCATTCAAGGGAACCAAGTCATCTACTTGGACTTCATATACCCTCCACAAGCCGTGATGCTTCAATTCGCTCCTCTGATCAAGCTGCTGCCCAACGGATGGGAAAAGAAGCTGCTGGTCCTGGACTGTTTCTCAGAGGCGGCGGGACAAGGTGAACTTATTTTCACCGACTTTTACGACACGGCGCCCTCATGGTTGAGGAGGGTTCCCAATTCCAAAGATCCTGACCGATTCCATCATTTCTTCGGAAGGATTGAAAGAGAATTCGTGTCGCCTGGAACAAGGCTTGTCTTCAACAGTCTCACCACCATGGAACATAACTGGGGAAGAGATGCGGTGAAAGCTTTCTTCGGGCATGTTTGTCCTGCCTTGTACGCTTATCGAACTCTGGCCTACTGGACTATGGCCAGAAATGCACATCCCAAAGAGTTCTGTGCCATGATTGACCACATGACGCAGGTGGTCATAGACTTGTCCAAGAGGGATAGCAAGAATTTCTTGCAGGTGAGGAAGGCTGGTGGAAGGTACGACCCGCAGACCTATCATCTGCGCGAGTACCTAGTCAAGGGCTTTGAGATCGAGATTCTCTAGAGAATGCATTACCGAGCCATGATCTCGACGTGCGCGAGTGTTCATGCTGGCGTTTCTTGAAGCAACTCTCAACGTTCAGCCGGACGCTGCATTGCGAGCGTCTGTCCGCGACATTCGTCATATTTTCCTGTTCTTGAGAGCTCTAGCTTGAAAACCGTTACTGGACGATCCAGGAGTGCCTGAGTCCTCCCAGCGCTGTTCGTAGCTGGTTTTTCCCAATTTGTGATATCTCGATGGTCTTGAGTCGACTACTCTTAAATCTCGGCCTAGCTCAATCACGAAAGGGGAATTCCGGTGGTCACCGCTTTTGTGTTGGTGAAGGTTGGAACAGGCGAACAGCTCAACTTTGCGAAATTGGCTAAAGATGATGTGTCAAAGATAGAGGGAGTGAAGAGCGTCTACGGCGTCTTCGGCCGATACGACCTCGTTGTGCACGTGGAAGCATCGAACCTTGAAGAGCTTTCACGCATCATCATGGACAAAATCAGAGCGATCTCGGGCGTGTCATCAACCGAATCGCTAGTAATAGGTTACTGAGCACCTCCTCTGTTTCTCTCTTGCTACCGCACGTTTCGAAGCTTCTCTGTCGAATGGTCTTGTTACTGGACAATCTGAAAGTAGGATAGGTTACTCGATGCGATCCTGCGGGCTTCTGGAGCGGCCCGTCTCTCCTCCGTTTTGTCTCTCCCTTGATTCTCGCCAGTCCACCTTTTGACATTCTGGGACCCAATAGCATTGAGTTTCGTGTTGCCCTTGAGTCAACAAGCACCCTCTGACTGGAGCAAGCCACCCGGGCGGTCCCTGTCGCTTACTCCTAGATGCGGATCGAAGGAACGGCAAGCCTTTTCCAAGAGTCAAGAGCCATTTCCGTGCTAGGCGAGGATTGATGGCGAGAGTTGGATACTTCGATGGCACAGACCCCCTACTCCTGGCCAAGCTTGCGGCAGAGGGCACCGAGACACTTCCACTCAGCAACGGCTTTGATGGCCACGGAAAGGATGTCAACCACCTAGGGAAAGGCGAAGTGAACGTTGTGGTCGGCTACCTGCACAAGGTCATGCCCGCCGGGCAAGAACACTTGAAGCCGGCGGATATACTGTTCGCATGCAAGAACTTCGACATACCCGTCGTGCTCGTCGTGCCGGCCGCCCTACGCGAGAAAGCGAAAAAGATCCTCAACGACGCCGGACCAAACGTCTACGTCGCCGCCCCCGACGAGCTGGAAACCCAAATCAAGAGACACCTGTAGACATCCTCAGCAGAGGACTCGTACGTTCGTTCCTGAATAGCACTTCTCTAAAGTCAAATCAACAAGTCGTGCTGGATTCGGAAGGCGTGCCCTAGACTCATCCGTTCTCGCTAAGGCTCGGCAAAACTATCGAGAGTAACTCCTTTCTCCGTTGCGGAGGGAGCTTTGCCGGCGATATGGTCCTGTATTCTCGTAAGAGTCGTTTCATGCTTCCCGTCAGCGAGTCCGAGCATCTTCATCATCTCAATGCAGTTCTCGGGTGCATATCCACGGAAGTGATTGTTGAAGATGCCAACTACCTGCTTCGTGTTGCTGCGCACCTCCTCAACTTTGGGTAACCAGTCGGTGAGCTGATCCTTAGTGTACTGGTAGTCGTACCACAGACGGTCTCCTCTACCGTGCCAGCGAATGTATCCCAAGTCCGATGTTACGTGAACCTCAGGAGGCAGGAGCGGCTCATCAACAACACAGTACGTGGTCTTGTACTTCGTCAAGAGGCTCCATGTCTGGGATTCCAGCCAAGATGGATGCCTGAACTCAATCGAGTAGTTGTACCTTCTCGGTAACGCGGCGAGGAACCCCTCAAGCAGGTCATCGTTCCGCTTTAGCGAAGGCGGCAGTTGGATCAGCATGGCCGCGAGTTTGTCCTGTGCGAGTAGCGGATCGAAGAGTTCGCAAAAGGCGTCTAGCTCGGTCTGTGCCTTTTCGTCGAGCCTCATGCGCAACTCATGCGTGAACTTCTTGTTCATCTTCGCAGTGAAGAGAAAGTTCCTCGGAGTGTATCTCGCCATTCCGAGTATCGTCCCCTTCTCCGGGAACTTGTAGAACGATGAATCGATCTCGACAATGTCGAAGATTGACGAGTACTGCTGGAGCATGCTCTTGTCGGGATCGTATAGCGGTCCAATCCATTCTTTGTATGACCAGCCTGCGCATCCCAGCCGAATCGGCGCCAATGGCCGCTCTGGATTACTCACGAACCGCATCGCCCGTTTCTTGTCGCTCGTAATGATTTTGGTCTCTACCTTTTGCGGCTTTCGGGCAGAACGAGGCACATAGGGCCGATGACTGCCAAGGCCGAGTGTGCGTTGTCCTTTTCTTCTCGACGATGGTACTAGGCGTCGCCTAAGAGGGAACGCGAGGGTGCAGCGCATATTCTACCCCGAGAGCATCGTTGTCATAGGTGTTTCAGAACGTCCGGACAACTTGGCTCGCAATATCGTTGGCAACTTACGCGCCTTTGATTACAAGGGGAAGGTGTTCGCGGTAGGAAGGAGAGAGGGGATTGTCCACGGAGTCCCCATCGTCGACTCACTCGACCGCGTTCCCGATGGAATCGACTTGGCAGTCATCCTCACTCCCGCCGCAACTGTGCCCGACATAATGGAAGCGTGCGGTCGAAAGGGCATCCGCTCGGTGGTCATCGAGTCCGGCGGATTCAGTGAGTTCTCCGAAGAAGGACGCCGGCTGGAACAGAAACTCCTTGAGATCGCTCGCCGATGGGACATGCATTTTGTTGGTCCAAACTGCATCAGCGTCATCAACGCTGAAACCGGAGTATGTCTTCCGTTCGGTCCCATCATCCCAATGAACGCACGACTCGGGCCGGTCTCGGTGATATCTCAGAGCGGCGGAGTCTCGCTGACGTATCTTGATCGACTGTGCCTGTCTGGAGTCGGCGTGAACAAGGCGGTGAGCATCGGCAACAAGACCGACCTGGACGAGACGGACTACCTGGCCTACCTGCTGCAAGATCCCGGAACGCGAATCATCTGCATGTATCTTGAGTCGATCGATGACGGACGAAAGCTGATGGACCTAGCTCGACATTCCGAGAAACCGATCATCATCCACAAAGTCAATCGAAGCAAGACCAGCCAGCGCATTGCCTTCTCACACACGTCGGCTCTGGCAGACGACGATCGCATCGTGAGCGCAGCTTTTCGTCAGGCCGGCATCTTACGGGCGGAAGATATCCGTGACTCAGTCGCCATCGCCCAAGGACTCGCTCTACCGCCGGTTCGAGGAAACGATCTGGTGATTATCTCGCGTTCTGGAGGTCACGCGGTGATCGCTGCAGACGCCGCAGAGCGATACGGATTCCATCTGGCTCCCCTGCCCGAAGAGTTCCTCGAAAAAGTGCATGCCTTCTTCAGCGCTGATGTCATTGCTGTGACCAACCCAATCGACCTCGGAGTCATCTTTGACTTTGAGCTCTATGCACGCATCGTCGAGGAGTGCTTGCGCACTCTCTCACCAGACGCAGTTCTTCTCATCAATACCTACAGCTCCGCAGAAGCTGAGGGGGCGCGTCGGTTGGCGCGGCGTGTCGAGGAGATCGTGAGAGAATCCGAGCGACCGATTGCCCTGTGCATCTACTCCCAAGGCCTTGAGACACACGAAGTCCAAAAGCATGTCAATCTGCCCGTGTTCGCGGAGATCGAAGATGCCTTGCGAGGGCTCGCGGCGTCTCGAGACTGGAACCGCTGGCGAACACGCGGCGTCGAGACTACTGGGCAAGTTTCCTATGTGGAACCTCAGGAGACACAACGCCCGTTGACGAGGTCTGGAATACTCACGCCTGAAGAGGCGCTCGCTCTTTGCCAAACCTATGAGATCCCTATCGCACCGTTCGAGGTTGCTGACGACCCCGAGCAAGCCGTACGAGCCGCAAATCAGCTGGGCTATCCGGTGGCTCTGAAGGTGCTCGCAAAGGAGATTGTCCACAAGTCAGACGTGGGCGGTGTCGTGCTGCAATTGCCGGATGAGGCAGCAGTGCGACGCGAGGCAGCTGCAATGCTAGCGCGGATTTCTCACCCTTCGAAGTTGATGGTGCAGCGAATGGTCAAAGAGGGTTTGGACGTGATCTTGGGCGGCAAGCGGGATCGCAGCTTTGGTCCAGTCGTAATGTTCGGGCTGGGCGGCACTCACGTCGAAGTCTTTGACGACGTGACCTTTCGAGTGGCTCCACTGAGTCGTTCCGATGCCGAGGAGATGATTGAAGAGATCCGCGGGAAGCAAATGCTTAGCAGAACGCGTGGCAGACCGGCCGTGGATCGCGAAGCCCTCTCCAACGCGCTCTTGTCCATATCCCGGATGCTTCTGGAGAATCCCGGCATCACCGAGTTGGACATAAACCCGCTAGTTGTGTTCGAACGTGGAGCAGAAGCGGTGGATGCTCGTGCAGTCGTGGAATCGACGCGGAGCTCTCAAACGAGCAGCAAAACGTGATTCCTTGATCTCTCACGCTACGTTTTTCGGGCAACCCTTAAAGCGCATTGGCCGAAGCTTGTTGCGAGATCAAAAAGACTGGTAAGCAGACGTGAGATACGAGCAACTCGCCGAAGTCTTTGAGGGAATAGAGGCGACCTCAAAGAGGTTGGAGATGACAGATCTCCTAGTGAAGTTGCTCAAAGAAACCCCTAGAGATCTTGTGGACAAGGTTGTGTATCTGACTCAAGGCAAGCTCTACCCTGACTACGTCGGCATCGAGCTTGGAATGGCAGAGAAGCTGGTCGAAAAAGCGATATCATTCGCCTCAGGCCGAACGGAACGTGAAGTCGAGTCAGCGTATCATCGTACCGGTGACCTAGGCCTTACGGCGCAAGAGATGCTGAAGAAGAGAACACAGTCCATTCTCATGCGAAAGCAGCTCACCGTCGAAACGGTGTACGAGACCTTTGACAAGATCGCTCACGCAACCGGAGATCGATCAGTAGACACCAAGATCAAACTTCTCTCCAGCCTTCTGAGCGATGCGACCGCTGTGGAGGCGAAATTCGTCACTCGAATGGCCCTCGGCAAGCTGAGAGTCGGAATCGCCGACATGACAATTCTTGACGCACTGGCACTGGCGTACGCAGGAGACAAGGAGCACAGAGACCTACTTGAGAGGGCCTACAATCTCTCATCTGACTTGGGTCATGTGGCGAAAATTGTCGCCTCACGAGGGCTCGACGGCGCAAAAGACTTCAAGATATCCGTCGGGCGACCGATCAGACCTATGCTGTGCGAACGCCTCTCCTCCGCGCAAGAGATACTCGCAAAGCTCGAAGGCAAAGGTTCCGCCGAGTACAAGTACGACGGCTTGAGGATCCAAGCACACGTTTCCAAGAAACAGGTTCAGCTCTTCTCAAGACGACTGGAGAACATAACAAGTCAGTTTCCTGATGTCGCGGAAAAGTTGAGAGGCGCCGTAACGGCAGGACAAGCGATCCTCGAGGGAGAATGCGTCGCCGTTGATGCAAACACCGGCGACATGCTCCCATTCCAAGTCATCTCACAGCGGAGAGGACGCAAGTACGAGATAGAAACAATGGCAGAGGAAGTCCCAGTGACCGTCTTCCTCTTCGAAGTGCTCTACGCTGAAGGCCACGATTTCACTCTGATGCCGTACCCGGACCGGCGAAGAGAGCTCGTCAAAATTGTGAGAGAATCAGAGCAAGTTCAAGTAGCAGAGCAACTGCTGACCGAGAATCCAGAGGAGCTTGAACACTACTTCAACAAGGCTGTCTCCTTGGGTTGTGAAGGACTCGTTGTCAAGAGCATAGGCGCGGAGTCTGTATACCAAGCGGGGGCGCGCGGCTGGCTCTGGATCAAGTACAAGAGGTCCTACAAAGCCCAGGTGGCCGATACCTTCGATCTGGTTCCCGTGGGCGCATTTCACGGAAGAGGAAAGAGAGGAGGAACCTACGGGGCCCTGCTCATGGCCGCATACAATCCCAAGAGTGACCAGTTCGAAACGATCTCCAAGCTAGGCAGCGGTTTCACAGACGAAGACCTTGAGAAACTGCCCAAGATTCTTGACCCAGATAGGATTCGCCGCCCCCATGCGAGGGTGACTTCTGAAATGAAGGCAGACGTTTGGTTCACCCCGAGCCGTGTCCTCGAAGTCTCCGCCGACGAGATCACTCTGTCCCCTCTTCACACCTGCGCGCTCGGAGCGGTGAGGCGGGGCAGCGGGTTGGCTCTCAGATTCCCAAGATTCACAGGCAAGTACAGGGACGACAAGTCACCAGAGGACGCCACGACCACCAAGGAAGTCCTTGAAACCTACCAGAGACAGCTGAAGAAGATCGAAGCCGAAACATAGCGAGGTCTCACGATTGAAGATCACTGTAAAGTACTCGTTGCCCTTCCGTGAGGAAGTCGGATTAAGAGAAGAGACTTATGAAATCGCGCCAGACTCAGCCACGGTAGCCGAAGTACTGGAGCAGATCATCCAGAGACATTCGTCTATGCGCAAGTTCGTCAACACCAGCAACGAGGAGACGCAGAGACGCCATTTGGTCGTTGCCATCAATTCGAGACTGTCCAAACTTACTGACAGCGTCCATGATGGGGACAAAGTGAGCCTGTTGTTGCCGGTCATCGGAGGATGAGAATCATCACGGACTCAGCAGGGGGATATGCCGGAAGAATTCTTCACGTCGATCTATCAGAACGCAAGTACCGCACGGAGAAGCTTACGCGTGAGGAAGAGCGCGCGTACATTGGCGGAAGCGGTCTTGCCGCAAAGCGTCTGTGGGAGATGACCGGGAGAGACACCGCCCCCCTTGACCCGGAGAACGTCCTGATATTCATGACTGGGCCGCTGACTGGAACTCGGGTCCCGCTCTCAGGCCGTCACGAGATCGTCGCCAAGTCTCCGCTGACCGGAATCTACGGCGAAAGCGATGTTGGAGGAAGATGGGGTACCGAGCTGAAGAAAGCCGGCTATGACGGCATCATAGTCACGGGCAAGTCTAGTAAGCATACGTATCTTTGGATCAACGAGAGCGGTGTGGAATTCCGCGACGCAGAACACCTGTGGGGGCTCGACACATACGAAACCAGCCGAATTCTCAGAAAGGAGACCGATCAGAAAGCGATAGAGGCGTCAATTGGACCCGCAGGTGAGCGCCTAGCGCTGATCGCCGGAGTAATGCATGACGGGATGGATGCGAGGGCCGCGGCGAGATGCGGACTCGGCGCCGTGATGGGATCAAAGAACCTCAAGGCCATCGTCGCCAAAGGAAACAGGGAACCCACGGTCGCCGACGAAGAGCGACTTAAGGCGTCGATAAAGAAGCTGGCCCCGGAGATCGTGAAGAACACAAAGCGCCTCTCCGACTACGGAACCAGTCAGATAATGACAACGCTTGAAGAACTGGGCGACCTCCCGATAAAGAACTGGAAGCAGGGAAGCTGGAAAGAAGGCGCCGAGAAACTCTCTGGCGTGACGCTCGCAAGAACGATACTGAAGACGAAGTACTACTGCGGAGCGTGCATTGTCGGCTGCGGCAGAACCGTAGAGATCAATCACGGACAGTACGCGGGAGTGAAAGGCGCCGGCCCCGAGTACGAGACTGTCGCGATGATTGGAGCAAACACTCTCGTCGATGATTTGGAAGCCGTCGCGAAAGCCCACGAACTCTGCAACAGGTACGGCCTGGATGTGATATCCACTGGGGCTGTCATCGGCTTTGCGCTTGAGGCTGCCGAACGCGGAATCCTCTCAGGCGAGGAGCCTGATCTGAATTGGGGAGACGCCCAGTCCGTCGTGAGCCTCGTTGAGAAGATCGGACGGCGAGAAGGCATCGGGTATCTTCTCGGGGAAGGAGTTATGCGAGCCTCACTCAAACTCGGCAAGGGCAGCGAGGAATTCGCGCTTCATGTGAAAGGCCTCGAGCCTCCTGGGCATGATCCTAGAGCATACAATAGCCTGGCGGTCGGTTACGCTACCGGGAATCGCGGCGCATGCCACCTACAGGGGATGTCCTACGCGTTCGAACGTTCAGTCACCATGCCAGAACTTGGCATACATGAGATCCAAGACAGGTTTGGAGTCGTGAACAAAGGCGAGCTGGTTGCGAAGACCCAAGATCTGATGTCACTCTTCGACTCCCTGAAGCTGTGCAAGTTTCTCCTCTACGGAGGTGTGAAGCTGACACACATGCTGGAATGGTTCAACGCTGTCACAGGTTTTGAGACCGCGCAAGCGGACTTCATGCAGGCGGGGGAAAGGATCTACAATCTCAAACGAATGTACGACATCCGGTGCGGAATCACCAGAGAAGATGACACCGTTCCACCGAGAATGCTTCTAGAAAGGCATCAAGAGGGCGGCGCCGCTCACAACTTGCCTCCGTCTTCTAGGATGCTCGATGAGTACTACCGATATCGAGACTGGGATCCGGGCGGGGCGCCAAGCAAAGAGAAATTGCGTGAACTAGGGCTTTCAGGAATTGTTGCTTGAGCTGACGTGTTCACGAAATCGTCTCCCGATCGACTAATATCTCGACTAGTCCAGTCAGTGAACGGGAGTGCAAGCACTTGTCATCAGGCAAAGTCATCAACGAAGTCTTGGGCCGGATCAAGAGCAAGGAGTTCAGAGGCCCAACACGCGTCACTCAGGCAGCACTGAGAGCCCTCAGCGAGGCATCCCGAGCCGCCCGTAGCGGTACCCCAAGGGAGTTCCTTGAAGAACAGGCCGGATACGGGGATCTGCTCATCAAGACGCGTCCCACTGCTATCCTGCTCGCTAACGGCGTCCGGCAGGTGATGGATGCGATCAGGAAGGGCGCAGATCAGGGACTGAAGGTCCCCGAGCTTCAGGAAATCGTCTCGAAGACAGTTGATTCGTTTCTCGTGCAGATGGAGCGATCGGCGGCCCAGATTGGCGAGATAGGGGCCAGGCGTGTTCGTGACGGAGACACGATCTTGTGTTACGGATACAGCACTTCCGTGCTGTCCATCGTTGAACGAGCGCTCGAGCAGGAAAAGAAGCTCAAGGTGGTCGTCTGCGAGTCACGGCCAGAATTCGAAGGACGCCTGATGGCAAAAGAGTTCCTGAAACTCAAGGTGCCAACCACCATGATCATCGACTCGGCTGTGTCGCATTTCATCAAGGATGTCGACCGCGTCCTCACAGGCGCTGACGCGGTCTCGGCCAACGGAGCCGTGATCAACAAGATCGGCACTTCGATGATTGCGGCGGTCGCTCACTATTCTCGCGTGAACGTTTTCGTAGCCGCAAGCATCTACAAGTTCAGCCCAGAGACGATATTTGGAGAACTCGTTGAGATCGAAGAGCAGGATCCTTCTCTGGTTGTTCCGAGCGAGATGATGTCCCAGTTCAAGGGAATGGAAATACGCAATCCCGCGTTCGATGTGACGCCTCCGGAACACATTGACTTGATCGTCACCGAGCGAGGTGTGATCCCCCCTCAAGGAGCCATCATGATACTGCGTCAGCATGAGGGCGTCTCCCTTGGCAGTCTTGCCGGCGCCTAGTGATTGGAGTCGGCAGGGTGAGAGAAGATGAAGGCGGCTGGTCTGCCGGCGGAGGTCAAAGAGATCGCCGACGGCATAAGGGAGATGAGAATTCGGGGCGCCGGAGAACTTGCAAGGTCCGCCGTCAAGGCGCTCATGATCGCATGCAAGGAATCGCCCGCCAAGGACGCCCAGAGCTTCGTCGAGGATCTTCGAGCGGCCGCAGTTGCATTGCTTGAAACGAGACCAACAGCCGTCTCGTTGCCAAACGGGATTCGCTACGTCATGCACCGTGTGAATCAAGCTCGAAGCCGGACCGACAATGTTGAGCAGCTACGCTTGGCCGGGGTGAAAGCCGCAGAGGAGTTCATAGAGAACTCCATGACGGCCATCGAGCGAATCGGGGAGATCGGCGCGCACCGGATCCAAGACGGCGATGTCTTGCTGACTCACTGCAATAGTTCCGCAGCGATCTCGATAATCAAATCCGCGTGGCAGATGGGCAAGAAGATACGTGTCTATGCGACCGAGACGCGGCCTCGATTCCAAGGTCGGCTGACTGCGGGCCTTCTCCTAAAGGAGGGGATTCCGGTTACCATGATCGTTGACAGCGCAGCTAGGTACTTCATGAAAGAGATCAACAAGGTCATCGTGGGCGCAGACGCGGTTGCAGCCAACGGAGCTGTGGTCAACAAGATCGGGACTTCAATGATAGCCCTGGCCGCCAAGGAGTCGAATGTGCGAACGTTCGTGGCCGCTGAGACATACAAGTTCAGCCCGGAGACGATGATCGGTGAGGTTGTTGCGATCGAGCGGCGAAGCACAGACGAGGTCATAGGACAGGAAGAGCTTCAGACGCTGCCGAGCCTAGAGGTGAAGAACCCCTCATTCGACGTGACTCCACCGGAGTACATTGATCTGATAATCACAGAGAGGGGGATAATTCCCCCTCAAGGGGCAATTCTAGTGCTGCAGGAGGTCATGGGCGCCATTACTCCCGAGGAGCTGGAAGAGTACAAGACTTTCACGCTCGCTGAGGTTGACTGACCGACAATTCAGAGTTACCACGCCAAGACCCATGTAGACTTGAGACAGTCTTTGCAAACTTGGGTCCGAAGTCGGCATCGATAGAGTGCAGCAGGCGCGTCGCCTAGGGGAACTCTCTTAGGTCCGGTCTTAGAGGTCGCAGACCCACGCCTCTTCGGTACGCATTCATCAGAGCTCTAGCATCGCGGAGCCTGTCTATGACTGCCACGATGTGTTCATCGGTTCCTCGGCCGGTTCTGGCTGGGAAGACATCGACCAAACCCTCAGACCTAAGTTCCCTGACTGCTTGCTGGAACATACCGTGATACCTGGGATCGTAGCCTCCCCTGAGATCCCTTAGCGTCATGTGTTTTCCGTGAGTTCCGCGCCTTCCCAAGCATCCCTTCTCGAAGAGCTTGTTCATTATGTAGCCCTTGACGTGCGCTAGAGTACCCTTCCTTGAAACCATGATTTGACCTCGGATTTATTTCCAATCTTATCGGAAACAAAGGCAAGAGTTTATTATCCACTGCTGCCCCTCATTCCCAAAACGGGAATAAGGGGATCTAGAACGGATGGGCCGCATGAAGTTGGACTCGTTCGAGGGGCCGTTCTCAAGCATATTCAGAAGCCCGACGGCGCGGGTACTCGATGAAGCACGAATAGTTGGCAACATGGAGCAAACCGTTTCCATGCTCTCCGAAGCAACCGGGCTTGACTACAAGACCGTCAAGAATGTACTCCAACACCTAATAAAAGTTGGATTCGTTCGTAGGGGCAGAAAGATCGGAAACGCGCAGGCATACCGATTCAACGTTGAGAATGAATTGCACCCTCTTCTGGACTGGGCCATGCAAGCTCAACATGGCAAGCCAAAGAGACGCTGAGAATCACTGCGCTGATCAGGATGGTTCAACGTACCTTCACGGCTCGTCTGAGGAAGGACGAGGACTCAGGCTACTATGCGGCTAGATGTGTCGAGTTGCCGGAGGCCATAAGCCAAGGCAAGACCGAGGAAGAGGCTCTGACGAATCTGAGGGAAGCGCTTGAATTTGTCCTCAAGGAATACGAGTCTGAGGCGAAGAAGGAAGGCGGCAAGCTGATACCTATCGTCGTCTGAGAAGCTTCTCAAATGAGAACCGGCAATCCTCACGTCCTTCAGTTCCGCTTACCTTGCGAGTTTGAAGTCAATCTTGTATGGCTGTTCAGGGTTTCCATTGAGCGATGTACGCAGATTCGGATCCCGATCTTGTCAAGCTCAACGGGAACCCCCGCTTTCTTCTCCTCCAGTCACACAGAGTGAATAGGAGCAAAACTTCTCAAAGGATTTCTTGCTATCCCACAAGATCTCGAGTCTAGAGGCGTTGCAGCCGGATCACGGAACCTGAAGCCTCGATCTGCGGCAAAGAGTTATATTGGGCATTCCCACTGGATCAGTGGGAAAGCAACCATGACTGAGACGATGGTCGACCAGCGCGGAAGAGTATTGATCCCAGAGGCAATTAGGGAAAGCGCCGGGCTTGTCGGAGGCACAGTCGTTGCGGTGGAAGGAGAAAGAGACAGGGTGGTGCTCAAGCCGCTCCGCAAGAGTAAGAGAGGATGGAGACGCTTATGCGGGTTGGCTCCGAAAAGGATTGGTAGGCCAGAATGGCCCACGCCAGAAGAGATCAAAAGTATCTGGCTTTAGACTCAAACGTCCTGATCGCCTACCTGGACGGGGAACATCCGCAGCACGATAGAGTAAGATCATTGGCTTTCAAGCGAGTAGCACTCAACCCAACCGTACTTCACGAGACATATCATGCCTTGGTCTTCAAGCTAAAATGGACGCGAGAGGAGACCGGACAGGTACTGAGGGAAGTTCTGGACGACGCTAACATTCTGTTCCTGAACCAGACACGCGAGACAACTAGAATCGGACTCGGGCTCGCTGAGCGATACGCATTAGGCGGAAGAGATGCACTGACCTTGGCGAGTTTTCTCGATCCCGCTGTCTCGGAAATGGTGAGCTTTGACAAACCGATCATAGCACTCGGTAAGGTTGCGCACGGTCGTCGCGAGCTGAAGATACGCCCGCCTTGACTCCGATCAGTCGATTCGCAGAGCTTCTGGCTTGAAAGCTTCCATCAGCTTCCTCAGCTCCTCAATGTCCCTATTGTATGTCGAAAGCAGTTGGAGAACCTCACCAGCTTCGGTTTCGATTTTCATGTGTCCGGTAGGCGCCAAGAAGAGTTGCCCGACAGTGGAGGGAGCTTTGATTCTTATTGCGGTAACGTCTTGTGCGTGAACTTCAACGTCCCTTTCATTCTCAAGTTCTCGAATCGGCTTGGTAGCTTCTCTCTTCCCCCGAACAGGTGATAGAATTCCAAATGCGAACTCAGAAACAAAGGCCTTGGCCTGTCCACCAGTTCGCATCCCGAATAGTCTCTTGTCCGTGACATAGATGGCATAACCACGTATGCTGTCTACCCGTCTTGATGTGCGAGCTCGTGGGTCTTCCGACTTCTTGACACGGATAAGATTCGGACTTGCGTAACCTCCAACGTAACGCTCCTGCAATGCCTCTCCGCAATTGGCGCAGTATTTTGCACCGGGTTGCACTGTCTGTCCACATTGGGAGCAGTATTTCCAGTGTTTCTGTGATTCAGGCTGCATCTTCCTACTTCCCTTCTTCTTTGGTAGGCAGTGTCATCGTGCGCCTTTTCCACGCTCTCTCGAGAAAGCCTGCCAAGACAACTCCTGTCATCATGAAGAGGAAGGCCCGACCGACGTCACGATTGCAGGTCTGCCGCTGATAGTAGTATTGACCGATCTGGAAACCACCGGTAGTGGAACAAGTTTCGACAAGCAGGTAGTAGAGCCCTATACCAAAACACGCAAAGACGGCGATAGCGAGGACTATCAAGAGAGGTCCCGTAATCACTGGATCCGTCTCGCCCTCAACTCCCACGGTTTGGGTACTATTGTCATCGCGCCCCTCCTCGGCGCTTCCTCGACAGCTAGAGAAAGCAGCGAACTCCACACAGGCAGATCGTGACATCTGAGAAACTTGGTACAATACACGGTTACGCTTGCTCAGGATTTCAGACTTTGCATCCCCTTGAGGAAAGGCTGCTGTTGATCGTTCTGCCAGAGGATAGGGATAGCGAGCGGAAACTGCTCTATTCTTCTTGCGAATTCACGATCATTCTCTTATGGTTATTCAGAGTTTCCATGCGGCAAGTCGCATCGAGTTGCCGTAGGCCATCAGTCAAGGCAAGACCGAGGAAGAGGCTCTGACGAATCTGAAGGAGGCACTTGAACTTGTCCTTGAGGAATACGAGTCTGAAGCGAAGAAGGAAGGCGGCAGATAGCCTGCTTTCCCCTGCCCGTCAAGTCGTCTTTTGTTCTTGAAAAGTAAGCAGCGGATTCCTCGTGATAGTCTTCTTGAGAGTCGACAACAACATCAGAGTTATAACAGTCTACCATACTCGGAAACTTGACAGGCTGGTATCATCGAAGCTGCAAAGAGGTGCCTGGAGAAGAGTCAAATGAAGGTCCACTACGACAAGGAGCATGACATCCTATACTTGGCGTTCAAAGACGGACCAAGTCATGAGGTCATCGAATCTGCCCCTAATGTCGTGCTGGAGCTTGACGAAAAGAAAGAGATAATGGGCCTAGAGATCTGGGACGCCAAGAAGATAGGACTCGTCGAGCAGGTCGCAAAGATCGCCGCGACTTCATAGCTTCCCGTTGCGACTGGAATTCCCTTGTCTCAGTCATGCCAACGGACATGACGAGTCCTTCTGTGCCATCATGGGGTTTGGAATCAGAGATAACCGGTTCGAACCCTGTGAGGTTTGCTATTTCTGATCCTGGGTCCATCTTGGCCGCTGTGAGACGATCGCCTCCGCATGTTGCGTCCGGCCACGCATCGCGATAAGAGAATGCGAATGCAAAGAGCATCGTGGCCCAAATCAGCCCCGACCTTCGCCGTCAACATGGCCGTCGAAGCCAAGGGCTTGGATTATACAAATTTATGTAACTCAGTGAATTATACATTTTCGTCAAACCTTGACCACACCTGTGAAGAGATGATTGTGATGAGCGGGAGAGGACACGAGCCGAATCTGGCAACCATCCTCATGGTAGAGCGGGCCATCCACGAGGCCAAGAATTACCCGACGAAGATGGAACTCTGGAGGAGCCTCCCTCGTAAGGTTCAGTACCCGACATTCAATCGCGTCATCGAATACCTGCTAAGCAGCAACAAGATTATCATGAACGAACGCCAGATCGTATGGGTCTTCCCGGACAACCCCAAGCTGAAGAAACTTCTGAGAAGTAGTGTTAGAGTGCGATAGGCAGCTCAGTAGCCGAGGCTGAATACCTACAGGAGTCGCAGCAAGTCCTCAACCGTGAGGTTCGCCTGTCTCAGGACAGACCTGAGCGTCCCCTTGGCAAGTTCACGATGCACCGGGACTATGACGATCAGTATCTCTTTGTCGCGTCGCCTCTTCAGCCTCACATGGCTTCCTTTTCGACCAACGATGACGAATCCGATCTTGCTCAGGACTCTGATCATTTCCCGGCCAGAAATCACCGGAAGCTTACTCAAGGCCGCACAACTTTGACGAGGGTCACGATCGGTCGATAGTTGGCTTCGGGAACCTTCGCGTCCTCATCCTCAAGGTAGAGCTCGATGGCCTCCCTGAGATTGTCTAATGCTGATTCGACGCTTTTGCCCTGACTGGTAATCTCAAGCTCTGGACAGTGTGCAACGTACCATTTCCCCTCTTTGCTAACGACCGACGAAAACTCAAGGGACCTTCTTGCCATGCATCCTCACTGATTCTTTTGTCAACACAGTATGCGACCTCCTCCGTTAATGGCTTTCCCCGAGGCGAACACGGGATGAAGGCGGGGACTTCCGTGACACTCATCAGTACTGAACCTTGCAAATCTGCATCATACGTGTACGGCCATTTCGGATTGAAGGACATTGAGCGGCCCATGCTCAAACCTTATTCATGAGGAAGCAAAGCTACGAGCGGAGTGCAGCGATTGAAGATCCTCGGAGGAAGCGGCGGGCGGGTCCTTGCAGCTCTCGTGGCCCGTGAGCTTGGACTCAGAACTGCCCAAGTAGAAACCCGGCGATTTCCAGACGGCGAGAAGTATCTTCGAGTCGGCGAAGATGTGGCCAATGAAGATGTTGTGATCATCCAGTCGATCCACCATCAGCCCGACGAGCTTCTCTTCGAATACTTTCTCCTGTGCGACACCGTGAAGGATTTGGGCGCGAAGCGAGTAGTCGCGGTCTTTCCCTACTTCGCCTACGCGAGACAGGACAGCCGATTCAATCCGGGTGAGGCGGTGAGTTTCAGGACGGTCGCGAAGCTCCTTGAGGACGTAGGCACCGCGGAACTGTTCTCGATAGATATGCATCAGCACCGAGTCGGGCGGGCGAGTGACGTGTTCAAGATTCCAGCCCACAATCTTACGGCGGCTCCGCTGCTGGCGGAGTACGTCAAGTCCAAGGTTGCTGTTGAGAGGCCGATCGTTGTGGGGCCTGATGAGGAGTCGGCGCAGTGGGCATCCGCGGCGGCGAAAGTGCTTGGCGCCGATCACGACGTGCTGACTAAGAAGAGACTGGGCGACGAGAAGGTCGAGATAACCACGCGCTCATTGGCCGTCCGGGGCAGGGATGTGCTGATCATTGACGACATCATAAGCACAGGAGGAACCATCATCGAGGCAACGAAAATCCTGAGGAACCAAGGCGCCCGACGAGTGCTCGTTGCGTGCACGCACCCCATCCTTTCACAGGATGCGCTCTCGCGGATCTATGAGTCAGGAGCCGAGACTGTGATCGGAACGGACACGGTTCCAAGCCCCATAAGCTACGTATCTGTGGCTCCATTGATCGCTAACGCCCTCAGGGGCTCCTGATTCCTCTTCTCCAGCCCGGAGCCGACTGGTGATCGACTTTGTCTGGAAAAACGTTTTTCTCACTCTCTCAACTCGTACCAACTTGAGTCTGTTCTGAATTGCAGAAGTTCGAAGCCGGAGTGGCTCCCTACTCGAAGCGTTACTTGGAGCTGGGATACGAGCCTGAAGAATCGGAGCTGCTGATCGCTTTCAGGATCACGCCTAGGGCTGGGACATCGATTGAGGAGGCAGCGTCCGCAGTCGCCGCCGAATCCTCCGTGGGCACATGGACTGAGGTTGAGCTTGGGAACGAGGCCAAGTACAACAGGTTCAAGGCCAGAGTCTACCGAATCGAGGGCGACATCGCCTACATCTCGTACCCGCTTCTCATCTTCGAGAAGAACAGCATACCGAACATCCTCAGCAGCGTTGTTGGAAATGTGTTCGGCTTCAAAGCCGTAAGCGCGCTCCGCATCGAGGACATGAAGATTCCGCTTGCGCTTGTGAACAGCTTCCCGGGGCCGAAGTTTGGCATTGCTGGGGTTCGAAAGATTCTTGGTGTGAAGGATCGGCCGATGACGGGGTCGACGGCGAAGCCTAAACTCGGCAACAGCCCCAAGGAGCACGCCTACGTTGCGTACAACACGCTTCGCGGAGGCATCGACACAGTCAAAGATGACGAGAATCTGAACAGCCAGAGCTGGAGCAACTTCTACAAGCGCGCGGATGAGACGCTCAGAGCCGTCAACAAAGCCGAGAAAGAGACAGGCGAATGCAAGGGCTGGTGGGCCAATGTGACCGCCGGCGATACGGAGGAGATGCTCCGCCGGTGCAACTACATCGCAAAGAAAGGCGGCAAATTCGTGATGATCGACTACCTAACCGTGGGGTTCGCGGCGGCGGCGTCGCTGAGAAAACGCACCGGAGAGCTGGGCCTAGCGCTCCATTGCCACAGGGCAATGCACGCCGTTATTGATCGCCAGCAGAATCACGGGGTCGAGTTCAAGGTCCTCGCCAAATGGGCACGCCTGACTGGGGTTGACCATCTCCACACCGGAACCGGAGTGGGGAAGCTGGAAGGCGAATTCCAAGACCTGAAGGATAGGTGCAATCTACTCCGAATGAGCCACACCCCAAAGGCGGGCGGGTTGTATTTTGATCAGCCGTGGGGAAGGCTGAAGACTGTGGTGCCAGTCGCCTCAGGCGGACTGCATCCTGGGCACGTGTGGAAGGTGTATGAGACGTACGGGAACGACGCCTTCTTCCTGTTCGGCGGCGGAACACACGGACACCCCGGCGGAAGCTACGCAGGAGCCAAAGCCGTCAGAGCCGCCGTTGAAGCAGCCGCGCTCGGTGTGGGGCCGGAGGAGGCTGTGAAGGAGAGCAAGGAGCTCCGACAAGCCATCGACCTCTGGGGAACAGTCAAGTTCTAGAAGCGACGAGCGTAGAAGTTCACTCAGATTTCGCGCGCCGTCGTGCCAGTTTGCGAAGGAGGATATGTAGAGAGGCAAGGCAACGCGGAGCGAACCCGAAGACGCGAGTATATTCTCTCGAATTTCGGTGGAGATGTCGCCGCAAGGTATGGCGTCCCTACACCAGGCCTGAAAATGGAGGCCTGATGTCAAATATGGGTAGTGCACTGGTGAGGGGCAGATTCGACAATGCGGGATTTGGAATGAGCGCCGGGGCATGTTCCTCGGCACCAAATGGTCTTGGTAATGCTCAGGTTCAATCGACAGAAGGTCACCCGGTAGTCGGACAAGGAATCAAGATCTGCGCAAATCGCGGGCTAATCAACACAGATGAACCGTCATGCATCCGTTGCGGGGCTCCACTGCAGAGTGACAGTTAGGACCGGAGACCGGTGGATCATACGTCCTCAGGTTCGTTTGGGCTCTACTTGAGATAGTGTATACACTATCTCTGTGACCCCCTCCCACCCTCCGGTTCAAATTCGGACGCCCGCACCAAGGGACCCACACACACATTAACGGTTCAAATTACGATCCCCGCACCAAGAGAAGCACACACAACCTGCAAAGAAATACCTCAAACGACGATACGAATTAAGACGTTCGCACAAGCCTACACATGTGGGATTGCATGTTGACGCCCAGCTCGTGAAGGTGACGACAGCTAGATTATGAGCGACAAGAAAAAAGGGAACAGGTCGCTATGGTTGATCCGGCTTGGGTGGCTTTGCCTTGGTTCTTGCCATGTCAGCTTCTTCTCGGAGCCCCATCCGATCACAGAGTGAGGCGAATACGCCCCAAGAAATCGAATCATCACTCTTCCTGAGACTGATGGCCTTTTGAAAGACCTGCAAAGCCTCTGAATCGGAATTGTTCCCTACGAGGTTGCATGCCAGAGTGTCTAGAAATGCCGGGTTGCTGGAATCTAAGCCAACCAGTCTGCGAGCGGCCTCCACTCCTCTTACACACTCACCGATTTCGTAGAGTGACCAGGCATAGCGGTTGAGCGTCTCGGCATCTTCCATCTTCCTTTCATCAAGACACTTCAACCAGTTTCGCGCGTCCGAAATCCGTCCCGCGTCAATCAGCGCCTCACCCTTGAAAACACGCACGTGAATGCATTCGGCCGGCGGACCATGTTCAATGGCTTTGTCAAACGAATCAACCGCCTTCGGAAATTCCTTGAGGTTCCCCAACAGCATGCCCTTGATGCACCAAGCACAAGCATCTTCTGCGTCGAGGGACAGCCCCTTTTCGACCGAACTCAGTCCCTCTGCGTGACGGTCCATCTCAAGTAGAAGCTCCGCCTTCGCAAAGTGCGGTGCAGAATCCGTCGGGCCGAACCGGGCGCTATTGTCAAAGCACTCTGCAGCCTCCTCATAGTGGTCAGGACCCAGAACCGCGAGGGCCTGGCCCTTTCCATGCCAAGCCCATGCGAATTCTGAGTTAAGCTCCAGAGCCTTCTCAAAAGAGCTAAGTGATTCTGGAACCCGGTTGAGTTTCAGTAGTAGGTCTCCCTTTTCGGACCATGCATATTCGCATGTGGATTCACATTCGATCGCTTTCTCAATGGAGGTCAAAGCCTCTTCAAATCGACTTAGTTTCTCTAGTATCATCGCCTTCGAATATGACACATTATGGCGAGGAATTCGTTTCTCCTTATTTCCGAGGAGTTCTTCAGATTTGTCAAAGCACTTGAGGGCTTCTTCGTCGTTATCGAGCACCACTCCCTTCATCCACCAGAGATAGGCCTGATTCCGGTCCTTTGCAATAAGACCATCAATCCACTCTACTGCTGCCTTGCTATCGCGGGACGATTTGAGTGCTAGCGCCTTAAGCCCCACCAATTGGAAATCATCCGGGTGAAGATTGATGAGCTCATCAAGATTCTGCAGTTGTGCCTTCGACAGTGGCTTTCTACTTTCTACTAGGTTCGAGAGTTCGTCCACTTGTTGTTTTTCCACTAGTGTCAATCTCTTTCCGAGCAACTCAAGGGAAGACTCATGCGAGTCCAATCTATGCTTGAAGGCGCCGAACTTGCCCATGACCATCTCCAGTTTGTCGGCCATCTTCTTGTGCTCCTCTCTTGTTCCAAAGACATGTTCTATGAGCGCTGAGATGGCTTCACCTTGCGATGCTAGCGCTTCAATGGCTCGTTCCTGGCCGCGAATCAGAGGATCAATCGAGGATTTCATTTCTTCAGTCGTCGACAGGATATCCAGAACTAGCTTTCGCAGGCTCTTCGCATCATCTTCTTCTGTCAATGGGGACTCCTACTAGATTTCTACGCCGGCTCGTCGCCATTTTGGGGAATGCTTTGCATGAACGCGCGCTTCTTTCGCTCGAAGCTTGCGAGTGAGTCTTCTGCCATGTGCCACTTCTTGTCAAGTTCCTCCGCCTTCTTGGCGAGTTCATGGACCTCGCGCTTCAGTCTGGACACTCTCTCTCTTAGAGTGCTGACCGTCAGAGAACTCAAAGTGACCGCGCCTAGCGAGCCGGGTGCCGCTCCCAGCAGTAGCAACTTTGCGATGCTTAAAGGTTCTTGTGGCAAAACCTGTATGGACCATAATACAACGAGTTCTGACAGACACAAGAGTCCTAGGTCAACTAGGATTGACACTATTGCAGTAGTAATAGAGACATAGCATCTTGAGATTACCCTTTCCACATCATTTACGTGGACTAGGAACGTGATTGTCAAGAAGAACGCGCAATAGACTACCATCGTCCAGTTTGAGACCTCAGGGTATGGTTTGCCATCGGCGATGCTCCAGATCTCCTGTGAGGAGAGGTACAAGGCAGACACTGAGGCTATAGTGACCACCAACCACTGGAATCTGGGATAGGAATAGGTTAGTCTGAGGGTAGCCCAAATCCCGGCCTCATCTTCCTTTGCAGAGCTGTTCGGATTAGATATGTCTGTCAACTTGATTCATGCTCCCAATGCTCTTCAGGATGTGCCTGTAGGTCTTGGTGGATTGGCGTTTGCGTGCACGCCTCCTCAAGTAATGGCGTGTGCTTTCCCATTCCAAGCCTCCCACCTCCTGCTGCGTGAGATTGAGTATCCGTGTCCGAAACTCACGATCATCAGTCCTCGCCAGTCTTGGGCAAGGGTTGGAGAAGTCAAGTCGTTTGGATCGACCGACCAAGAAGCGGCCAAGCTCAAGCGTCTTCCGTTCGATGACTGTATCCCACTTCAACCTGCGCCCCTCGTATCTGACTCCTGAGTTGAACCGCTCGCGGAGCAGTTCTAGAAATCGTTGTTTCGCTTCTGGCTCGAACCGGTACCTGTAGTCGTCGCCTGTGAAGTAGAAATCCGGCAAATCCAACATTCCCGACTCAAGAGAGTCCATGACCGTCACGTCGGCCAACCATCGGAACGGTTCTTGGAGATCGCCCGGGAACGGGCAATTGGAAGTCAACGGTCTCTCAGTCTAACTCTCTATACGGCAAGGTTATGAGTTCTCGTGCATAGCTCCGGCTCGCGACTAGAAGCGATGACCTCAACCGTTCAGGCTCCCAAGATTGTGATCTTGGAGGATCTGTGCAAAGGATGCGGGATATGCGTCGATTTCTGCCCAGTGAAGATACTCAAGACGAGTACTCGGATGACGAGGAAGGGCGTCTTCCCGCCTGAGGTCGTCGACCCGGCAAAGTGCACCGCATGCAAGATATGCCAGTACTACTGTCCTGATCTCGCGATATACATCGTCGGGGGACCCAGACCTTCGCCCTCATAGAGCCCGGCACATACTTCATGCAAGGAAACGAAGCGTGCGCCCTCGGCGCGGTAGCCGCCGGATGCCGATTCTTCGCATTCTACCCTATCACTCCGGCAGGGGAGATTGCGGAGAAGATGTCGCAGCTACTGCCGAGGACTCGCGGCGTCTACATTCAGATGGAGGACGAGATCGCCGCGATCGGAAGCGTCATCGGCGCCTCATGGACGGGCTTGAAGGCCATGACGGCCACATCGGGCCCAGGCTTCAGCCTCATGCAGGAGAACATAGGATACGCCGTAATGACAGAGACGCCCTGCGTGATAGTTGATGTCCAGAGGGCGGGGCCGAGCACCGGAATAGTCTCGGCACCCATGCAGGGTGACGTTATCCAAGCCCGGCACGGAAGCCACGGAGAGTACGAGATCATCGCGCTAGCGCCGTCCTCGGCGCAGGAGATGTTCGACATGACGGTGCGCGCATTCAACCTTGCCGAGCAGTACAGGACGCCGGTAATCGTGCTGGCGGATGAGACCGTCGCGCATATGCGCGAGGAAGTCGTGATCCCCGAAGAGAGTTCTCTTACGATTACCAACAGAAGAGTTCCTTCCAGCCGCGATGAGGCCTCCAAAGCCTTCCTGAGTGCATCTGTTGCCCCGATGCCGGTCTTTGGAAGAGGTTTCGCGGCTCATGTGACCGGCTCGTCCCACGACGAGTACGGCATGCGGAAAGCAAGCGCGCCCGAGGCGATCGACAGGATAGTCAGAACAATCAACGCAAAGATAGCGCCCCATACCCGCGAAATCTCGACCACTGAGAAGACCATGCTCGAAGATGCCGATACCGTTCTGGTGGCTTACGGTAGCTGCGCGAGATCAGCGGAATATGTGGTGAAGCAAGCGCGGCAGAAAGGATTGAGGGTTGGGCTATTGAGATTGATGGGGATTTGGCCGTTCCCACATGAAGACGTGAAGGAGGCGCTGAAGTCAGCTCGTCATGTCATTGTCTTGGAGAACAATCTCGGCCAGCTGTTTCCCGAAATCGAGAGGGTCGCTCCTGAAAGCGCTGAAACAGTCTTCGTGCCTCCGGAGATCATTGGAACGCTCCACAGGCCCGCGTACGTCCTCGGTCAAATCACCAGGGAGGTCAGCTGAGCGTGTCTGGGCAGGAGCTTCATCCGCTCTCCAAGTACATCCGCAAGGGGGCGCAGCCTCACACGCACTGCTCGGGCTGCGGCAACGGCATAATCGCCCAGTCATTCCTCCGAGCCGTCGACGCGGTAGGCATCCCCAAGGAGAAGCTCGTCTGCGTCGCGGGGATAGGGTGCAGCGGCTGGATCCCCAGCCCATTCTTCGATGTTGACACCCTTCACGTGACTCACGGTAGACCAATCGCGTTCGCGACCGGCGTGAAGCTGGGAAACCCGAACCTCGAGGTCGTCGTGTTCACCGGTGATGGCGATGCGTCCGCGATCGGTGGCAATCATCTCATCCACGCGGCTCGCAGGAACATAGGTGTCAAGGTGATCTGCGTCAACAACATGATCTACGGCATGACGGGCGGGGAGGTAGCGCCCACGACGCCGCGCGGCGTCAAGACAACGACTACCCCGTTTGGAAACCTGGAAAGACCGTTTGACCTTTCGAGACTCGTCGTCGCCGCGGGTGGAACCTACGTGGCCAGATGGACGACCTACCACATCGCGGCGCTAGTCGCGGCAATGAAGAAGGCGTTGACGAGGAAAGGGTTCGCGTTTCTTGAAGTCGTATCCCATTGCCCGGTCCACTACGGCCGCAGAATCGGTATCTCTGATCCCGTCCAGATGATGCGCTGGTTCCAGAAACAGTCCGTCACAATCGAGAAAGCCCGCGGGATGAGCGAGCAGGAACTCGCGGACAAGTTCGTGGTCGGCGAATTCGTCGACATCGACGTGCCGGATCTGAACCAGATGTATGAGCAGCTCTTCGAGGCAGCCAAACGTGAGTCGGACTGAGATCAGGATCGCAGGCTTCGGCGGCCAGGGCGTCATCCTAGCCGGTGTCGTGCTCGGCCACGCCGTAGCAGTGCATGAAAGAAAGAAAGCCGTCCAGACCCAGTCCTACGGAGCCGAGACAAGAGGCGGCGCTGCCAAGTCAGAAGTCGTTATCTCCGATGAGAAGATCGACTACCCCAAAGTGATCTCCGCCGACATCACAATCACAATGTCGCAGGAATCGTTTGAAAGATACGGGTCCAGCACGAGACCGGGAAGCGCGCTCTTCGTCGATGCAGACTTGGTCACGCCCGGATCGGGCTCATCTGGAGGCAAGATGTATCGTGTTCCCGCGACGAAGATCGCGGCTGATGAGTTCAAGAAGACCCTTGTCGCCAACATGGTGATGCTCGGTGCTGTTGCTGCCGTGACCAAGATTGTGGGGCTTGAGAGTCTGAAGATGAGCGTCAGGGAAGTGGGTCGGAAGGGGTCCGCGGATCTGAATACGAGGGCGTTGGAAAGAGGGTTTGAGTGGGCAGTCGCTAACCTTAGGAAACCCTGAGTTCGAGTCCCGCCCCCACATTCAATACGGGATAGGTCAGTGCTCTCGTTGCGCAGTCGTGATCGCTGCCAGAAACTTCTCTTGATCCTTTATCTTCTGCCTATACCGCTTGTGGAGCTGTCCAAGATTCATTCTCACTAGGTCGGCCTTTCCCCAGGAAACCACTATTTCTCCAACCTTCTGATGATCGATTCGCGCCTTGTTATCTCGTATGAAATTGTTGAGTCGAGTTGCATTCAGCCGATTGATCCCCTCGGGCGGACGAAAACACAGTCGCAATGCAACTACCGCGTTGCGCGAGGGAACCCAAACATCTACTCCCCATCTCGCCTCTTTCTGGACCTGTTCTGTCAGGATAGAGGGTGGCCGCCCGTCTAGAATGGAATCAAATACTTCAAGAATGAACGGGCGTCTCGAGATTTGCATCTCGACAGAGTAAGTTGTCATCATACGTCCGTTGAAGGGCTTCGTCTGCACATTAGTGGTTCGGAACTCAGCGCCGGCAGGACGTGTGTTTCTTAAGTGGTTGGTCAGATCCTCGAAGAGTTTCGGGCCCAGCTGATCCGTAACGAGATCAAGATCCTTGGATCGAAGTGGATTCTTCATGTAGAAAGACATGGCCTGCGATCCGAAGAGGACAAGATTGCTGATGCCTCCGCTGACCAGAAATGGATACGCGGCTCTCAGGACTTCGACCCATTCGCTGGGACTGGCTCGGACTTCCGTCGGTCTTCTCATCCTACCACACCCAGCTGTTTTGCTGCCAAGTTTACGATCACATTCTCCGATAGACCCCTGACGTTTTCAATCCCGTCAGATCCTTTTCCTTCCTCATCCAGGAGCTTGGCTTCACCAGATCTAGAATACTGCCGCATAATCCTCAGAAACGCATGTCTGGTAGCGAGAAATGCGCGACCATCTGAAATACTGCTTGGAGAGAAGAACGTCTTGGAGATTCTTCTGAGAAGCACACGAATGGTTTTGCCGACGCCAATGCGATCCGCCCGGTCGAGAAGGTAGGGCAGGTCAAGTTCTCTGGTTGCTAGAATCGGCACTAGTAGTTCTGAGGTGCCTCTTTTTGCGCGAGCGTCTCGTTTCAGCTCGTAGGCAAGACAATCCTCCACACATGCGGCAAGGATATTTCTGGATGATACGCGAACTGACTTCGCGCGGACCAGGGCGCTAATGTCGGAATAGATCGATACTATGTCGGGTTTCTCGGTTTCCCAGTTAAGACCGTGGTGAATGAGGACGGATAAGCCAGTTTGAATTCGCGCGCGTTTGGACTTCACCCTGTATAGCTCCATGGGATAAACAGAGCCGACATCCCGAGTGTTCTTTCGCAGTATCTCCCCTTGAACCAACAAGTCCAGATACTTGCGCAGTGTCCTGTCCCACTTCGTTGCCCCGCGTCGCCTACATTGGAGAAGAATCGTGCTAAACGAGGCATGGGGGGCTGCATTGTTGACAACGTCGACTATTGTCTCTGCGGTCTCTTGTCGTAGGCTCTTCATGCGGGTCAGGCCTCTCTAGATATCTAGAGAGGCATTACTTAAGTATCGCTGCTACTGGCTACGGAAGGTTCGGCTGCTTTTCCACTTTCTTGATCTTCTCGACGAGCTTTGGTACGATCTGGTAGAGGTCTCCGACGATTCCGTAGTCGGCTATCTTGAAGATCGGTGCCTCCTTGTCCTTGTTGATTGCGACGATGAGCTTGGAGCTCATTATTCCGACGGTGTGCTGGATCTGGCCGGATATTCCAATGGACACTTGCAGCTTTGGCTTGCATCTCTTCCCCGAGATTCCAACCATTCTGTCCTCCGATAACCAGTGATAATCGGACGACAGCGCTCGAGTGCAGCCTAGCTCCCCTCCAAGCAGGCTCGTCAATTCATTCATCATCGCGAGGTCCTCTTCCTTCGCGATGCCTTTCCCAACGCAAACGAGCGTCTCAGCGGATTCAATGTTGACCGCCTCGCCGATCTTCTTCCTCTGCTCAACCAGCTCGACTCGCGTCCTCGGAACCTTGAGGTCCACCTTCACAACTTCGCCCTGCGTCGGCGCTTTCTGGGCTTCGAAGGTTCGGGGCATGAAGGAGATGACCTTCTTCTGGGTCTTGACAATCTCCGAGGACACCGTGTTTCCGCCGAGCGCGTATCTACTCACAATAATATCGGCGCCCTTCATCTCCAAGCCGATTGCGTCCGTGATGCACCCGGCCTGAAGCTTCTGGGCCACGCGTCCGGCGGTCTCCTTGCCCAGCCTGCTCGAGCGCAACAACAGAATGTCCGGACCGCTTTCTTTCGAGATCTCGAACAGAACGTTGGCGTAGGTCTCGGCGTCAAGCCTGCCAAGAGCGTCTTGGGGAACGAGTATGGCTTTCTGGGCGCCGTACTCAAAGTACGGCTGACAATCGCTATCGCTGTTGCCGAAAACCACGGCCGCAAGCTCAAGCCCGAGCCCCTTCGAGAGTTCGCGTCCCATCGTGAGAAGTTCGAAGGCTCCCTCGCTCGTCTCGGAGCACGCAAGAATAGTTGGGCTCATTCTAGGACCCCCTCTTTCCGAAGAGCGTCCACCAGTTTCCCAACCGTCTCGTCAACGTCGCCTTCCATTATGACGCCTTTCCTTTCCTGTTCAGGCGCGACATTGGTCAGGACAGAGATGGTGGATGCTGCTGAGCCGACCTTGCTCAGCTCGATTCCCAGATCCTTCAGCGACCACACATTCAGCGGCTTTCTGGAAGCTCTAAGGATCTGCGCAAGCGGTGCTCGTCTCGGCTTGTTGATTTCGCTGGTGACCGAGACGACCACGGGCGTCTGGGCCTTGACGACTTCAAGTGTTCCCTCAATGTCTCGGACGGCGGTCACTGTGCTGCCTTCGATTGTGAGCTCCCGCACGTAGGTCATCTGCGGGACGTCTAGAATTTCCGCGACTCTAGATCCGATCTGTCCTGAGTAGTTGTCGGCGGATCCTTCACCTACAAGTATGAGGTCATGTGCGCCGATCTTCTCAATCGCCTTGGCCAGTGTCAACGCCGATGCCGCGGCGTCTGAGCCTTCACAGGCTGGGTCGACTACGATGCATGCTTCATCGGCGCCCATCGCGAGCGCTTCAAGGACTGTATCCTTCAGCTTCGCTGATCCCGCGGACAGGACGGTGACTTTGGCGCCGTGCTTCTCCTTGATCCTCACGGCCTCTTCGAGCGCGTTCTTGTCCATGTCTCCGAAGAGGACTGGGAGTCCCTCAAGGACGGGCTCACGGGTGTCACGTTTGATTCTGATCTGCTGTAGGTCGACGACCTGTTTCATGC
>Ga0315314_1000711_pt1 | contig 33644 bp, 25 predicted proteins | sample TDP9_MG_FD_203631 | JGI IMG/M metagenome (GOLD analysis project Ga0315314, IMG submission 203631) | Freshwater sediment microbial communities from Lake Towuti, South Sulawesi, Indonesia - TDP9 | ecosystem: Environmental > Aquatic > Freshwater > Lake > Sediment | place: Indonesia: South Sulawesi... | reverse complement strand
ATTTCAGGAAACGCGAAAATGAAGGCAAGAATGGAAGCCTTAGCAAAGATATTCGAAAAACTGGGACTCAGCCCCGAAAGGTTCAAGGTAGAATACGTTTCGGCGGCGGAGGGAGTGAAATTCACTGGGCTTATCAAGGAAATGACTGAACAAATGAAGGGTTTGGGGAGGGAAAAGATTAAGGCGGAAAACGAGAAATTGCGACCAACGCTTGAGAAGATGCTTTCAAGAAAACAAGCGTAATTTCTAAAATAACGTCACATTATACTGACATTTTGTATCTGGAAGTATCTTTTTGCCAAAAATCGAATTCGTTCAGCGTTTCTCCCATTTTTGCCGATAGCAACACCCTTATCCTTGGGGTTCACGGAGACCACGGCGATTGTTTTACCATCTGGGCGCTCGGTTATGCGTATCTCGTTCACCCTGGCTGGTTTCAGAGCGTTCTTAATAAATTGGGCGGGGTTTTCAGAATGCTCGATCACTTCGTGCTTTTTTCCAGTCATTTTTTCCAAGAGATGAATGTTTTTGCCTCTTCTCCCTATGGCCATTCCTATGTTTCCTTCCTTTACTATGAAAATTATTCTGCCGGTGTCGTCGTCAACTATGCAGTCCTTTACGGTTGCGCCGGTTATGCTTTCAAAGAGGGCGATGTATCGCATCTCGTGGCTCGTGAACTTTATTCCGCTAGACATTCGTTGCCTCCGTGAGTTTGAGGATGTCCGAATCTCCTGGTTCCCTTATGGTCAAGGCTGAGACCATGAACGGTTTTCCACATGCCACGCCTAAGTCTATGCTAGTTCCATTATAAATAATCATCGGAATGTTGGAAAGCTTACAGTAATATTCGATGTCCTCATGATTTTTTCGTGGACAGTTCGACGCGATTATTATAAGCTTAGTCTTTCCTGTCTTAGCGTTTTTTATAGCATTGTTAACTCCAAAAAAAACCTTTCCGGTTTTCACAGTGGTGGCGATAGCCTTGTTTATGTCGATCATTTCGCTTTCTCTCGATGTGCACTTGACATATAAAGATCCACTAACCCTGTGCCGATGGGTATGGATTGCCCCACTATAACGTTTTCGGTTACTCCTCTCAGGGGATCGCTCTCTCCCCTGATGGCTGCCTCAACTATGTTTGGAACCGTGATCTCGAAGGCTGCCCTTGCGAGGACGCTGGCTTTTTCTCCGCTGATTCCATGTCTCCCTATCTGCCGCACATCACCGTTTGAAGTCATTATGTCTGCCACCAGCGTAACGTGTCGTATGTCCACATCGAGGCCCTGTTCCTCTAGAACACCCATGGCTTCCTTGATTATCGCGTTTCTGGCCGCCTCAATTCCAAGAGTTTTGGCGATTTCATGGATATGGTTAGTGATTGTTCGTGTTGGACCTACACCTTCAACCTCAAGAACCCTTGGCAGGTTAGAGCCATCTGTTCTTATAACCCACTCCCCCATCTCCTCGGTGACAAGAACCCTGCGGATGCTAGGTACCCCTTTGACATGCTGTGCAAATATTCCGTCCACGAGCTTTTTGAGGTCCGTTGGCCTTTTCGGTTTAAGGATCAAGTGACCATCCTTGACCTTCGCTGTATAATTCGGTAGGTGCAGCGCGTCTGGTAACTCTTCTGGGGTGATGCCGCGTTCTTCCATCATACTTGGGTTAAGTTCGACAACAACTCCTTCTTGTTCAGGGTCTATATAGGGTGCGGCTTCTGCAATGTCCTCTACATTTGTGCAAATTATGTTACGGGCGATTTCGGTGGCTTTCTCCTTGCTTTTTTGATGCTCCTTGTCAAGATAAATGGTCATAATCGGAGTGGATGGTGTTCGTCGAGCGTCCACTATTTCAATGAGGCGAGGTAGACCGAGAGTTACGTTTTGTTCCCTGACTCCAGCGTAGTGAAACGTTCGAAGCGTCATCTGGGTGCCGGGCTCACCCATAGATTGCGCAGCCACGATTCCAACAGCCTCACCAGGCTCGACTAGAGCTTTCTTATAGTTTTCTAGGGTTAAATTAATAGCGTGGTCCACGCCTTCGCGGCTTAACTTGGCTTTGGTTAACTCGGATTTTAATTCCTTCACGAGAAGAGGCGTCAGCTGATCTTTAACTTCATGGAGGCATTCTTTGATATACTGCTTGGGTGCAGGTTCGCCCTCCTCCATCGTGATCTTTATTTGTTCAATAAGGCGATTGACGTTTACAGCCTTTCCATGATCGCTTTTAGCAGGGTCCACTCCGTCTTCCCCGTATCTAAGTTGAATAATGTCGCCAATCGAATTTCGAACGGTTCCATCGTACTCAATGCGAAGATGTTCTAAGGCGTTAATGAGTCGCCTCTGCATGTAACCGCTTTGTTGTGTTCGCACGGCAGTGTCAACCAGCCCTTCTCGCCCACCCATGGCGTGGAAGAAAAACTCAATTGGGTCTAGACCACGCTGATAAGAAGAATACACGAAGCCTCGGGCTTTAGGGGAGGGATCCCCCACCTTAAAATGAGACAAAGCTCGGTTAACGTATCCACGCATGATTCGCTTGCCTCGCACAGACTGTTGACCGACACAAGCGGCCATTTGACCGATGTTAAGATTGGACCCCCTCGCTCCGGTTCTCGTCATAATTATGCCAGAGTTGTCTAGGTCGAAATCTTCATCCGCAACTTTTCCAGCTTTGTCTCTGGCCTCAGCCAGCTCGTTCATTACGTAAATTTCAAAGGACTCGCTGAGGGTTTGGCCCGGAAGTCTTGGCAGCGTACCCGTCTGAAAGGCCACTATTAATTCGCGTATTCGATTTTCAAACTTCTCTATTGTTTTTTCAATTTTTTTCTGAGCAGCTTGAGATAGTTCAAGTTCATCGAAAGAGAAGGTAAAGCCCCGTGTGGTCATAAAAAGCTTGAGAAGTTGGCAAATGCAATTTAGAAAATGCCGTCCAGCTTGGGAGCCATAATCTTTTATTATGCGGTGAAGAAGGCTTTCCGATTGCTCAGCGCCTATGGAACGCCTATCGATTACACCGCATTTTAGAACCCCATCTTTGATAACGACGTAGGCGTCGTATGGGCATTCTTCGCGAAGGCAATTTGTACAACCACGGCAAATAGTCGCTTTCAATACATAGTTTAAATCTTTTGGAAGGAAGAGGCTGAATATCTGTTTTCCAGTCCAAAGAGGTTTGGGTTCCTTAACTTCGGGTTCGGGGAGAGGCCCCGCATAATTCGCCGCTACAAGCAGCCTGCAAACCTCTTCCTTTGTGAGAAGGGTGGATTTTCGAGTGAGAATATAAGCAGCGGTTATGAAGTCTCGAATTGCCCCTATGATGGGTCCCCCAAATCTTGGTGAAAGAATCTGATCTTGAACTTGCATGAGGAGGCGTGCTTCCGTTTGCGCTTCTTCGCTTTGAGGCACGTGAAGATTCATTTCGTCTCCATCGAAATCAGCGTTGTAAGGGGGGCAAACGCATAAGTGTAAACGGAATGTCTTATGGGGTAACACTCGAACATAATGTGCCATTATAGACATCCTATGAAGAGACGGCTGCCTATTAAAAATGGCAATGTTCCCATCTTTAAGGTGGCGCTCTATGATGAAGCCCGGTTCTAAAGCTTCGGCTACTTTTTCTCGGTCGACAACAAATTCCAGTCTAACACGTTTACCATCAGGCCTCACGACGTAGAGCGCACCGGGATACTTTTCAGGACCATTAATTACAAGCCTTCGCATTTCATCAAGGTTCCATGCAGTAACTTTCTCAGGCATTGAAAGCCTCATGGCAACGTCCATGGGAACTCCCACTTCACTGATGTCAAGATTTGGATCCGGGGAGATCACGGTGCGCGCTGAAAAATCCACTCTTTTCCCGGAAAGATTGCTTCTGAATCTTCCCTCTTTTCCTTTAAGGCGTTGCGACAAAGTCTTAAGCGCTCTTCCCGAGCGATGTCTGGCAGGAGGAATCCCCGAAGCTTCGTTGTTAAAGTACGTAGTTACATGATACTGTAGAAGTTCAGATAGGTCTTGGATAATGAGCGTTGGGGCGCCTGCCTCCATGTTTTCCTTCAATCTTTGATTGATGCGAATAATGTCAACAAGTTTGTGGGTTAAATCGTCCTCAGATCGGATACCTGATTCTAAGGTGATTGAGGGCCTCACGTAGACTGGCGGAACCGGAAGAACCTGTAGAACCATCCATTCTGGTCGAGCTGTCTCTGGGTTAAAACCAAACAACTCAAGGTCGTCATCGGTTATTCGTTCGAGTCGTTCTCGAGCCATACTCGACGTTAATCGTTGCGCTCCCTCCTCTAAAATCTCGTAGAAGGCCGTGGGTTTTGCGAATTCTATTTTATATTGTGGAGCTCCACAGTGAGGACATTCTTTTTTCTTCGCCTCTTTCAACACTTTCTTGTAAAGTTCACTAGGCACTATTCCCATCAACTTACGAGCGCGTCTAATTCCATCCTTAATTTTGGCGATACGACCAGGGGATAACAAGATGCGCCCGCAGTTTCTACAAGTGGCTCCGAGAAGATCGTGGATTATTTTGGTGAATTCGATGTGAACGATAGGAACCGCCAATTCTATGTGACCAAAGTGTCCTGGGCATCGTATGGCTGTGTTTCCGCATGTTTTGCATCGTTGCCTAGGTTCAAGCGTTCCCAATCGACCGTCCATGAGACCCGAGGTTATTGGGGCTCCATCTTCATCGTAGGTATCAGCGGTTTGTATCTCGGCAACAGAAAGCCTGCGAATGTCTGCTGGGGATATTATCCCAAAATAAAGTTCGTTTATGACCTTGTGAACAGCTTCCTCCGTCGACATTTCACGCTCTCTCCTTCAATTTAAGACGCGGCGCTATACAAAGACTCATCAACTCTTGCAGAAGAAGCTTAAACGCGTAGGAAACGATCACCGGAGAAATCTGCGCTTTTTCCTCGCAAAGTCGACACACATACCTGCGTTGTTTAATGTCATAAAATGCAATGTAACCACAATTCTCGCATATATACAGAAGGTATTTATCAGATTCCTCGAGCAATCGATCCCTTAGAAGCATGGCAGCGCCGTGCCCAATCAGACAGTCCCTCTCCATCTCGCCGAAACGCAATCCGCCGCCTCTTGCACGCCCCTCGGTCGGTTGCCGCGTCAACATTTGAACTTGACCTCGTGCCCTAGCATGAATCTTATCCGCAACCATGTGGTGGAGTTTTTGATAGTATACGATGCCCATGAAGACATCAGCAACGAATTTTTCACCTGTAATGCCGTTATAAAGGGTTTCTCGACCCGTATGGCTAAAGCCCAGTTCGATTAATGCTCGTTTAAGTTCCTCCGGCTTCTCATTGATGAATGGTGTTCCATCAACCGTTCTCCCTCTCGCCGCGGCAACTTTTCCAGCTATGGATTCAAGGAATTGTCCAATGGTCATTCTTGATGGGATGGCGTGGGGGTTAATTATGATGTCGGGAACGGTGCCTGCTGGACTAAAAGGCATATCTTCCTGTGGTACAATCATTCCTATGACGCCTTTTTGTCCGTGACGGGAAGCAAATTTGTCGCCCAATTCAGGGATACGTTGATCACGTACCCTGACCTTTACGAGCTTGCTTCCTTCGCCAGTTTCTGTGATAAAGACATCGTCCACAACACCCGTTTCAGCGGGCCTTACATCAATCGATGTGTCTCTCATTGATGGACCTTTAACTTCAAACTCCTTGTATTCTTCAAGGAATCTAGGCGGACTTGTCCTTCCAATGAGAACATCGCCGCCTGTTGTTTCAGATTCTAGGCTAACAATGCCGTCTGGTTCCAGAAGGCGGTAGTACTGCTCGCCTCGATACCCTCTGATACCAGTCTCTGGTATGGTAAATTGATCTCTAAGCCCGCCAAGGTATTGGCGACACTCAGCCTCATAAATCCGATAGAATGTGGAACGTCCCAAACCCCTTTCGACAGACGCTTTGTTGAAAATGAGGGCGTCTTCCATGTTGTACCCCTCAAAGGATATGACTGCAACAACACAGTTTTGACCTGAAGGTCGGAGGTCATATCCTATGATGTCCATGGGCTTTGTCTTGACTAAAGGTGTTTGCAGGTATTGTAGAATATGGGAACGGGAATCAACTCGGTGGAGGAAGTTGGTTACGTGTATTCCTAGAGCCTGTTTAGCCATAGCTGCCTCGTAAGAGTTTCGTGGGGACTGGTTATGCTCGGCGTAGGGTATGATGGATGCACATATTCCGAGAATAGTGTAAGAAGCAGCCTCTAAATGGGTGTGTTCAGAAGTGACTTCTTCAAAATTTAGGGCAACAAATACATTTTCCTCTTCTTCGGCATCAATATACTCGATTATGCCTCGTTTAACAAAGTCTTCCCAAGTCCATTCTTCGGAACGAATTTTTTCAATGTGCTCTGGCTTTAATTTGGATGTTCCATTTTCGACAATTATTAGCGGTCGACGTACACGTCCTTCATCGCAATTAACGTAAATCTCTTCTTTTTCTCCATGAATCTCGGAGAAATGAGCAACATTGACTTCTATGGATATTTCTCCTTTCCTACGTTTTCTCCTTAATTCAGCTACCAACTCTTTCGATGACATGCAATAACCAATGAGACAACCGTCCACGAAAACTTTGGCACCCGAGATCCGTAGAATCTCGTTTGCATCTTGAACTGGGATCATGCCCATTCGATAGAGAGCCTGCTTCATTTTTTCAGAATTTACGCTAACGGATATGCAAGCGGCTAAAGCGAGATTTTTCACCAAACCGCAGTTTGACCCTTCAGGCGTTTCGTTTGGGCACAATCTTCCCCAGTGAGTTGGGTGCAGGTCTCGTGCCTCGAAGTTGGGCTGGCTGCGACTAAGCGGGGACTGCAATCTCCGGAGGTGGCTAAGAGTGGAGACTGTGTTCGTTCGGTCAAGAAGTTGTGTGATGCCGACGCGTCCTCGTCCCCAATTGCCTGTCGCAAGGGCATGTTGAAGTCGTTCCGTTATGATTCCGGGGCGGACAGCGGCTGAAACCGTGATCATCTGCCGTTTGACACCCATCCTTTCAAGCTGGTATTTTATGTCGCGACATAAATTTCTGAAGGCTATTCTAAAAAGATCGGCGAGCAGGGGTCCGGCGAGTTTTAAGCGTTTGTTCTTGAAGTGGTCTTTATCGTCTGGTTTTCTCCTTCCAAGCTTCAGTTCAATAACTCGGCAAGCCATCTCGCCGAGGAAGAGGGCTTTTTCTCCGCGTTTTTCGATGGTTCGGCCAATGTGAGGCAGGAAATTTCGGTCAATAATGTTTTCGGCTTTTTGGAGGCGATATTCCTCTACTTGTCCGTGGGCCACACGATTTCCAATGTACATCAGGGCGTCTTGAACCGTGTCGAAGCCCATAGCCTTTTCAAACGAGGGTTCAAGCTCGTTTTGCACGATTTTTTCTGGAGAAACTGCTTCGGCAATTTCTTTGTCTGATTCCATTCCTAGCGCTCGCATTACAATCATGAAGGGTATTTCGGTGGGAACGCCGGGTATTGAAACGTAGATGGCACCATCGGCCTTCATTCGTAGCTGGATTCTTGCTCTGAAGCCAACCGTTGTTGAGAAGATTTTGGCCTGATAAACAGGTTTTGCTCCACGGGTGTCGATGTCCACGAGGACACGGTTTGGAGCTAGGTCCTCTAGGGCGACAACGACGCGTTCGGAACCGTTAACGATGAAGTAGCCACCCGTATCGTTTGGGTCTTCTCCATGTTCAATTAGCTCCTCTGGGATTAGCTGGGAAAGGACGCAGAGTTTAGATTTTAGCATGACTGGGAGGTCGCCTATCAGAACAAGTTCGGGTTCTTGTTCCCTTCCGTCGATGATGGGGGTCATTTCTAGGGCTAGGGGTGCGGCGTAGGTTAGGTTCCGGAAGCGCGCTTCCATAGGGTAAATTTCATGTTTTGTTCCGTCGACTTCTGTGATGTATGGTCCGCTGATTTTTGATTGGGGGTCAATTATCCATAGTTGGCCGAGTTTTATTTTGTAGGGCATTTCTGGGATTTCGATCTCGATTTCACCGGTTTCGTCTACGACTTCTTGGATTCCATGGTCGATGAATTCGTTGTAGGAGTCTAGGTGCTGTCTGACGAGGCCCTTCTCTTTGAAGAAGGATTTTTGGAGAAGTAGGAGGTCATCATGGGAGATTTCCAAATTTATCTAATTCCTCCATGAATTTACATTTATTAAGGGTGTGAAGTTGTACGGTTTTGGGTTTTCCTTCAAACTGGGAGTTTCCTCCACTGGGCCGGGTCATCCGACCCGAAAATCCGGGTCTCCATTTGTTACTTCCATTTTTGTCTTGGAAGCTATCAACCTAAACCACAGTGCTCACTAATAAGCTTTACCTTTGTAAAATCTGTATTTTGAGGGCTCGTTTAGCTAGTTCGCCCCTAATTTTTGACATAATTTTTAACATTCTAGGCCAGTTGCGGTACACAGAATTATCTTTCAAGAGAGAATCCTTATGTAAAGCCTGCTGTATGACATGTTTGGGGCCGTCGGCTAGCATGGTCTAGGCTCTGAGCCTCGGGCGCTCGGGACGGGAGTTCAAATCTCCCCGGCCCCACCAAAATCTAACGTTATTCACGTAAGTCAAGAAGTTAAATGGATACTTTGTGACTTCAACGAATAGCGTAGCACACCGCTTGATCTAAGCGTGGGATAAGGAATGTACATTCTCCGATAACTCTTCTCACTACCCCACGTTGCAACGGGCATACCTTTCAAATTGAAGAAATCTGCAATTCCATCGAAAAGCTCAGGCATCTTGGATTGACCGAACTGTATTGCATGATGATCTATCCATCCGTCGCCGTCGATGGCTCCTGCAACGTAAGCTGCTGATAATCCTTCCCTTGGAGGCTTTTTGCTTAAAGCACTGAAAAGTGATTTGCTACTGGCTTTTACTCGTAGGCAGTTTCCTTCTGTTATCATTTTTGGACTTAGCCCTATAGCTTCAAGAACTTTCATGCACTTTCTCGCAATGGGTAAATCATGCTCTTTGCTCAAGCTTATTTTCACGATGTAATGTTTTCCGTATTTGTCTTGACTAATGGTTTTACTTCCATCTGCGGAAAACAGACCTTGAAGCCAATGCCAGTCTTCCTGAGGTACCGCCTCTAAATCTATGGGTTTTATACGAGGTCTTTGACGTTTATAGTAGCTTACGGTGGATTTTGCAATTTTTATTCCCCAACGCTTTCTAACTTTCTCCTGAATTTCTCTATAAGACGATTTTTCTGCCTTAATGAACGTGATAACCTCTTTTGGAAGCCTTTTGCATGTATGCGGCAATTTTTAGCTCCTTTCTATTTCTTTACGAAGTCTTGTTAATATATATTTATGGTTGCCTGGTCACTTCTAGACAGGTTGCTTGTTATCTAACAGCTGGCTAAAACAGAGTTGTTCCACCAAACTTTTGAAATTGAAATCGCATAACTTCTTAAAGAGAGATTTCATAATCTTTCTATGGAAAAATGTTATCGAAGACTCACATTCGAATAGCCAATAGAATTCTACGTGAGTTAGGCACACCTCTGTCCAGTGAGGAAGCAGCCTACTTAAGGGGAGGATCGGTTGCACCTGACGACTGGAAAGATTTTCCTCACCATCGAGGCAAATCAAGCAACATACAAAGGTACATTATTGAGGCAAGGAAATCTTTTTTGAGAGATGATTTGTCAAAGGCTTATTTTCGTTTAGGAGTTGCATTTCATTATTTACAGGATGGGTGGACTACAATTTCAGGTTCGGACCCCAAACACGCACAGTGGGAACAACAAATAGAACGAGCGCCCTTCGTACAAAACCTTGCGGAAATAGTGGAAAGTGCTTTTTCCGAAGACCAAAAATTTGGATACGCTGAGCTCATCAGTTTCTTGTCGAAGGAGATAGAAGGAAAACAAGCTACGCTTCGGCTCGCTGCATTGCAACACCCGAAATGGGGTAATCCCATAGTTGACCTCAATTTTGCGTTTAGAGTAAGTCTTTCCGTTGTAAAGTCCGTTCTCGGTTCGAAATTTTCTTCAACGTTACAAACAAGGTTAGACGATATTCTAAAGGAATCTGAAATAAAATTGAAAGAGGCTGAAATGGCTTTTGTTGATAGGCTTGTCGAATTGATTCAAAAACAGAAGGAGTTGAATAAAAGAAAAGGAATAGTAGGACTATTTTCTAGGCTTCTTGGACGTATATATGGTCTAAGGATTTCAGCAAGAATTAAGGGATATAAAAATAGAGGACACCTTACTAAGGTTAGTCGAGCCTATAACATTGTGGCTAAAAGGATAAGTGCTCCTTATTCCGATTGGTACTTAATAACTATTCCTCAGTTGGACATAAATCAGGTAGAAAATGAGATTTTGACATTATCAGAGGCATCTCGATGCCTTGAAACCCGTGAAGAGGAAATTTTGGATCTCATCTCAAAAAACAAAATATCATCATTCCGTATTGGAGAAAACCAATTTGCTAGAAGATCTGAATTCAAGAATATCTCGGAGTCGGAACGTATTCTATTGAAGATTCCACAATTAATCGAGAATTTAACAACCGAAGATAAAACAATGAGGTACAAAGCGATTCAAACTCTTGAGCGCATGTTTTACCTTCCTTCTTCTCATGTTAGGGAACTTCATGAGGCGTTAAAAATGATGAATCGAGCAGCCCCCACTTTGAGTAAATGTGTAACAATGATCCAGAGTGAGTTGCAGTCTCAAATAGATGAAAAAATTCAGCTACTACTAATGGAGTCGCTACTTATGGCTAAGCGCACGTTTCTGGAATTCACGGAAGGAGAATACGTTGATCAAGACTCCTTAAAATGCAAATTATGTAGCAAGATTTGTAAGCCACAAGGTTTTAGGAGTCACCTAGCAAGAATGCATCCAGAAAGATGGAAAGAGATTAGACCTTATGATGAAGAATATGAGAAATACGTGCAAGTTAAAAATCGTTTAGACGCAATTACCCGTATGAAAACGCTTAGGGAACTAAATACGAAGGCCCGAGCTCGATACGAGGCTATGGGGATAAAAAAGTGGAAATGGCTGGCAGCTAAAGATTCCTGCCCAATATGTAAATCTTTGAACGGGAAGATGTTTCCAATATCTGTAACGCGGGTACCTCCCATACACTTGGACTGCAGATGTACAATAGTGCCCATGATGGAATCAATTAATCACCACAGAGAGTTTCAAGATTAGAAAGAGAGCTGTTAGCTGATCGTTCAAATCCATTCTCGGGACCCCGGTTCGAATCCGGGCGGCCCCACCACACTCTGTTTACATTGCTTGTTTTCTTGCTTCTGCGATTAGGTCTGTCAGGGCGGCAAAGGCTTTGCTAACGTCTTCCATGGCCAACACTATTATTGTGTCAGTGGAGCAACTCATGGTTTCTTCTATGTTGATGTGACGCCTTGAAACCGTATTGTAGAAAGCCAGCACGCATCCGGGTGTACCTATTATTTCGTCTGGACTGCGAATAATAATTGTTGCCAAATTGTGTCTTTTATCCAAAACATCCCTTTCTCGAAACATGGAGCAAATTTCATCGAACAATTTTTGATCAAACACCAACGTAATTGCAGACATGCCCTCTATGACTTGGAAAAATTCTCCTGGAAAATCAGCTAGGGTTTTTCTAATTTTCTCTAAATTTCTTTTCGTTTTCTCAACAGAAATCTTAGCCACATCGGTTCTGATGTTTATGACACTCCCTGCAACAACTTTGGCTATCTTACCACGCAATGGTTTGTAGCTCGTCTTCGCTCGTTTAACAGAGGTTATTAGGCTTTCAAGTTTGACACGCCGACCCAGAATTTCTTCCACCTTTGGCTTCAGCATCCTCGCTATGGCGCTGTAGTTGCCGTAGTCCCTTTGTAACGCGTCCTGTAATGAGAGGTCGCCGTCAATTAGGTTCTGCATGATTTTGGAAATTGAGTTGACCAATTTTGGTCACTTATGCCCAATTTTTTATTAGATTGACCAAAATACATATAAGGCTTTCCCTGCACTAACATCGCTAAGTTGGAAGAAAAATGAAAGACACGGTCTTGTTAGCATATTCTGGCGGACTAGACACATCTGTACTAGTAAAATGGATTCAACAAAAATACGATGCCGACGTGATAACACTAACGGTAGACGTTGGCCAACAAGATGATTTAAAAGCCATAGAGGAGAAGGCGAAAAGTCTCGGAGCCAAAAAACACTATTCAATGGACGCTAAAGAAGAGTTTGTCACCAACCACGTTTTTCCAGCCATAAAGGCAAACGCCCTCTACGAAGGAAAGTATCCAGTGAGCACAGCCTTGGCACGGCCACTAATCGCATCAAAAATGGTTGAGATCGCCGAGAAAGAAGGGATAGCGGCTGTCGCCCATGGCTGTACTGGAAAGGGCAACGACCAGGTTCGCTTTGACATAACAATCAAATCGCTGGCCCCACATCTGAAAATAATAGCTCCAGTTCGGGAGTGGGGATTAACAAGGGACGAAGAAACAAAATTTGCGAAGGCTAACGGAATCCAAATATCTCCACTAGCCAACCCTTACAGTATAGACCAAAACCTATGGGGCAGATCAATTGAATGCGGTGCCCTAGAAGACCCTAGCCACGAACCACCAGAGGAAGTTTTTGAATGGATGGTTCCGCCTGAAAAGGCACCAGACAAACCCGAATACCTCATTATCGAATTTGAATGTGGCATTCCATGCGCCGTAAACGGAGAGAACCTAGACCCAGTAAGCTTAATCGAGACACTTAACAAAATTGCTGGGAAACACGGCGTCGGACGCATCGACCACATGGAAGATCGGCTAGTCGGAATTAAATCAAGAGAAGTTTACGAATGCCCAGCCGCCACAGTTCTTCTGGAAGCCCACAAAGACTTGGAGAAAATGGTTCTAACACGCCACGAGGTTTTGTTCAAACAGCAGATCGACGCCCAATGGACATTCCTAGTTTACACAGGCTTATGGATGGACCCGCTGAGGGAAGACCTCGAAGCCTTCATCGACAAAACTCAGGAGCGTGTTTGCGGTGAAGTCAAAGTGAAACTGTACAAGGGTGGATTTCAGGTTGTAGGGCGTTCCTCACCTATGTCGCTTTATGACCTAAACTTAGCGACATACGAGATTCAAACCACCTTTGACCAGTCCTACTCTAAGGGCTTCATCGAGCTTTGGGGATTGCCAACAACCATGTCCAACATTCTGAAAAAGAAGGTGGGAAAGGAAAAGAAATGCTAAAGGGCCCAAAAGTAGTTTCGCCTATACCAGGGCCCAAAGCCCAGAAGATCATCGATTTGCATCGGCAAGTTATCATGACAACGACCATGGTTCCATATCCAATTGTTGGAAGCGAAGCCAAAGGCGCCCTAGTAAAAGATGTTGACGGAAATGTCTATCTCGACTTTTCATCAGCAGTGGCCGTTGCCAATGTTGGCCACAATCACCTCGAAGTTGTCAAGGCTGTCAAGGCGCAAGCCGAGAAACTAATCCATTTCGCTGGAAACGACTACTACAACGAACCGCAAGCTCGGTTGGCCAAAGAACTGGTTTCTATTACGCCGGGCAAGTTTAGCAAAAAAGTCTTCTTTTCAAACAGCGGAGCAGAATCAGTAGAATGCGCCTTCAAACTGGCAAGGTGGCATACAAAAAAACCCGGCATGATATCGTTTATCGGTGCATTCCACGGCAGAACTTTTGGCGCCTTAAGTCTAAGCTCATGCAAGTCTCTTCATAGAAAACATTTCTTACCTTTGGTGCCATGTGTGGTGCATGTCCCCTATGCTTACTGCTATCGCTGCAGCTTCAATTTAGAATATCCAGACTGCGATGTCTGGTGTGCCTCCTACATTGAAGAAGTTCTCCAACATTCTTATCCTCAAGAGGATGTTGCCGCATTAATCGTGGAGCCCATTCAAGGCGAGGCTGGATACATTGTTCCGCCAAAAGAGTTCTTGTCAAAACTGAATAAAACCTGCAAGAAAAACGGTCTCATATGGATAGTTGACGAGGTTCAATCTGGCTTTGGAAGAACTGGCAAGATGTTTGCCTGTGAACACTATGGCGTTCAACCAGACATTCTCTGCCTAGCAAAGGCCTTAGCAGCTGGTTTACCTATGGGAGCCACTGTAGCCAGGTCAGGTGTTGCCAACTGGGATGAAGGAGCTCACTCCAATACCCAGGGTGGAAACTTGCTAGCCTGCGTTGCGTCCTTGACAAGCATAAACATCATAAAAAAGGAGAAACTTTACGAAGGGGCTTCTAGTCTGGGCGAACACGCATTGAAAAGGCTCAAAGAAATCAAGGAAAAGAGCGAAATTGTTGGGGATGTTCGTGGAAAAGGTTTGATGATTGGAGTTGAATTTGTTAAGGACAAAAAAACCAAGGAGAAAGCCGTCGAGGAAACTGAAAAGATCGCTGTTGAGGCGTTTAAGAAGGGGCTAATTCTTCTACCTGTTGGAGCCAGCGGTGTCAGGATAGCTCCTCCCCTTAATATTCAACCTGAACTCCTCGACAAGGGTCTCGACATCTTATCTGACGCCATAAAAGCCGTTGAGAGTGGTTAAAACGTCCGAGCTCCTACGGGGAGGAAGAATAACTTCAGTAAGAAAAGATGTTGTGAAATTTACTTCCTCCATCAAGAGCGATCAAAGATTGTTGAAATCAGTAATCAAGATTAACGAAGCCCATGTTGCAATGATGATGGAACAAAAAATTATCGCTTGGTTAGATGGAGTTAGGCTTCTCCAAGCTTTAAGCGAATTAAACTCAAAGATGAAATTGAAGCCCTCCCTTGAAGACGTCCATATGGCTGTTGAAGAAGAAGCTATGAAGAAAGTTGGTTCAGAAATTGGCGGAAACCTACACATCGCCAAAAGTAGAAACGACCAGGTGGCAACAGCCATCAGAATGGCGCTACGTGAAAATTTAATTGACTTAATGACTTCAGTGGTTGGACTGCAAGAAGCCTTAACCAAACTAGCTGAGGAACACGTCAGAACAGTTGTTCCTGGTTACACGCATCTACAGCCAGCTCAACCCGTTACCTTTGCCCATTATCTCTTGTCCTACGTGGATGGGCTAGAGAGAGACTTTCAGAGATTAGAAGAAGCTTACAAAAGAGTCAATTTATGCCCAATGGGTGCAGGAGCATTAGCCACCTCAAGCTTTCCAATAAACCGCGAAAAAATGGCTGAGTTACTTGGTTTTGGCGAGGTTCTCGAGAATTCCATCGACGCTGTAAGTAGCAGAGATTTCGCCCTAGAAACCATGGCGGTTCTCACCCTAATGGCCGTGGGCGTGAGCAGATTAGTCGAAGATTTGATCGTTTGGAGCTCCCCTGATTTCGGTGTAATTGAACTTCCAGACCGCTTTTCCTCGACTAGCAGCATAATGCCACAAAAGAAGAATCCAGACGTGCTGGAGGTTATCCGTGCAAGAATGAGCCATGCGCTCGGTAACTTTGTAACATCAGTTGCCACCATGAAGGCGCTACCATCCAGCTACAACCTAGACCTCCAAGAAATCACTCCTCGCCTTTGGGAATCCCTAGAAAACATTACCAGCTCATTGGACATGCTTTCCAAACTCGTCCCAAACTTGAAGGTATCCAAAAACGTTTTCAGTAAGCCCCATCTCAGCTTCTCAGCCTCAACGGAACTAGCCAACATGCTCGTTAGAAAGTATAAAGTTCCCTTCAGAACCGCCCATAAAATAGTTGGTTCGCTGATTAGGATTTTAATAGAGTACAAGTTGGCTCTTGATGATGTAACGCCTGAGCTACTGCAGAAAGTCACCCAAGATTCATCTGGTATTTCGTTAAACATCAACATAGAAGACATACGCGAAGCCACTGACCCCCTGAAAATCGTTAAAAGTTACAATGCCAGAGGAGGCCCTTCACCAACCGAAGTCAAAAGGATGCTAAAAATTCGAAAACAGTGGATGGTTCTGGCAAGGTCAAATTTGTCAGAGAAGAAACGCAAATTGAACGAGGCTGAGGACAGACTACAGTCCGTTGTCAAATCTTATTCATCTTCAGACCGCGCAAGCATCGTAAAGCTTAAAAGCTCAAGTGGATAGGTAGGATAGGGCTTTGGAGGCACAGGTTAACCCCAACAAACGCGGAAAAGCTGTCCTAGTTTTAGAAGATGGTTCCCATTTCTTCGGTCATGGCTTTGGAGCAACAAAGAAAGTTTCAGGCGAAATCGTATTTTCAACATCCATGGTTGGATATCCAGAGGCGCTGACAGACCCCTCTTATAAGGGACAGATTTTAACATTAACCTACCCCCTCATCGGCAATTACGGTGTTCCACCATACGACCTTGAGCTAGGCATTCCATTGTATTTTGAGTCTAAAAGCATTAAGGTAACAGGCCTCGTTGTCCACGAATTATGCTGGAAGCCCTACCACTGGGCATCCACCAAAACCTTGGACGAATGGCTCAAGAATGAAAACGTTTCAGGCATATACGGAATTGACACCCGAAGGCTCACGAAGAAGCTTAGAGCCAAAGGCGTCATGCTCGGAATTTTGCAGGTGTGCGAAGAGGGAGAAGAGCCCAACCTTGAAAAACTCTTGAAGGAAGCGAAGAAGGTTCCAGATCCAAACCTAAGAGACTTGGTTGGCGAGGTAACCATCAGAGAGCCCATTCATCATGAAGTTGGAGGAAACAAATTAGCCGTTTTGATTGACTGCGGAGTCAAATTCAGCATTGTGCGGAGCCTTCTGAAGCGTGGATTCAACGTCGTAAGGGTGCCCTACAATTTTTCGGCAAAAGAAATCTTAGAATACAATCCAAACTGCGTGATGATAAGCAATGGTCCAGGTGACCCGAAAAAGTGCATGAAGACCATAGAATGCGTCCTAGAGCTGGTTGATGAAAAAGTCCCTATAATGGGCGTATGTTTGGGAATTCAGATTTTAGCTTTGGCTATGGATGGAGACACCTACAAACTAAAGTATGGACACCGATCTCAGAATCAACCAGTGCTTAATCTGGAAACAGGAAGATGCTACATCACAACCCAGAATCATGGATACGCTGTAAACTTCGACTCTCTGGAAGGAACCAATCTAGACGCGTGGTTCATTAACGCCAATGACAAAACAGTTGAAGGAATAAAACACAAAAACAAGTCAGCATTTGCTTTTCAATGGCACCCAGAAGCCGCGCCAGGACCATACGACACAGAGTTTCTCTTCGACGAATTTTTGAAGCTTGCGGGGGGATAAGGTGCCAAAATTTGAGTGGATACGTAAGGTTTTGGTGCTTGGTAGTGGAGCCATAAAAATTGGGGAAGCTGCAGAGTTTGATTACTCTGGAAGCCAGTGTCTCAAAGCCCTGAGAGAAGAAGGCATCGAAACCGTTTTAATCAACCCTAACATAGCAACCATTCAGACCGACCCCCGTTTAGCAGGAAAGGTTTACCTCTTACCCGTCACGCCAGAATATGTCGAAAAAGTTATTGAAAAAGAAAGGCCGGATGGAATTCTTTTAGGATTCGGAGGACAAACAGCCCTAAATTGTGGAGTTCAGCTTGCAAAGAAGGGTATCCTTGAGAAATACAATGTTAAAGTTTTGGGGACGCCCGTCAGGGCGATAGAAGACACTGAAGACAGAGAGCTTTTCAGGCAGGCAATGATTCGGGCAGATATTCCAATACCTAGAAGTAAGTCTGCCACTTCCGTTCAGGAAGCCATTGAGGTAGCTAAGGATATAGGTTATCCAGTTATCGTTCGAGTGGCGTATATTCTAGGCGGTAAAGGATCTGGCGTAGCCCATAATGAAAGTGAATTAAGGGAGATAGTTAATCGAGCTTTAGCCCAAAGCATGATTTCGCAGGTCCTTATCGAAGAATACTTGGGTCACTGGAAAGAAATTGAGTACGAGGTTATGCGAGATTACGCCAACAACTGTTTAACCGTCTGCAACATGGAAAACATCGATCCCATGGGAATTCACACTGGCGACTCCATCGTCGTAGCTCCATCACAGACACTAACAAACCGTGAATATCATCTGCTTCGTCTGGCTTCCATAAAAGTCATACAAAGTTTGGGCATAGTTGGCGAGTGCAACATTCAGTGGGCTTTAGATCCAAAATCAGAGGAAATTCGCGCCATCGAAGTGAACGCGCGAATGTCAAGAAGTTCAGCCCTTGCGAGTAAAGCGACAGGCTACCCCCTAGCTTACATAGCAACTAAACTAGCCATTGGCTACATGCTTTCTGAATTAATCAACATGGTCACCGGAGTTACCACCGCTTGCTTTGAACCAGCCCTAGACTATGTCGTAGTAAAGTTTCCGAGATGGGATCTACAAAAATTCAGAAATGTAGACCGCCACATTGGTCCCCAAATGAAGTCTGTTGGAGAAGTCATGGCTATTGGAAGATGCCTCGACGAAGCGCTCCAGAAAGCTGTTCGAATGCTAGATATTGGGAAAATAGGATTAGTTTGCAATCCTGAAGACGACGATTATGAACCAATGGAAATGATAAAGGATGTCCTGGCTAATCCCACAGACGAAAGGTTGTTCAAGGTAGTTAAAGCCATTAAGAAGGATATTCCAGTTGAAGAGATTTACCAACTAAGTGGTATTGACCTATTCTTCTTACATAAAATTGAAAATGTCGTTAATATGGAGAAGAAACTGCGCTTCTTGAATTTAGAAGACGATGACGCCCTAGAAACGATTAAAGATGCAAAGCGTCTCGGATTTTCAGACGAACAGATCGCTATTTGCCTCAAAACAGACGAAATGACTGTAAGAGAACTGCGAAAGAAAGCGAATATAGTTCCCGTGGTCAAGCAAATAGACACGCTAGCCGCCGAATGGCCGGCTAAAACAAATTATCTCTACCTAACATACGGCGGAGACGAAGACGACATAGACTTTCATTCAGAAAAGAGTAAAGTTATGGTTCTTGGAGCCGGCGTTTTTAGAATAGGGTCAAGCGTGGAATTTGACTGGTGTGGAGTTAACACGATTTGGGCCCTCAAAAAGAATGGCGTTGAAGAAGCCATAATGGTCAACTATAACCCTGAAACGGTCTCCACGGATTATGACATGTCCGATAAGCTGTATTTTGAAGAATTAACCCTAGAAAGAATTTTAGACATACACGAGAAGGAAAAACCTCTCGGCGTCGTAGCAAGCGTTGGAGGACAAATTCCGAACAACCTAGCCCTAGAGTTAGCTAATTCTGGTGTAAAATTGCTGGGTACGTCGGGTCAAAGCATAGACTGTGCAGAGGATCGATCAAAGTTTAGCGCCCTTCTAGACCAGCTTGGAATTCCACAGCCAGAATGGAGTAGACTAACAACAACACGAGACGTCAAAGAGTTCGCTGAAAAGATCGGTTACCCGGTTCTCATTCGTCCAAGCTACGTATTGTCAGGATCTGCCATGAGAGTTGCCTATGCTGAGGACGAATTAGAGAACTATCTCAAACTGGCAACTAAAGTTTCACGGGAACATCCTGTCGTAATCTCGAAGTTTATAGAAAAAGCTAAGGAAGTTGAGGTTGACGGCGTATCCGACGGCAAAGACGTACTGATAGGAGCCATTATTGAGCACATTGAAAACGCTGGGGTTCATAGCGGCGACGCAACTATGGGCATTCCAACCCAAACACTGTCTAACAGCGTGCTGAAAACCATTGAAGATTACACTTATAGAATTGTGAAAGCCCTTGAAATCAAGGGACCCTACAACATTCAATATCTTGTAAAAAACGGCGTCACTTACGTAATTGAATGTAATTTGCGTGCTTCAAGGTCCATGCCATACGTCAGTAAAACTCGGGGAGTCAATTTGATAGAGCTTGCCACCTTGGCGATATTAGGTAAAAAGTTTAGAGATGTCAGGGTTAGTGAACTACCGTCTATCCGACATGTTGGAGTGAAGGTTCCTCAGTTTAGTTTTATGCGTTTAAGCGGAGCCGACCCAGTTCTCGGAGTTGAAATGCTAAGCACGGGAGAAGTAGCATGCTTAGGAGAAAACTTTGCAGACGCCCTTTCAAAGGCGTTGGAGTCAGCTGACTTCAAGATTCCACCGACTGGCGGTTCGGTTCTGATAACGGTTGGCGGCGAGGAGTTAAAGAAGAAGGTCGTGCCCTTGGGAAAGGCGTTAAGCAAAATGGGCTTCAAAATCTATGCGACAGAGCACACTGCTGAAACCTTGCGTAAAGCTGGAGTAAATGATGTCTCTGTCCTGCATAAGGTCAGAGAAGTTGATAAAAACCCAAACATCGTTGACTATCTCCAAAAGGGCAAAATAGATTTGGTGATTAACATACCGATGCCGAACAATGCGGGAAAATATTCAGACATCCTGAAAGACGAGTACACTATCCGAAGATTAGCCATTGAATTTAACATCCCGGTTGTAACAAACCTTGAGCTGGCTTCAGCCCTCACGAAAGTGTTAGAGAAACGCGACAGAAACAAGTTTACTGTTCGTTCTCTAAATGAATATATGGACAGTTTGACGTGGAAGTTTTGGTGAAAATAAGGCGCGATAGAAAGCATGGAAACAAACCAAACTTTTGTTGACGCATAGCCGTAGAAAATCTAGTTAAACTATAGCAGCATTTTTAACAAATCTGCCTTTGTCACGATGCCAACAACCTTTCCCTTCTTTGATATCAAGACAGCCGGATAAACCTGTAGAAGACTTGAAATTAACGGCAACGGAGCGTCTTCTCCAACTTGTGGAAACGCTTCATCCATAATATCCCCAACGGGCAGCGTGGATACCTCAGCCAAGTCTTTACCACCCAAAACTTGGCCTAGCATGGTTTTCTCTGAAATGCTTCCAACAGCGTGTTCTCCATCAAAGACTGGAAGTTGAGAATAGCCGTGATCCGTCATCAACCGTACAGCCTTGAACACCGTGTCATTTTTCTGAACACCAACAACCTTAGCGTGAAGCACCTCCTCGGCACGAACTTCCGTTTTTATCTCCATACGTTCCAGCGCATCAAATATGGCTCTAACCTTATTGTAAGAAGGATCGATTTTCCCCGATTCTAGTTTCGCGATTAGGGATTGACTTACACCAGCCAACCTAGCTAGTTGCTTCTGAGTCAAAATTAGCATTCTTCTTTTTTTAGCGATCTCTTCAAGCGAAGGCAACATGCCATAAAATCCGTCCTGACCGTCTTATATTCCTTTTGGAATAAAAATTTCAGAAAATTATTAAAGTTAGAATCTATGTTGCTAAGCTCCAAACACCTTTAGGAGGTATTAGCGCTCAAGAAAAAAGAATCTTCGAAGAGAAAGCGGTCAGTAGCAGAGATTAATGAAAAAATAAAGAGAGGAGACGTTCAGGTTTTAACCGCTGAAGAAATGAAGAAGCTAGTGGAAAGCAGGGGCATAGAAGTCGCTTACAAAGAGGTTGATGTGGTTACAACAGGAACCTTTGGAGCCATGTGCTCTTCAGGGGCCATCATAAACCTTGGACACTCGGACCCGCCGATCAAAATCCAAAGAGCTTGGATAAACGACGTTGAAATTTGCCATCCAGGCGCGGCTGTAGACCTCTACATTGGTGCAACCATAATGTCTGAAACGAGACCCTTCGAGTACGGTGGTGGCCACGTGATAGAAGACCTGATCAGTGGGAAAGAGGTTGAGCTCAGAGCCACAGCCTATGGAACAGACTGCTATCCCAGAACAAAGCTTAGAACAACACTTACAAAAGATGACTTGAACCAGTTTTACCTACTGAATTTCCGTAATTGTTACCAACGCTATAATTGTGCAACAAATAGCCGCGACGAAACCATCTACACCTACATGGGCAAGCTTCTTCCTAGATTTAGAAATGCAACCTTCTCCGGTTCCGGAGGTCTCAACCCCCTGATTAACGACCCAGACTACGAAACCATCGGCGTAGGTACCCGCATCTTCTTGGGTGGTGGCCAAGGCTACGTAATAGGGGAAGGCACGCAACACGACCCTAGAAACAGTTTTGGTACGCTCATGGTTCGGGGAGACTGTAAGAAAATGAGTTCAGAGTTCATTCATGGAGCATCCTTCACTAAGTACGGTACAACCCTCTACGTTGGCATCGGCATACCAATTCCAATACTCAACGAGGAACTAGCTAAAAAGACAGCTATACTGGACGAAGAAATTCTAACCGACATAGTTGACTACGGAATTCCCCGCAGAGAACGCCCAAAACTAGGAAAGGTAAGTTATAAGGAGTTGAAGTCCGGTGCAATAACCATCGGGGACAAGAAGGTTAAGGTCAGTCCACTTTCAAGCTTGAAAACCGCTAGAAAAATTGCTGAAACGCTGAAGTCTTGGATTGAAAACTCTTCCTTCTACTTAACAAGCCCTGTTGAACGCCTTCCAACAGACACAATATGCAGGCCGATGAAACAAACAGAGGAAATAGCCTTCGTTAACAGCGTGATGCACCCGGCTGTAACCTGCACAGAAGACGAGGAAATAAAGACTGTTGCCAATAAAATCATAAGTCATTCAGTTAATCACATAGTTGTAGCCGACGACCAAGGAAAACTCAAGGGAATAGTGACCTCATGGGATGTCACCAAAGCGGTCGCTGAAGGAAAAAAGAAATTAGCCGACATAATCGTGAGGAAAGTTGTAACAACGAAACCCGACGAATCGCTAGAAGCTGCTTCAAGGAAGATGGCTCAGCACCAGATATCTGCCTTGCCTGTAATTGACCATGACAAAAAGGTTCTGGGAATCATAACTTCTGAGGACATTTCTAAACTTATAGGAAGGTGAGGACCTTGGTTAGAATTCTACTTAGATTCTCAGAGAAAATAGTTGACCAACCCATCACATCGCAAGTTATCCTTGAACATGGAATTCCCATAAGCATCGTAGCCGCCCACATCGATTCTCAAGGTGGAGAAATCCTAGCAGAGGTGCCTGCAACCCACGTCGAGAAGATAATCGATGCCTTTCGTGAGAAGGGCGTGATCGTCACGGTCCCAAAACTAATCGAGGTAGACACGGAAAAGTGCTTCGAGTGCGGCGCTTGCCTCTCCCTCTGTCCAGTAAGCGCCATTGCATTCAAAGAAGATTTCTCAGTGGTTTTCGACGAGGAGAAATGCATTGGAAGCCCTTGCGGCCTATGCGTTGACGCGTGTCCGGCTAGGGCCATCAGACTGGTTGAGCAGCATGGTTCCTATTCCAACAAGTAAGGCTGAAATCAATGTAATTCGTGGCTAAGGAAGACTGAAATTGAAGACAGAAGGTTTATTCAAACAAGTTTTCCAGCATAAGGAAACAAACTGCACCATAATATCAGACAAAGAAGACGCCGTCAGCACGGCAATATCATCAATTAAGTACCATAGAAAGAAGCTGGAGAAATACATCCTGAACCATCCAAAATTTCTCTACTCCCTTCAACCAGTTCCAGTGGAAAAGGGACCGAAAATAGCTAGATTGATGGCTGACGCATCTAGGAAAGCCAATGTAGGACCCATGGCTGCTGTCGCAGGAGTGTTAGCTGACCTCGCCGTTGAAGACATGGTTCTCGCCGGAAGCAAAGTGGCCGTTGTCGAAAATGGAGGAGAAGTCTCGGCAGTTTCAAATAGACCCATCGACACCGCCCTTCTAGCAGGCGATTCCCCACTCTCAAGACAAATTGGCTTCAGGTTGGAGGAGTTCCCCATAGGGGTTGCCACCAGTTCGGGCTTGTATAGCCACGCGTTAAGTTTTGGGGAGGCAGAGGCAGTAACGGTTTTCGCTGTGAACGCTGGATTAGCTGATGCTGTAGCCACGGCTGTCGGAAACCTAATTAAGGGCGACGATTGTCGTGGGGCAGTTGAACGGGGAATCAACGAAGCCTTAGGCATAGAGGGGGTTAGGGGAATATTCATTCTGTATAGGGGGATTGTCGGAAAGGCTGGGCAGGTTCCTCAATTAATCAAGGTGAGTACATAGGAGAAATAGGGGCTAAACTTTGCTTTTCTTCTTCCTGTCTTCAGCATATTTTGTTAGGTAAGCGAGAATCCTTATTGCCCTTTCAGGGGTGGGGTGAACCACTATTCCGTTCTTTTCAAATTCCCTTATGGCTTCTGACTCTTCTCTTGAGGTGGGAGGAGCTGCAAGGATAACTGGCTTCTGATATTTTTTAATCCTCTCAATTAATCCCGTTACTCCCCATGTTGACTCCCACTCCACCATAATCTCTGCAAATTCCGCAAGTTGATTTTTAATGGCTGGAGGGTATTTGTCAAAAATTTTACTAGGAGAACCAACGCTTGAAATCGCAAGCACGGAATCGACATTCTCATCTTTTAGGAGCATCCCAATACACACATAAGAATATTCCATAGTTCCGACCAAGTCAACAGGATTTGAATGCGACCAGCGCGGAGGCAAACGCTGGTTCAACTTTTGCAACGTCTCTTGGGTTAGTTGGGGTATTTCTAAACCCAGTTCCTCGCACATGTCTGCTGCCACAACTCCGAAGCCTCCTCCCCCGGTTACTATTCCCACTCTATTTCCCTTTGGGAGGGGTTGACTAGCAAGGGTTACAGCCGTATCGAAGAGGTCTTGAACTTCCCTAATCCGTATAACGCCTGCTTGCTTAAAACAGGCTTCGTAAACATCGTCTGAACCGGTTAGGGCGCCTGTGTGCGCTTTCGCAGCTTTATGGCCTATTTTTGTTCGACCCGCTTTTAAAATCACGATGGGTTTCTTCTCTGTAATTTCCTTAGCCATCTCTAAAAAGCGACGGGCTTCTTTTAGTTCCTCCACGTATCCAACGATGACCTTTGTGTCTGGGTCCTGGGCCATGTATTCTAGGTAATCTTCAAAATGTAGGTCAGCCTCATTGCCGCTGCTAACAAACTTGCTGATTCCGAAGCCTCTTTCAAAGGCCAGTTTAAGTATAAAGGTGCCCAAATTGCCGCTTTGGGTAATTACTGCTATAGACCCTTTTGGAACGTATGGTGTAATGTATAGGGACATGAGACCGGTTGTAGAGAGGTTTGAGAATGGGTTAACTATGCCGAAACAGTTGGGGCCCACGAATCGTATCCCGCCTTTCCTAGCGATTCTAACGACTTCTTTCTCTAGCTTCTCTCCTTCTCTGCCAGCTTCTTTAAAGCCAGCACTGATAATTACGGCTGTTTTAACGCCTTTCTCTACGCACTCTTTCATTACTGTGAGTACGATATGGGCTGGAACTACTATAACCGCCAAATCAACTGGTTTTGGGATGTCTTTAACGCTTTTATAGCACGTTATTCCAGAAATCCTTTCCTCATTCTTGTTTACGGGATAAAGGTCTCCTTTGAATCCCTTGACTAGTAAATCGTTGAAGATGCTGAAGCCCCATTTAGCAGGGTTGTTGGATGCTCCAATAACTGCCACGGACTTGGGGTAAAAAAGGGGTTTAAGCTGCTCGATAATGGGTCCTTCCACTCCAATCATCCCTCTTTCTGTCATAATTAGTTTGTAGTAATTCCCACCTATTATAAATCCATACAGAATTTACAGCGCGCTCTAACCTCTTTCCGGTTTTTTCGCAGGTATGGCAAGGATGGTCGCCAAAACAGTAGCTACCGCACCTAAAAGGAAGGCAAGATAGTAACTACCAGTCAAGTCGAATATGTATGCGCCGAGAAATGGCCCCAAGGCTCCGCTAACAGTTGCTCCAACGCCAACGAGTCCCACAATTGCACCCAAATTTCTTGTCCCAAAAAATTCCGCATCTATTGCGGGTATAAGAGGCACAATGCCTCCGTACGAAAAGCCGAAAACTGGAGCAAAAACGTAAAGCATCCAAACATTCTTCGCCTCTGTAAGCCAAAACATCATCACCACTTGACATACGAGGCAAAATAACCAGGCGCGTTTTGTCCCGATCCTGTCTGAGGCAGCACCGACCGCTATTCTACCAAAAATGCTACCAAGACCAATCAAACTTAGAACACCCGCCGCAACCATCGGTGATGTTCCGATACTCTCTTTTGCGTAAAGATAAATGTGAAACATTATCATTTGTAAACACAAATTCCAGAGGGAATTAGAGAACAAGACAAGCCAGAAGCTTCTGGTTTTCGCCGCTTCTAGGATATCCCAGCCTTCGTTTAAGTTTCCACCTTCTTTTCTATTTTTATCATAGGGCAAAGCATTTTTCTCTACTGGACTAGACTTCAACATAAATGCAGCTGAAATTAAAATTATCCAAGCTATGAAGCCCACAATAACATAAGCACTTCGCCATCTGTAGGCAGAAATGAAGTAAGTTATTACCGGCGACATAACAAGCGTTCCTATTCCTATACCCGATGCGACGATGCCTAGTGCCAAACCCCTTCTCTTGACGAACCATCTTGATGTTATAGCCATGGGAGGTGCAAAAGCAACGCCCATCCCCACGCCTACTAAAAGACTGGAAAAAACGTACAACTGCCAAAGAGCACTAATCTGACTGCATAAAACCATCCCCAAACCCACTAAAAATCCATTAACTCCAACTGTTATTTTCGGGCCATACCTATCGCTTAGTCTGCCCATAAGGATGTTAGATAAACCGCCCACAATCGTGGAAAATAAGGAAACCCCAAAAATCAACGTTTTAGTCCAACCAAACTCCGCTAACAGTGAATCCGAGAAAATGCCGAAGGAATACCGAATACTAAAGGAAATAAATGTTACGAGAAAAGATGCTATTACTACTATCCAACCATAGAAAAACCTTAACTCATTATCCCCATTTTTCACCATAAACTAATCTTCCGCCTTAATTTGTAAACATCGCTTCTGTCATAATTTTCATTTGAAGAAGCAGTAATTGAATAAACCCGTGATTTATAACCTTTCTATCCTCCGCTCAAAACCGAAAATGTTTCCAAGATAAAGGATTTTTGACTACCTACTTTGCGTTTCTAGTTAATGGGTGGTCTTCTTTGAGTCCAAGGAGAGGCTTCCTCGAAGGTTGCTGCCGCCTGAAGAACCGTCACATCGTCGAAGCGTCGACCTATAATTTGGAGGCCGACGGGAAGACCTTCTCTGGTCCATCCGCAAGGTACAGAAGCAGCAGGTTGACCTGTTAAGTTGAAGGGAAAGGTGAAGGCCATCCAGCCTAGGATCGAAACCTTTTTGCCATCGATTACTCGTGGTCCCATGCCTTCTTCTATTGCAAAGGGCGGAACAGCAGAGGTTGGGGTTAAAAGGAGGTCGTACCTTTTGAAGAACTTGTACACTTTTTCCCAGAACTCCTTTCGCTGGAAAGTAGCCTTAACGTAATCCTCAGCTGAAATATGTTTTCCATATTCAACTAAACGGGCTAAAGGAGGATCGATTTTGTCTTCCCACTCTCCTGTTGCATCTATCAGAGCTGCAGCGGCCTCGGCTAATACCATAGTCCTGAAAATTGGTTCAGGATCTCCAAAGTTAGGATTGGCTTCCTGTAGCTTCCAACCCAGACCCTCAAAGACTTTTACAGCTTTTTCTACAATTGTACGAACTTGGGGGTCCACCACAGCATAGCCTAAGTCGATGCTCCAAGCCACCTTAAGTTCCTTTGGTTTATTTTTTATAGATTTTAAATAGCTAACTTTTTCGTCGGGTAGGGATAGTCGATCCGCGTCGTGGGGTCCCGCCATAACATCTAACATGAGGGCACCGTCTCGCACCGTTCTTGTCATGGGACCGTTATGAGTTAAAGTCTCCCATCCAGAAAGTTCAGGGTATCTGGGAATCCTCCCAAAGGACGGTTTGAATCCGAAAATACCGCAGAAACTACTGGGGATACGAATGGAACCTCCCGTATCGCTTCCCACGGCTAATGGTCCTAGTCCTACGGCTACGGCGGCTCCAGCTCCACCACTGGACCCTCCTGACGTAAGATTCAAGTTCCATGGGTTACGGGTAACTCCGAAGAGAAGATTGTCTGTGACCAGCTTGTAACCGAACTCAGGTGTATTGGTCTTTCCTAAAACGATGGCTCCTGCAGCCTTTAGTCTTTGGACGACGATGGCGTCCTTTTCCGGAATAAAATTTTCGAAGATTTTGGAACCAAAGGTTGTTCGAATTCCCTTGGTGAAGATTAAGTCTTTTATTGAAACAGGAACTCCATGAAGAGGACCAAGACGTTTCCCTTGTTTCACAGCTTCATCAGCTTCCTTAGCAGCCTGACGAGCTTCTTCTACTAAAACAGTGCAGTAAGCATTGATTTTTGGGTTTATTTTTTCGATTCTTCCTAGAATTGCGTCCACCACTTCTATACAGGAGACTTCCCGCTTTCTGATGGCCTCTGCCATTTCTAGGGCAGGCATGTAACAAAGTTCTTCATCCATGATTAGTCCCCCTACTTATCCACCTTTGTTCTGCATCCTCAATTATAAGCTTAATTTACTATCATGACAACTCATGACAATAGAGTTTTCCAAGAAAATATGGTTTTTAACATACTTCTGTTATTAGACTCCAAATATTGTAAAATAATGTATGTTTCATTACACGAAGACTACTACCATTAATCTTTGAAGGATGAACGGTTCGTCTCGTGGTGGGGCCGGCCGGATTTGAACCGACGACCTTTACCCGGAACAGTTCATCCCGTTCCTACGGGTTTCTTCACCGCTCCAGAATTTCTTCATCCCGGCGTGGTCAGCAAACCCGTGAGTTCTGCTCTGGAGCCCCTAACGGTTGACACGCTTCGTGTCAATTGTCGTCATTCCTCTCTAGCGTCCCATCGGTGATGAGACGTAGCTAGACTACGGCCCCTAATCCAGAACTTTACGGGTTCGGAATATATACGTTTCTCGTTAGACTAAAGCGAAAACTTAATGAACAATGGATCTGACGAAATTATTGGGGTTGCCGGTCATAGGGCGCGGGACCCACCTGATCCCATTCCGAACTCAGAAGTTAAACTGCGCTCCGTTTCCGGTGTTAGTGTGGTCTTCGGCCACGTGAAGCCGGGAAAGTTGGCAGCCCCTTTGGTTTCACCTTAACTTATGGAGGGGAAATCCTCAAAATTTATTACCAACCACGTAGTTTTGGAAGGTGTGAGTGTTTCATGATTCCGCAAGTTTCGCAGTTTCCGGGCGAGATTAATTGGATTTTTCAATTACTTTTCATTGCCTTCTTTGTGGCTTTCATGTTTTACGGGCAACGCATTCAAATGATCATCATGCTGAGGGAAGTTGAAAGCCGCTTGGCTCGCCTCAAGTTCATGAGGGACGAAGGGCGAAAGATGGCTATAGCAACCATAAAGGAGATGGGAAAGCCGAAGGAAGACCCCGCAGAGAGAGTTGACCGGTTTCTAGAATATATAGCAATCGCACCACAGAGTATGGACCCCTCAGGTATTGTATGGAAGCTTGAGCATGTGCTGGACGTTCGAGACATCCGCTTTAAGGATGACGTAAAGCTCATGGCACCCGAAGCGGACGAGGTCCAGCTGAACAATTTGGAGAACACGCTTGAGGCTGCCCTCGCATTAAATATAATCTACAAGGTTATAAGGCACTTTTATTTGCTCGGCAAAAAAACCCTAAGCCTTTACATAATCATGCAACTTCAAATGGTTCTACCCCTAGTTATGCGAGAAGCAGAAGCCTTCGCCAGCGCCTTAAAGGCCTTCGCAACTGGTCAACCCATAGGCGATGGAGCAGGCGCCCTAGTCGCTGCCAAGCTGATGTACGGACATGAAAAAAGGAGAATAGCCAAGGACATAGTTGTAGCCACAGTGCCTATAGAGGGACGAGTAGCCCACGTTTTGAAATCAGAGGGCCCGGGCGGATCCGTGGGTAAACCTGGGGACGGAATAAGGCGAATTATAGAGGAAACCGAGGGAAAAATCGCTGCAATAGTCATGATAGACGCTGCGCTAAAGCTTGAAGGAGAGAAACCTGGCGATGTAGCCGAAGGAGTGGGCGCGGCTATCGGCGGACCAGGGATAGACCAATTCAAGATAGAAGAATCTGTGCTTAAGTACAAGATTCCGGTGAACGCTGTCATTATCAAGGAAGACATAGGGGACGCTGTCTCTCCTATGAGAAAGGAAATATTCGACGCTGCAGACACTGTGATTCAACGAATTAAAAGGCTGATTTTAGAGACAACAAAAAAGGGTGACTCAATTATAATAGCTGGCATAGGGAATACAATAGGCATAGGACAGTAGGTGAAAGAAATGAGTGGAAAGGCTGAGTCTCCTACAAGAAAGATTTCCTCCTTCTCTCTCGTAATGATTCTTGTAACCGTTGCTTTATCGGTCTTCGCCCTCTTCTTGGGACTTGCCACGTACGAAAGTCAGGATCCCACTGCGCTATCTTACATGTTAATAGGTTTCATTGGACTCGCCATATCAGCTTACCTGCTGTTGCAAACGCAGAGAAGGCCTTTGCGAGTAGCCTTTGAAATGCCACAAGTAATTACAACAATACTATGTCAAAAATGCGGGTTTAAGAACATTCGGGACTTCCAGCGGGGAGACTACATCTTCAAAGAGGCGGAACCCTGTCCGAAATGCAACGAGAAAATGATGATTGCTTCAATCTATCGCGAGGTTAAGGAAAAGGAGAAAGAAGGTTAAGTTAACACGACGCATCCGTCTTTCACCAACAAAACGGTGTGCTCTGCTTGTGCCACGGGTTTTCTGCTTGCCTCTATGAACACCGGGTAAGACATCAAAGCCTTTGAAGAGAGAAGCTCAGAAAAAGCATCTTTGTGGCTACTAGGCGGAACGCACCCTTGAAGCCACCGCTCGGTGAAAGGCAGAGTTTTAAAGTTTTCCTTGATGTAGTTTAGAAGCTGTTTGGCGTAGGGGTTCCTCAAAGATTTAGGCTTTGAAAATCGGAAGATGTGTGCTTCTTTACCGCTCTGAACCCTACCAGCAGCTTCGGCAACCGTTACGAAGGGTTCAACCCCATAAATTTCCCCAGCATTCACCTTGGAAGTGGAGACGTGAAAGACGTTGGGCAGGGATTTTCCAGCGTGTATTACGTATCGTCCAATCAGATGTCCAGTAAGGTTTGAAATTGGTTTAAACCCGCGAGTCTTAATCACCTTCTGGATCGTTGAACCAAAACGCGACGTGGACAAGCCCGGTCGAAGTATTTCCGTGGCTCTTTCAAGCGCCTCCTCTGCTGTGCGAACGAGACCTTCGTATTCTGGATTGAAGCAAACGGTCACGGCCGTGTCGGCAATATAACCATCCACATGAACGCCAATGTCCACCTTAACCAGAGAATTTTCGGGGATGGTTCGCTTATCCTGTGGAGGAGAGGTGTAATGCGCAGCAATTTCGTTGACGGAAACATTGCAAGGAAACGCGGGTTTTCCTCCCTTTTTCTTAATCAGGGATTCGGTTTTTTCGCATAAATCGATGATGGGCATGCCTTCTCGAACGGTTTTTCTCACTTCTTCTCGAACCTCTCTGGCGATTTTTCCAGCTTGTTGATATTTTTGTAGAATCTCTTCAGGAATTGCCATGGCATTGCACGTAAATTTCTTTAAAGGGGGTATGAGGTTAAAAAAGTTTAGAAAATGGTGATGAAATTTGGGGAAGATAAGGTGGTTAGGGCACTCAGGCTTTGAAATAGAGTTGGCGGGCAAAATCTTGTTTGTAGACCCGTGGTTAACTGGGAACCCGCTGGCTGCCGTGGGGGTTTCAGAAGTTAAAAAAGCAGATATTGTTTGCGTCACCCACGATCATGGAGACCACCTAGGGGATGCTGTCGCAATTTGTAGACAAACCGGAGCAACATTCGTTGGCATATATGAACTTGGCGTCTTCGCGAAGGAAAATGGAGTAAAAGAAGTTGTAGGAATCAACATCGGCGGAACCGTTGGCGTAAAGGGAGTAAGCATCTCTCTGGTTCAAGCCTTCCATTCATCTAATCGAGGGGCGCCCACAGGCTTCGTTATAAAGGCTGAGGGAAAAACCATCTATCACGCCGGTGACACTGGACTCTTTGGAGACATGAGGCTTATCGGTGAAATTCATCATCCGGATGTTGCGCTAATTCCTATCGGCGACTACTACACGATGGGGCCGAGGGAAGCAGCTAAAGCGGTGAAGCTGATTAAACCGGCTGTAGTCATTCCAATGCACTTTCAGACCTTTCCAGTGTTGGAGCCCTCAGCTGAAAACTTCATAAAAATCGTTAAAGAAAAAACTCCGGAGGTTAGGGTTATTGCCTTGAAACCCGGAGAAGTCTACCAGCTGTGACTAGACAAAACGTGTAACTTATCGCGCACGCTTCAATTTCTTAAAGTCTGGCTTCCGCTTCTCCAGGAAAGCCCGCACTGCCTCTCGATGTTCGGGACTAGCTTGGCACCTTCCGAAGCTCTCCTCCTCCAGCGAAAGGGCCTCCTCCAAGCCATGGAAGAAGGCGCCCTTAACCATAAGTTCCTTGGCTAGGTGTAGAGCCATGGGAGGCCGCTCATAGAAGCCCCTCGCCATCTCTAAGGCCGTGGGCATCAACTTTTCTGGGGGAAGCACGCGATTTACCAAGCCGCTCTCCAGAGCCTCTTTGGCGTCGAAGAAGCGGGCGGAGTAAACCAGCTCACAGGCCTTCGAGAAGCCTACGAGTCGGGACAGGAAGAAGGTGCTACCTGCCTCAGGAACAAGACCCATCCTAACGAAGGCAAAGCTGAAGTGAGCGTTCTCAGAAGCAAGGCGAATGTCCCAAGGCAAGGTAATGGTCAACCCCACACCTACAGCCGGTCCATTGATGGCGCCAATAATAGGCTTACCCTCCAAGGCCAGCTTGATGAGATTACGTCCCAACGGGCGTTGCTCATCTCGAAACTTGCGCAATACCGCCGCGGCATCTTCTGCCCTCTGAAGTTCTTTGGTGATCTGGTCAAACCAACGCAGATCAGCTCCAGAACAGAAGCCACGTCCAGCCCCTGTCACAACGATGGCTCCAACCTCATCATTCTTATTAGAATTATCCAGAGCGTTGCTTATCTCCCGCCCCATCTGCGGGGTCCAAGCGTTAAGCACCTCAGGTCGATTCAAAGTGATGACGGCTACGCCATCTCTGATTTCATATAGGATCTGTTCATAACCCATAATCATCGTCCTCCGAGCATTGACTATTTTGGATTTCAGATTATAAAGCTATTATGAATCAGCAAAATCTTGGAGGGCCTCATGGAATGAGACTTAACCTAAATTTTTCAACACTCACTTCTCTTTTCGGCGTATCTACAATCTAGGCGAGACTATTTCTGGAACAAGGGTTGCGAAGTCGTCTCCTCCCATATGATAGATTGGTTTCACTTTCTTGATGTCAAACTTGTCGTCGAAGGCGCCGTCATCCGCGTAGGCGGTTAAGACGCGACCGATAAAGAGCGTGTGGTCTCCCACGGTTATTTGCTGATGCAGCTTACACTCTAGGTGCGCCACACATTCTTTGATGATGGGTGGTTGAACCATCTTGGCTGGCAAGGGTGTTAATCCTGTTTCCTTAAACTTATCATATGTTTTTCCGCTCCTTCTGCCGCAAAACAAGGTTTCTCTAACAATGTTCATAGTTGGAATATTGACCACAAATTCCTTCGTTTTCTGGATTAGTTGGTGGGAATACCTTTTTGGAGCTATGCTTATGGCAACGATGGGCGGGTTTATCGAAA
>Ga0315314_1000710_pt1 | contig 33654 bp, 43 predicted proteins | sample TDP9_MG_FD_203631 | JGI IMG/M metagenome (GOLD analysis project Ga0315314, IMG submission 203631) | Freshwater sediment microbial communities from Lake Towuti, South Sulawesi, Indonesia - TDP9 | ecosystem: Environmental > Aquatic > Freshwater > Lake > Sediment | place: Indonesia: South Sulawesi... | reverse complement strand
ACTACAGCACCAGCGGCTACGAATTCTTCGAATCGCTTGCATTGTCCGAACATGCAAAACAGGTTGGTCAAGAGGCAGTGCAGCTGCTCGACGCAGAAAGGTGTCCTCCAACCGAGACCGACTTGATCCTCACTGGAGACCAGCTTGCGCTTCAGATTCATGAAAGCTGTGGACATCCAACCGAGCTTGATCGAGCGCTTGGTATGGAGGCTGATTACGCAGGCACTAGTTTCTTGGTTCCAGATGAGTTGGGTAAGCTGAAGTATGGTTCTGAAAACGTGCACATAGTTGCTGATGCCACAGTGCCCGGGGGATTGGGAACCTTCCGTTATGATGATGAGGGAACGCCGGCAACTCGCACCGACCTGATAAGAGACGGCTTATTTGTAGGATATCAGACCTCTCGGGAAACCGCTGCCGAGCTAGGATTGAAAAAAAGCAGCGCGGGCATGAGGGCGCAGTCTCCAATCGCTTTGCCCATAATTCGAATGACGAACATCAATCTTCTCCCAGGAAGTTGGAAAGCAGACGAAATAATCGAAGACACTAAACAGGGAGTTTTGATGATGGTGAACAGGTCGTGGAGCATTGATGACAGAAGATTGAACTTCCAATTCGGCACAGAAATCGGTTGGGAAATCAAGAACGGAAGCAAGGATCGGATTTTCAAGAACCCCACTTACACTGGCATGACGCCTGTTTTCTGGGGAAGCTGCGACGCAGTCAGCAAAGAGGAGTGGAAAATGTGGGGCACACCAAACTGTGGCAAAGGAGTTCCTGGGCAGTCAATGTACGTCGGGCATGGATGCAGCACAGCCAGATTCCGAAAAACACGGATAGGAGTTCTCCGGTAAGGAGGGATGAAAGATGGAAACAAAAGAACTTGTTGCCCTGTCTAAGAAGACGGTTAAAGTAGCTCTGAGGAAAGGGGCAGACCAAGCGCAGGCTGCTTCTTTTCTGGTGGACAGAGCCCTGACACGTTTTGCCAATTCGCAGATTCATCAGAATGTGGCTTCCAAAAGCGGTGGTATAGTAATCAAAGTCATTGCGAAAAAGAAAATTGGAATGCTGTCGGTCAACACTTTGGGTGAAGCACAAATCGAAGACGCAGTGGAGAAAGCCCTCAAAATCGCAAAAGTGACGCCTCCAAACAAAGATTTCAAGAGCCTACCTAAACCTCAGAAATGGGCTCCCATAAAAGGGGCATTTGACCCAAAAACAACTGCGTGCACAGCGGGCTTCCGAGCAGAAAAAGTCAAGGACATAATACAAACTGCGCATTCGGAGTCTAAACGCGTTAAGGCTGTTGCTGGCTCTTACAGCACAGGCGGATCATCGTTTGCTATTGCGAACTCTCTTGGTGTTTCAGCTTGGGCGCAGATGTCGCTCGCAAGCGTAAACGTGACAGTGATCTCAGAGGCTGAGGGTTCTCAGGGCTTTGGCTCTGGGGAACAATACTCGAGATTCGTGAAGGAAATCGACCACATCGACGCCGCGGAGGAAGCAGCTGAAAAATCAGTGAAAAGCGTGAAACCTATCAAGCTTCAACCAGGTGAATATGAGGTTGTGTTGTCTCCTCGCGCTGTTGCAACTTTCGTCACTTTCACGGGTTTCATAGGCTTCTCAGCCACAACGTACCAAGACGGTCAATCCTTCGTGAAATATCATCTAGGCGAACAAGTGTTCGACGAGAAATTCTGTGTGAAGGATGATCCAAGGAATCCTTTGACCTTGTACGCTGTGCCCGTTGACGGAGAGGGAGTTCCGAAAAAGCCTGTGACCCTGATCGATGACGGTGTGGTCTCTGAGAAAAGCATCTGCTATGACTCATTCACAGCTGGCAAGGAAAAAGGCAAGAGAAGCACGGGTCATGCAATTCCACCCATTGCGCCTGTTTTCGGTCCAATGAGGCCAGTTCCCATAAACCTGATGGTTCAACCTGGCGACGCTTCAATCGAAGAAATGATCAAAGAAACCAAGCATGGGATTTTCGTCACGCGATTCCACTATACAAATCCTGTTGACCCGACAAAGGCGATACTTACGGGCTTGACTAGAGACGGAACGTTTCTCATTGAAAAGGGCGAGTTGAGCAAACCTGTCATGAATCTTCGTTACACGGACAGTATGCTCTCTGCTCTAAAGAACATCCAGATGATAGGCAAAGAGTTGCATCAAACTGGCGACAGCACGGCTCCAGCCATGAAACTGCAGAAGCTGAGGTTCACAGGAGTAACAGAATACTAGACTGACTAAAGAGAATCTCAAGCATCCCTTTTTCCCAAATAAGCCCTCAAGTCCTCTACGTGCCAGATCAAGATGCCTAATCCTTGAATGGCCCTGTTCTGCGAAAACTTTTTTCTCAGTGCATCTATGATTTCGTTGTTCACGTTTTCTGGTATCTTCCATTGATGCGAAAAGACTCTTTGACTCATGTGGGCGAGGCTTTCTTCTATGTCAACGTAATATGAAGCTGCGTGTATGGATTTTGTAGGAGCAACCAAGTCTTTCAGGTCGTGTTCTGGCTTTCCTCGCCTACTGCTTTCGTATCCGTATTTCTCCAATAAGCGATTGTAGGCTTCTCGCATGGGATTGTCCCGTTCATGAATCGTTGAAACCATGACACCACTGGTCACTCGGCATATTTCCTGCAGAGCCGTTTTCCATTCAGGAACAAGATGCAGAACCGCATTGCAGATCGCAGCATCGAAGGAGCCATTCTTGAACGGCAGGAAGCATATTTCAGCTCTGAGCAGATTCGATGTGCCTTTTTGCTTCGCCACGCCTAACATCTTTCTGGAGATGTCTATTCCAACAACGTTGAAACCTTTGTCTTGCAGAGGTTTGGCAAACCTGCCTGTTCCTACTCCTGCATCTAGAATGGTGTTGCAGTCATTCAGTTCTTTAGCTAATACGTCAAACAGCCGCTTCCTAACATGCTTCGGTGGTCCTCTTGTCTCGTCAAACACTTGGGCAATAGGGTCGAATGATGTTCTCTTCAACAGGAACATCTCAAGCTGATTGATGTGTTCTAGTGGCTAAGCTTGTATTTATTAGCGCACATGCTCAACCACAGCGTTCTCACTGAGACGTAGTTTCTATTGGTCTTTTGTCGCGAGGTTTCACGTCGACTGTCTCTTTCACGAAGACTAGTAGTATTGCAGTTGTTACTATGCCGAGGATTGAATTGACATAGAAGGGTATGCCGTACCCAGGTATCATAAGGCCTCCAACATTCCAGGAAGAGGATCGGTAGACATCGTAAAGCAGAGTTGACACTACTGGACCCACAATATCTCCAGCTGTGAAGAAAGTATTGTAAAGTCCGAAAAGTCTGCCCCTAACCTCTTCAGGCACGATGTCTGCTCTCAATGCCTGCATCGCGGGCATAAAAATGTTGAAGCCTAACGAGCGAATCGAGAGAAAAAGAGCGGCTTGTCCGACATCTGCGGAAAAGGGAAGTATGAAACCGCAGAAACGTGTGGAGAAACCTCCGATTGCTATGAGGGGTCTTCTGCCAAGCTGGTCAGAAATGCGGCCTGCAAGCCAACTTGCGAGCATCCCTATGAGACCTGCGACGGTCATAATCGTGCCTATTTCGATTGGTTCTATGCCGAATGCGTCTTGGAAGAAGAGTGCCATGACTGGCAGTATGAAGCCTAGTGCGATGCCGTTTGCGAACGCTGTGACTAGTAGTATTTTGAATGCGCCTGAATATTTCACCCTAGTCTTTATTTCTGAGGGTTTGGGCTGGCTGTTTGGATTTATTTTGTCCGTTGTGTTCTTTGTTGTTGGAGTTGCAGGGGTTTCAGTAATCTTCCAGATGACCAGAATCATTGCCAAGACTGCAAACGCCGCGTCTACAAAGTATGGAATTCTATAACTGTCCACTAGATTGACAAATTGAGCTGAGATAAACTGGGTTGAGCCGCCGAAGGCTGGACCTATGTTTCTGCCGATGATGGCGCAGGAGGCGACGAATCCAACGGCTTCTCCTCTTCTTTCAACGGGAACCTTGTCGATTAACAGGGCTTCAGCAGGCAATGTTGCCGCTGCGGTGACGGCTCCATTAACTGTTCTGACCAGTAAGAGCCACTCCCACGTTGGCACTAGTCCTGTGAGAGCCCCAAATATGACGTCGCCTATCAAGCCCCAAATCATAAGTCTCTTCCTTCCTACCTTGTCTGACAAGCTTCCAATCTTTGGAGACAGCAGCGCAGACGCAGCCATGAAACTGGACGTGAACAAGCCGATTGAGGCAACGGTGGCGCCTAACGAAAGAGCATAACTCGGAAAATACGAGAAAGGTATGGAAAAAGCCAAAGACTCTATGAACGAAACCGCGCCAAGCACTAAAACGTCGCTGCTGTAAAGCTTTCTGAACGCCATGCTGCCACTGTCAACTGTGCTATTATCGTCAGAAGCTGGAACGTAAAGGCATCATGAAGTATAAAGTTTTGTTATCAAATAAAGTATGTCTCGCAAGAACACTTAGCGATCTTGAGCTTCATCTTTAAGGCTTACAGGATGATGTGTGAGTTAGACTTCGCGTATTTCGCATCTGAGTTTCTTTATGATTTCTTCTGCCTTGGTGGGTTCAACTTTTATGGTGTAAAGTTTGCTGGGCGTTCGCAACTTCAGTTTCACTGCGCGCTTCAGTCTTTTGATGGCGCAGTAATCGGCTCTTTCAGCTGCTGCAACAAACTTCTCCACGTCAAAGATTTCTTCAGGCATATTCCCTGTTCAGCCTCTCATTACTTTTCCAAGAATGTGCGAGCTGCATTGTATTATTTGTTGCGGTCGAAAGGCGTGCGCTGCTCTGAAGAGCCATGACATATTTCGTGAGTTGAAATATCTGTCTTATACTGAAATTCACTCTAGGTTATCTTGGCAGTACTGGAAGGCAGGGAATCGCTTCTAAGATGGCTCGCTCAATGGAGTTTGTGTTTCAGTTTCCACCAATCTACGGTGTGTTTGACACAGGCTACGGAGTTGTCTACATTTTTGGCGAGCTGCACGAAAACGACATAGAAGACATCATCGCACACGAAACACTGCATTACGTGTTGCTTCGGGTTGCTGGAAAAAAGGCAAGCCTAAGGTTGGACAGAATCTACTCGCAAATGGCCTCTGACTAGAATCTTGGAAAGATTTATGCTGAGACCTTTAATCTGGTCGAGGCTTCAACTTGCCACTTTTCTTCTGCGCCTTGGGCTGCTTTTCTGCAGGTTTCGCCTGTGGTTTAGATTGTGGTTTCGGCTTCTTGTAAATCAGTGATTCCTTGATAGAATTAGCTAGTTGAAGAGCGAATGCGCGCTCGACAAAGTAGTGCTCAGCGTGGTTAGTGGTTTTCAGTGTCAGGACGATTCCGTCAGGATACTTGTAGCTTTCCGGCGCTGTTGGGGTCATAGTGGCGTAAGCTGAATCCCAACCATACAGATGTCTCAGTCTTTCAGTCTTAGGGTGCATCAGTCTTTCACCTAGATTGAAAACAGAGTATCAATAAGTGGTAATTTCAACGTTATGAAGCCAAAATCAAAATTCCAAATCCCTGCTTTTTTGACAGCGCTTTCCTGATTTCTGCATCAATTATCCCGCGGCGCCAGCAAAAAAAGCCAGCAATCCAACAAGGAGCCACAAGATAACTGCGTTCTTGATTCTCCGCGCGCTTTCCCTTGAGTAATCCTTCAAAAGCAGGAACGAAGACGCGACAAGTCCAATGTCTGTCACAGCGACCAGCGGAACAAACCACAAAGAGACTAGACCTAGAAACCATGGAATTGGGCTCAGCAAAACTGCGAGAAGGTAGAAGATCACAGCTGCAACTGCGGCGCTTTTCTCGTCGAAACGCACGGCTAATGTTTTTACATTCCGTGCTTGGTCGCCTTTAACGTCGACGATGCCCTTGGTGATTTCTCGCCCAGTGTTTGAGAGAAAGGCTATGATGCCGAAGAGCAGGACGTTCAATTGAATTGCATTGGTGGCAACCACGCTGCCGTATACAAGAGGTGTAGCGACGCAGATGCTGACTAGGAAATTGCCTGGCAAGCCGCTGCGTTTCCCGACACTTGTGTAAGTGGCAAACAAAATCCAAGCGATCACGGCTACTATGAGGCTGTAGATGTTCGTCAAAAGGGCAGCCGTGAAACCAGCCACTGTCAGAACAAGAGCAAAAGCTAGAGCCTCACGCGGCTTAACTGCGCCGCTTGGAATTGGACGATGCGGCTCATTTATGGCGTCGATTTCTCGGTCATAGTAGTCATTGATAGCCATCGAGGCTCCTGTCAACATGAACCCCGTGATGAAACCATACAATAGGCTTTGCCAAGAAGTCGCTGAGAGACCTTGGCTCGCCAATGCTGCGCCAACTATGACGGCGAAACCCATCATCAAACAGTTCAAGGGACGCATTAAACGGAGAAAACCGTTCAGCTTAGCCATCGCAGTTCATACCTTGCACATACTCAAACCTCTATCAAAGCATTTAAAATTCACGATTTAGATCGATGTCAGTTAAGCGTGGCACAGTCAGCAATGTTCAAGAAGTTGACAAAAGTAGAGTTCACAAACCTTGACAAGATTCTGTACCCAGAGCTGAAAATCACGAAGGCGCAGGTAATTGAATACTACATTCGAATGGCGCCTAAAATGCTGGAACTACTGGCTAACAGACCAATCGTCTTAACACGATTCCCAGAAGGCATAGATAAAGAAGGCTTCTATGAAAAAGACGCGCCCCTCGGCACGCCGTCATGGGTTGAAACATACAGAAAATACGCTGAAACGTCAAAACGCGAAATCAGCTACATCGTGTGCAATAGCCTTGACACTTTGATCTGGCTTGCGAACCTAGCGACACTAGAAATCCACGTGACTCTTTCAAGAACAGACTCATTCGAGAACCCCGACTTGGTTCTGTTTGATGTTGATCCTGAGCCGCCAGCTGGATCCAGCGAAGTTGCTGAGGTTGCGCTTCTTCTGAAGGAAAAGCTTGATGCTCTGGGTCTCGTACCCTACGTTAAAACTTCGGGCAAAAAAGGGCTACACATCATTGTACCGATCGTTGACGGATACACATTTGAGCAGACTAGAGAATTCGTGCATCAAATCGCCAAAGACTTAGCTAAACAGTCAGAAATGGTCGTTTCTGAGTTTGCGAGGTCGAAAGAGCCGGGAACGGTGTTCATTGATTATAGGCAGAATTCGCATGGAAGAACCATGGTTTCCCCATATAGCCTTAGAGCAGTGCCGCAGGCAACCGTTTCACTTCCCATGAATTGGGCTGATGTCGAGAAACAATTAAAGCCCACCGAGTTCACGTTATTCACAATAGTCAAGATTCAGGACAATCCTTGGAAAGGTTTGTTGAATAACCGACAAAAGCTAGGAGTGAATTGAAAATTGGCGAAAGAAGAAAAGCCGCGGATACGAATTCCTAAACGTCCCATATGGTCGGGGCGCATAACTATTGGTTTGGTTAATGTGCCTGTTAAGTTGCAGACAATGATTTTCGATAAAAGTGTCACCTTCAGACTCTTGCACAAAGCAGACAATTCGCCGTTGAAGTATGAGAAGGTGTGCGTTAAAGAGGACATACCTGTTTCTTGGCAGGACGTGGCGAAAGGATACGAGGTGAGCAAGGGTCAGTTCGTGGTTTTCGATAACGAAGAGCTGAAAGCAGCTAGACCTGAATCTGACTCTAGGATCCGCATTGACAAGTTTGTCGATTACTTGTCTACTGATCCAACGTATTTTGAAAGATCCTATATTCTGTTGCCCGACAAAAGTGACGACGCCTACAGCTTGCTTTTAACCGCTTTGCAGAGCTTGGGAAAGGCTGGAGTTGGCAGAATTACGCTCAAGACAAAAGAGTACCCGGTTCTGGTGCATCCTTACAAGGGCGCGTTAGTTTTGACGACGCTGCGCTACATCTACGAGGTTGCAGATCCCGGCGAACTCGAAGATTTGAAACGACTTAAAGAACCCAAGAAAGAGGAACTGGATCTAGCTGTGAAGATTGTCAGCGACTTGTCAGGCGAGTTCAACATCGCGGATTATAGGGACAGTTACAAGGAGAAGATCGAGCAGCTCATCGAGAAGAAGCTGAAGGGCGAAACAATAGTTGTTGAGAAACCAGTGAAAGAGGAAGCAGCCAAAGAACTCATGGTGGCACTGCAGGAAACGCTCAAGCAGCTGAAACAGAAATGAAACGGCTCTACAAGCCGATGCTTGCTCAGCCAACGGACGCAGCTTTCACTTCTAAAGACTGGATCTTCGAGATTAAATGGGATGGAATCAGAGCGATCAGTTACGCAAGCAACGGGTTGAGCATGCAAAGCCGTAACGGCAAAGAGTTGAAATACAATTTTCCAGAACTGGAAGAGCTGAAAACCCTTGCAAGCGACGTTGTTCTCGACGGCGAAATAGTCGTGATGAGAGAGGGCAAAGCTGACTTTCAAACGCTACTCGAAAGAGCCAACACCACAAACCCGCGAGACATCCAGCACATGAGCAACCAGTTTCCAGCCACTTACGTGGTTTTCGACATACTAGAAAAAGACGGAAAACCCCTACTTGATCTTCCATTGATGGAGCGAAAGAAGATGCTGACTGAACATATGAAGGAAGGCGAACACGTTGTATTCTCATTGTTTGTGGAAGAAGCAGGCGAAGCTTACTACGAGGCTGCGCTTAAGAAAGACATAGAGGGAATCATTGCCAAGAAGAAAGACAGCCTCTATCAGCAGGGTGTAAGAAGCCAAAACTGGTTAAAAATTAAAAAAATCGCTTCGTGCGACTGCGTTATCTTCGGCTACACAAAGGGTGAAGGAGCCAGAGAAGAAACCTTCGGAGCATTAATCCTCGGACTCTACGAAAATGGCAAAGCCGTCTATGTGGGAAAAGTGGGAACAGGCTTCAATGAAGACACTATGGCATTGTTGCTGAAAGCCTTCAATCCTTTTGAAATGAGTGAAAAAACATTGGAGGGAGTAGACGTTCCTGAGCAGATAACGTGGCTGAAGCCTGAACTTGTGTGTGAAGTCGGTTATCAAAGCGTCACAAATGACGGCAAGCTACGCATGGCAAGGTTTCGAGGATTGAGAGTTGACAAGAAACCGTCTGAATGCAGCATCGACCAGATAAAACAGATTGGTCTACGCGAGTATATTGCCAGAAGAGATTTTGCTGCAACTCCTGAACCGATTGGAGGAGAGACCAGAGGCGCGGGCAGAGTCTTCGTTGTGCATGAGCATCATGCTAGGCGGCTTCATTATGACCTTCGGTTGGAGAAGGATGGCGTCCTCAAAAGCTGGGCTGTGCCAAAAGGCATCCCAGAGCACGCTGGAGAAAGAAGGCTGGCTGTGGAAACGGAGAATCATCCCTTAGATTACGTGGGTTTTGAAGGCATAATTCCACGTGGGCAGTATGGAGCTGGAATCGTCAAGATATTGGACAAAGGCGAATACGATTTGAAAGCTTGGGAAAACGACAAGATTGAGTTTTCATTGAGGGGAGAGAAGCTTCATGGTCGCTACGTTCTCGCAAAGTTCAAGAAAGCAGGAGAGAAGCAGTGGCTTCTTCTGAAAGCGAGAGAGTAACCAGTTGCGGATCAGGTTAAGGTTCTCGGATCAAGGCTTGCGCTTTTTCTGTAAGCGTGTACTCGCGATATGCATTGTGTTTAGTGAATTTGACTCTGCTTCTCACTACGCCGCATCTTTCCAGCAGACTCAAGTCTTTTTCATATTCGGGGTGATGAACATCTGTTCCTCTCACAGTGATCGGAAGGCTGAATTTACCAGCTTTTTCAATGGTTTTCAGCAGGATCTTGTAGTGGTCTAAACATTGTATGATTACTTGACATTCTGCGTGGAAGTCTTCTTCTACTCTTTGAAGCAACGCTGTCTTCAGTTTTGCTGTCATGCTCTCAAACATCCTCTCTTCAGGGAGTGGGTTATCTTGCTGGATGGGAATGAAGTATCATGAATCGTTGCATATCTAGCTATAGTATAGTATATACATTAAAAAACTAATCTATATTTGAACCTTACAAGCTGAAATCAAAAAGCATTCACAAATCAGAGCAGGATGCAGTCTTCGGTTCTACCTCTTGGAGTGGCTACTTCCTTTTTCTTAAGAATACGATTATTACGACGGCTAAGCCAATGACTGCGATGATTCCGCCAGCAATCAGCAAAATGAGGGTTTCATCTGTGAACAGTGGCTTGTTGATTGCAAGGACCGTTACGTGTATTGTGTCAGTGGCGGTGTTGCCAGCTGCGTCTTTAACGGTTAACGCCACGTCATAGTCTCCAGGGTTGGCATAGGTGTGCGTCGTCGTCATGCCAGTTCCTGTTGTCTGATCTCCAAAGTCCCATTCATAGCTGACGATGCCCAAGTTGTCCGAAGAGGCGGAGCCGTCAAAATACACTAATGTGTCCTCGTTAACGGTTTGGTCTTGTCCTGCATTTGCTGTCGGTGGGACTGTGTCGAGTAAGACTCTAACCCAAGTAGCGTCTGTGTTCCAGTTGCCTGCATAGTCAGTGACGTTCAATGTTATTTCGAAGTTGCCTGGATTATTGAAAGTGTAGTTTGGGTTGGGACCAGATAGGGTCTGGAGAGCAACATCAGTAAAGGTCCAAGTATAACTCGCGATTCCGATGTTGTCTGTTGAACCCGTGCCGTTGAAAGTGATTCTTGTTCCCTGCATGACTGTTTGATTGGCGCCTGCTTCGGCTGTGGGTTTCTGTACGTCGGATTTGTCTAGCTTTGTTTCGGTCAGAAGGTGATGGCTCTCTTCATTGCCGACGTTGTCTACGCTCCAGTATTCTAACGTGTTGTTGTAACCCTCGGTTGTTATGCGGGGTTGTCCGTCAAAGGTTAGGTTTTTCGTTGCGCCATCGTTGATTCTGTAACTGGTTTCTGCCACGCCGCTGAGGTCATCGGTGGCTGTTAACGTGATTGTGAACTCTTGATAGTGCGTCAAATTGTCGTAATCGTGCACGGTGACTGGCGGCGTTGAATCCTCTACACGTGTCGGCGCAAACTTCAGCAACCAGAAATCACAGCCGCCTGCCCCAAAAGAGTATGTTGAACCCGTGACTGCATATCCTCCTTCCTTAGTCTGAATTAGAGAATAGGAAAGATCCCAGTTCATGCCGCCGCTAGTCTTGTTCCATTGCATGTTTCCAGTTGAATCGGTTTTGACAATCCAGAAATCATCTGAGCCAGCGCCAAACGAGTCGGTGCTTCCAGCCATGGCGTATCCTCCGTCAAAAGTCTGTATTATTGCCTCCGAGTAGTCTGAGCCTAGTCCTCCGTACGTTTTGTTCCATTGATGTTGCCCGTTTGAATCGGTTTTAATCAGCCCGAAATCGTACTCGCCAGTAACAGAGGAATTGGTGTAGCCAGTGAGGGCATATCCGCCGTCACGAGTCTGAGCGAGTGACCTGCCTTTTGTGAAATTTCCTCCGTAATTGTAGTTCCATTGCATATGGCCTGATGAATTCGTCTTGACCAGCCAAAAACCGCCGTCGCCGAATGACCACGTGAGACCAACTATTGCGTATCCTTCGTCGCTTGTCTGAACCAGAGAATAGGCTTCATCGAGGCTAGCTCCCCCATACGTTCTATTCCATTGCATGTTGCCGCTCGCGTCTGTTTTAACCAAAAGGGAGTCACTAAAGCCTGCACCATAAGAGTAGGTGAAGCCGGCAAGGGCATAGCCTCCATCAGCAGTTATTTTCAAGGAGTAGGCTTGGTCAGCGTTGGCTCCTCCATACGTTTTGTTCCATTGAACGATTCCAGCCGAATCCGTTTTAATCAGCCAGAAATCGTTGCCTCCAGCACCGAAGGAGCTTGTATAACCCGCCATCGCGTATCCTCCGTCGCCTGTCTGAACAATTGCTTGCCCGTAGTCCGAGGATGATCCTCCATAAGTTCGGTTCCACTGCACATTCCCTGCGGAATCGGTTTTGACGAGCCAGAAGTCGCTCCCTCCTGCCCCATAGGAGTTGGAATAGCCGATTATCGCGTATCCTCCGTCGCTCGTCTGAACTACTGAATTGGCGCCGTCGTTGCCGCTTCCACCGTATGTGTGACTCCACGTTGTAGAAGGAAGGTCAAATCCAGCTTTGGTGCTTGGAGCAAGTAGCACAAAAGCTGATAAACATAGGAGACTTATTGCCGCCGTCGCAGAAATTCTCTTGGTTTTCACTCTCTCCGCAGCACCGTTTGATACTTAGTTTCTGTTGGTTTGCTCTGTAAAAAACCTTGTTTCCGAGGACTCTAGAGGGAAAAGGCATGAAATCACAGAAAAATGCTTGATACAAAACGCCAGGAGCACAAGAAATATCAGTTTCATGAGTCGGAATCTGAATTAAGGAAGTTAAGTCTCCATATTTCATGTTCATAAGTCTAATTTTCAGCTCTCTCCTAGAAAATAGGCGAGTAGCTGGCTTCGCTTTGGCAAGGTCATACAGGACTGTCAAGTTGCCTTCTAAGATGCTTGAGGCCATCGAGTTGTTGATTAGGGATTATCCAGAATGCGGTTACAGCAGCGTGGCGGATTTTGTTAAGGATTCTGTGAGGCATCAATATTGTTGGCGCATGCATAGGGTAAGAGTCGAAGAGGAGCCGTCGCTTTCGTGACTAGACGTGACTCATACGTGACTCCCAAGGCTTTTCTTTCCAAACCATTGATGTGGAGCGGGCAACGGCAATTTGAAGACTAAAAGAGCACTCATTACTATTCGTCTTGTTGAAGAATGTGCGACGAAATCCAATAGGGAGATTGAAAAGGATATACTTGAGAGTCTCTCTAAACGCATGCCGAGGATTCCGTGGCTAGCGGAAGTAGAAACCGTAATGGTGCGCGAAAGCTAAAGAATCCTTTGCGGACGCGAACGTGGCCGAGCTAGGAACCGCGCCTCTTTGATTTGGTAGGTGAATCGAAATCCTTTTGAGTTGATGGATAAGTTCTCATATTTATCATAATAAAACTAGACATCGTTTGGAGAGGGACCGTATGAAAATCCATGAAAGCATTAAGGAGATTAGGGATGAACCCTCTTCTCAAGTCATAGTAATCGGTTGGATTGTAGTTGTCCTGTTTTTAGCCTTTCTGGTTCTATTTACAGCGCCGTTTGGAGACTTACTCGGACCCAGCGCATGGGCGGTGGTGAGCACTCTTCACGGGATGCTCGCAGTGCTTGGTGCAATCGTTACTACAGTGGCAGGTTATCTTGGTTGGAAGCTGTTTATAGGTCAACTTAAAGGAAACGGCGATCTGAGAATGACCTCTGCTCTGTCGGTTTTAACCGCGGCTGCGACGATAATTTTTGGAAACTGGATCTACATTGCCTACAGAGCCCCTGGGGGACCAAGAGCCTTCTTCTTGGAGAACAATCCTGAGATTCACGAGGTTTTCTTCGAATTTAAAGAATTCATTGCGTTATTCATTCTTCCACTCGCCGTGGCAACTGCGTACACGATTTGGACCTACAGGGACACGCTTTCACAAGATAAACCGCTCAGAACAACGGTGGCGCTTATTCTAGTTACAACTTGGCTTATCTCTATGATGACTTTTGTTCTTAGAGCAGCAATCACAAAACTGAGGAGCGTGTGATAATGCAAAGCGTAGAATCTCAAACCAAACCTAACGGGCGCGGCGTCGCAGCGATGCTGTCAGCGATGATAGGCCTTCTTGTGATGGGCATCGTGCATACTGCAGCAGTTGCTTATTCCAGTTTCAATACGTCTGTTCTAAACGTCGGGAAACTTTGGATACCGAACGCTGCTGGTATAGGGCCTTACAGCGGAAAAGAAACGTTCATGTTGATAGCGTGGCTTGGAAGCTGGGGATTGCTGCATCTTATGTTAAGAAAAAGGAATGTGAACATGAAGATAGTCGCTATGGTGTTTTTCGTAGGCGTGGCTCTTGCCGCGTTATTCGTTTACACTCCTTTCATCGACTTCTTGCTCGGGAAATAACGCGAACCTATCATGCGTAGCTACGACAGACAAGATTTCGGTTTTCTTTACATTTGCCTTGGCATATTTGCTATGAGGTTGAACAGCCAATTTTGTCAACTCTCTGTCACGAAACCTTGCGTGCATCTCTGCCTTTCGTGATTTCGGATTCAGACTTCTGCTTAAGAGCTAATAGACGCAGAGATCGGACTCACTTTGGCAGCGTGAGGTTTGAGCAGTGGAATACGAGTTGTTAATCTATGTTCAGATGATCCTTTACATAGTTTTCGGAGTCTCGGGAGGATTTTATGCCCTCAGAACGTTGAAGTTGCTGTATGGAAATCCTGAAATGCTGAGAACTCAACGAAGAATCTGGGTGCCGATCTTGGTCGCAGGCGGCTTTTTCTCAGTCGGAGGCATTCTCCACACAGCAGAACACTTCTTTTATTCTCCAGATATAAATCTGGTTTCTGAGTTTTTCATCATTGCAGGGCTTTTTCTTTTCGTGCTCAGCATTTTCAGGTATTGGAGTTTGCAGAAGGCTTATGATGCAACAAAGCATGATGGCCTTCGAAAAGTCGAAACTGACGACTTACCCAAATAAGTTCGAATCTATTGGTGGACCGGGCCGGATTAGTACCCAAATGGGTTCAAGTCCACCTTGCCGAGGAAACTTTTTGGAGCCTTAAACATGCTGGAGATGAAGGCGAGAGTTCGAATCTCTCCCGGGCTGCCAAAACAACTATAACTCGGCTGTCTTTTGTAATGGCGTGTGAGGGGAGTCCGCTTCTCGTGCGTTGTTCAAATTGTGGAAAATGCTGTGAAAAAACGGAGATGGAACTTTCAAGCAAGGACATCGAAAGATTAGACGAAACGGGTTATCGCCCAGAAGAATTTGCAGTTATAGAAGATGGTGTGACTCGGCTCAGAAACGTTGACGGATGCTGCTATTTCTACAGTCTCACTGAGAAGAAATGCCGAATCTATAGGAAGAGACCCTTGGGATGCTATCTTTATCCTGTTGTTTATCTGGTAAATAAGGGCACCATCGTTGATGAATTATGTCCAATGGGACAGACGATTTCAGAACAAGAATTGAGAACAAAAGGAAAAATCCTTGACAAACTCTTGAAAAGGATAGATAATGAAAGAGCGCGCGCTACGCTAAATTACTAATGCAAGTTGATCTAAATAGGAATCACTGCAAACCAAAAAGAACCAACCAAAAAATGAGTGAGGTGTGAATAGTGGAACAAACCAAGAAAGAATCTTTGCTGGAGCGTTATTGGAGACTTAGAGGAGAGGCGGACGAATTATATCAGAGACGAATGAGAGAAATCAAAATCAGCGAGGAAATGAGAAAGTCTGTACAAAGAGAACTTGATGCTTTGGAAGATGCCATAGAAAGAGCAAACCTTGTTGAGGTCTTGCGTCACAAACTAATTCTAGAAGTTCTATTGAGCTAAGATTCTTATAGAATACGAATACCTAGCATAGACTCAACAAATTTTTTGGTTTGGTTTGGGTGAAATTCTATAGTTGGCGTCATATGAGTACATATAAGAATCGCAAATATAGTATTACTCGGAGAACGAATTGAAATTAGAAATTTCCGATGGAAAGTTAAAAATAGACCTCGGAGATTTGGAAAAAGTTTTATCCGTCAAAGGCGGGTTTGAAATTCCCTTGGAGCATATAGTAAAAGCTGGGACTGAAGCTCATAGGACTGGCTGGAAGGAAATAAGAGCTCCTGGAACGCATTTACCAGGGGTGGTAAAGGCGGGCATTTACTATACGCCGAGAGGAAGGGAATTTTGGTATGTAACAGAAAAAGGAGTCTTGGTGCTTGAATTAGAGAATGAACCTTACAAGAGAATTGTTCTGAGCATAGATGGAAATAAGGAATGGGCTGAACGAATTAAGGAAGCCACAGGGAAATTGCTTCGTTGAAGCAACTTCCTCTTTTGATTTGCGAATGGGTTTCCATTCTTCATCCCAGAAGGAATTCATTCTTATCAAATTGATTTTAGTTTTGTTTTTCCTAAAAATGTTCTATGCTTGTTTTTCGTAGTAGTCGAAAAACGTTAGCGACGCATCATTTCTGTGTGTGCGTAGAAATTCTGTGCACACATACAAATCACGGTGGTTAGGGCATGTCGCCCGCTAGTGCGGGCTTAGAATGACGGGCAGACCCAATTGAACACAGGGCACTTGTAACCAATTCTATAACACTGCGCGCTAAGAGGATGAAATAACGCCTGTTTGTGGTTAAACTTAATTCTTCATTCTGACTATCTCTGATGGTGGTGATTGAATTGGGTATGAGAAGTGCCAAGGATAAACCGATGACTAAGAAGGAAAGAGAAGAGAAAAGAAGGAAACGCAAAGAGAAACGATTGAAAAAATAAGCAAGCGTAGCGCTAATCTATTTTTCGCTTAAAGGAAGTGTACTTTATGAAGGCGTTAAGAAAAAAGAACATTAAAAAGAAAAAGAAACACCAAGAGAAGATAGGAAAATAGATAAAAAGAATAATTGCGATTCATTTGAGAAACGTTGAAGCCTTTTAGCCGAACTAAAGAACTGATTAGAATGGCAAAAACAAGAAAAAGTGAATTAAGTGACATATAGGCGAAGTAATAGACAATCTCGAAAGATTCATCGAAGACACTCTAAAAAGAGGGGAAAAAAATAGTTGGTGTTAATATAGAATCTGTTTCCTTCCTGAAAAGCGTATATAGGGCTTAAATCTCACTTTTTTATGTTTTCTTTCCTGGCTTTTTCAATTTCCTCGTTCTGGGCTTGTTTCAGGCGGTTTTATGGTTGATTTGCGCTTGTTTTAACGGGAGGCAGCAGAAACAAGAAGATTGTTGCCAATGGAAATTCTCGTAGCAACAGTTATTACAAAGCGCTGAACATTAGGCTGATTGCAAAGGAGCCCACAGGACGCCTTTGACACAAGAAAAGCAAGGAGTGATACCAGGAAATGTCAGAGCCACGTGAAAGCAATTCAGTATTGATTGGAAGAAAGCCTGCGATGAATTACGTTCTGGCGTGCATAACCCTCTTCCACGGCAATGCACCAGAAATAAAAGTTAAAGCTAGAGGAATGTCAATAAGCCGAGCAGTTGACGTCGTCGAAATATGCAGACGCCGATTCTTGCCTGAAATCAAAATAAAGGCCATAGATATTGGCACGCAGCAGTTGCCACCACGACCAGGCGAAGAAGGCCGCGGACCATCAAACGTCAGCACTATCGAAATCACGTTGACGAGATAAACGCGAAACGCCGACGAACGAAGCGGACACAGCAGACAAGAGACGCTCCACACCCTCCCTTCTTTGTCTTCGTCAAATCCGTAGAAACAGCCCGCGAAACCGAGTAAGAGTAAGGGGAACCGTATGGGTAAAAGTATGTGTGGGATAGAATTTCTATGCATGCACATTTAAATAGGTCAGGTATCAACTGATGTGATGCGTGAGAATTAGAGTTCCTTGAGAATGCTAGTTTTCCGTTGACTATAGATGGAGGTGCGACTTGATTGTCGTATAGAGAAAACCGAGAGATGCACAAGGTTGTATGCGCTGATTGTGGTCAAGAATGCGAGGTTCCCTTCAAGCCTGACGGAACCAGACCCGTATACTGCCGAGAATGCTATTCTAAACGAAGACCCCCGAGAAGATATTAAGCTCATTAGCTAAAATCTTCGGTCCTTTTTTTACACACTTTTCTTTTTATCAATTCCATAAGAAGATTGCTCCTTAAATTTTTAACAACCACCACCAAATGACTGCATGCTTGCATGAGTTAACGTATTCCTGTGTGTGAGATAGAAATTCTGTCCCCTCGCGGTAAACACAATTTGGCTCTAGTCAGACGCGCGAAACTTATTCGAAGTCCCATCCAAACAATGCCAAGTCAAAATCAGTGACCAATCCCATGAGTTTATTTCTGGCGTTTACAACTGGAATCCGCCTGAGATGTCTGTTCTTCATTATTTTCACAACGTCAAGGACCGTGCAATTAGGGTCACAAGTCACCAAATCCTTAGCCATTATTTCTTCAACCTTAGATTTCCTCACCTTAGCTTGCAGGTAGACCACCTTCGTCACTATATCCCTAAAAGTAAGCAAGCCATGCAAGATTCCTTCCGAATCAACGACGGGAAGACATTCAACATCAAGGTCAACCATCTTCTTCACAGCTTCCTCTACCATACTGCCAATAGAAACAGTAATCAGATTTTTAGTCATAACTCTGCCAACTTTCACACTAGCCGTAGTCAACTTTTTCATTCTAGATCGATCCTGACGCCTAAGAAACCACAAAAATATTTAAACTTATTTCATGCGCACACGTCATTTAGCGCAAGTGTGTGTAAAAGGTTGCCTTTGCCGTCAGAGTAACTCTGAGATCTCATTCAACAATGTCAAACTAATGCCTTCTCCTCATCCGGCAAAACAAAATAACCCACACGGAGCTAAAAATCATTTGCGTGCGCTGGATAGTCATCTTCAGTTGGACAAATTTTGCAGCACCATCCGTTTTCTATGGGAATAAAATTGAGCAGGTCGATGTGGAAAAAACATTAGAGTTTTATTTGATTATTTCAGCGTTTGCGGCGCTACGGCCTATCCTCGTGATCCTTATTTTCACATGGTCTCTAGGCTTTGCGTTGGCAACGAATATTACGAAACCTTGGACTCTGGCTATGCCTTCCCCTTGGCGACTCGTTTCCGTTATATCCACTTCATATTCCTTTCCCATCTCAACTGGGCAAGGCTTAAAGCTCCCACCATAACCGCGTCTTCTCTCATAACTCATAGAGCGTCTTCCTCCTTTCACATTTGTGACGATAATGCTCGCTTAAGACTTTAAGTGTTCCGTTTTTTATACTAATTCTTTTGCTGCTTCAGTTTTACGCGCTTGGGTTTCTAGCGTTGCTACTCTAAAAACGCTGGGGTTACTGACACAGAAGACAACGCTGATTTGATTCAACCGATTATGTCCACTAGACTTCCCAGTGCTTGGCCCGGCACTCCTTTTCTGAAACGAGCCCTAACGAAGCCGTTCTTTCCATGTAACGCCACGATTTTTCCTCGAGTCTTATGTTTTCCGATGGGCCATGCGACCTTTCGATCAATGAGATGTGCCGCCTCTCTGACTGATTCGATGCCGGGAAAACGGAGGATATATTCTTTGGGCTTCTGGGTTTTTGGTCCCCTCCGACAACTCACGATGACGCCTTGACCGATTTCAGACACAGCATTCACTTCGCATTTAGGTGACGGTTACACTTAGTACAGAAAACTCGTATATACCTTTTCGAAGCTGTGCCCTAAGCCCTTTAAAAGCTGGCTATCCACTGTGTCATTCTGTTTTATATTGTACCTTCATCAAAGAATGTGGGGGTTATTGATTGAGAGACCCCGTGTGCGCGCTGACCGTGGCGGGCGCCTGCTACCCCGTTTCATACATTAAAATGGCTCGTCTGGGCTTTTAAAGGGTGACGGTTCTGTACCCAAATGGGAGTGGGCCGGGCCGGATTTGAACCGACGTCGCTCTGCACGTCAAGCAGATGTCCTACCAAACTACATTGTTGACTCATATCAGTAGAGACTGTCCCCACTATGTTGACCGGGTGGTCTTGGGCAGTTCTGAACATGCTTGGGTCTGGCTCATCGACGTGTTAACAGCAGAATAGCGAGGTGTTTGTTTAAGCCCATGTTGGCTGGTTTTGCTTTCTTTCATAGTAGGTCTGCGACTTCTTGTTAAGGCATATGCCTCTCATTTCTGGTTCAAGCATGCCTTTCATCTCCTTTTGTTTTTTCTATTTCGGTTTTTTTGCCGCCTTCTGGTCGCAGACTGAAGGCAGACAGCCCCTTAAATCCAGCGAAAAACACAAGACTTATTGGATATTTATGTGGGATATTTATGTGGGAAAATATGTCGACATCCAAAGTTGACCAACGATACAGAATTGTGGTTGACAAGCAGATCAGAGAGAAGACAAACATAAAGGCTGGAGATGTTGTGGTTCTTGAGCCTTTGGACGAACACAGTTTTAGGGTTACTGTGATGGACTTCAGCGAGGAAAAGTTTGAAGACGACCCTGCTTGGAAGGCTATCCGCACGTCGATTAAGGCTGAAAAGTATATTCCGCCTAAGAAGCTGGAGAAGATTCTGGAGGAGGAAGTGTGGCTGGAGTAAGCAAAGCGGAAGCGAAGCCTCTCGCCATACTTGACTCAAATGTGATAATTTGCTCGATGATAACAGACTATCCCAACAAGTTATATCACAGAAGGTGCCGCGTTCTGTTGGAGAAGGGGCTCAAGGGTGAACTTGACTACATTTTAGGTTTAAATCCAATAGTTGTTATTGAAGTCTTTTCTGCTCTAAGAAGACTTCTCAATTGGGGTGAGGCTGAATTCAGAACAGGCTCGCTTCTGCTTTCGAAGCGCATCGCATTCTTGCCAATCTCAAGAGAGGCTTCCCAAAATTCGGTTCGATGGGCAAATGAAACGAAAGTTCCAGTAAACGATGCAATGATAGGTGCGAGCATGGTTGAGCAAGCCGACTTAATTTATACTATTGATGAAGACCACTTCGAAAAACTTGAAGAATACGGAGTTAAAATTCTCAACCCAGTCAAGCTATGAAATAAGTTTCGGAGAATGAAGAGTGGTGGGCCGGGCCGGATTTGAACCGACGACCCTCTGCACGTCAAGCAGATGTCCTACCAGGCTAGACGACCGGCCCTCAAAGGTTAGTTATCGCCTTATTGACTATTATGATTGGAATTAAGCTTTCTCATTTCGTGGGTTTTGATCAGTGGTGAAGCTGTTTTTGGGCGCAAGTTTTAAGCTGAAAACATGGGATACAGTTTAGTCTGGGAGTTGTTTTACGTGTCGCTTGAGTCTCTGACTATAAAGAAGGGTGAAGTTGCCTTCGTTTGGTTCAATAATTACTCGGGCGTGACGATTAAGACGCCTAGCAAGACTCTGGTTGTTGATCCTGCTGATGCTGGTTCTGAGGTGTTCAAGATGGTTGACGCGGTTTTGGTAACGCATGAGCATTATGATCATTTTGACCAGGGCTTGATACAAGAGATTCACAAGCGAACTCGATGTTATGTTGTGGCTGATTCCACATCGGCGAAGCGGCTGAGAGATTCTGTTTCAGGCGACAAACTGTTTGAAATGACAGTTGGCAGGGAAATCAAGCTGGGCACTGTGGGTATTAGGGCTGGGGCGTTTAAGCATCCAGCTTTGGCTCCTGTCTCGTATTTGATCACGAGTGAGGATGGAGTCAGAGTTTATCATACAGGCGATAGCTTGCCGCATCCGGACATGAAGCAGGTGGGCGACCGAAGTCCGCCGGACATTGTGTTCTGCACTGTGGGTGCTCCTGCGCCTGGAGCCTCGCCGCAAAGTGGTTTGGAGATTGTGCGCTTAGTCAAGCCCAAGGCAGCTGTGCCGTATCATGCGCCCCTCGCTGATCGTAAGAGGTTTGCTGAGCTGGTGGCGAAAGAAGCTCCAGGCGTGAAGTGCATGCTTTTGGAGCCGAATAAGCCTGCTAAGTATCCTTGAAGAAAGGAGTTGATTGCTGGATGTCTTTTGAGAAAGAAAAAGGTGAGCTGAGCCGAATTCTGCATAAGATTGGAGCCATTCAGTTCGGTGCTTTCAAGTTGGCAAGTGGCAGAATCAGCCCGTACTATATTGACTTGCGGATCGTGCCCAGTTTTCCCGATGCTTTTCAACGAGTATGCAATCTGTATGTGAAGTTGCTGGAGAAAGACTTGGGAATTGAAAATGTCGACCGCATTGCTGGAATCCCAACTGCTGGCATGGCTTTCGCGTCTGTTGTTGCTTATCAAGTGAAGAAACCTTTTGTTTACATACGTCCAAAGGTGAAGTTGCATGGGAGAGAACGCCGAATCGAGGGCATACTCATGCCAGGCAACCGTGTTCTGCTCGTAGACGACTTGGTCACAACCGCGCTGTCGCTGGGAAAAGCAGCTAAGGCTATACGGGCTGAAGGCGGAGTAGTATCGGACGCGTTAGTCATGCTTGATCGAGAGGAAGGCGGCAAAGAACGACTCGCAAAAGACAACATCAAATTGCACTACCTGCTAACGGCGCGTGAAGCAGCGACGAAGCTTTACGAGTTAGGCGCCATAGAAGAAGATCAGCTTAAGACGATTCTGAGGCAAGCAAAAAAGAAATAGCTCAGACAGCACAGCGTTGGATGCAGCTTCTTGGTCTGAGGTCTATGAGTATTGTAAGAAAGTTCTACGACGACATCGCAGAGAAGGAATGGAAGAGGCTGACACATGATGCTTATCATCGTTTAGAATTCATCGTAACCATGCATTTTCTTGAGAAATATCTTCCCAAGTCTGGTCTTGTGCTTGATGCTGGCGGCGGACCAGGTCGATACAGTGTTGAGTTGGCTAAGAAAGGCTATGATATCGTCTTGTTTGATCTGTCGCCAAAATGCCTTGAGCTTGCCAGGAGAAAGATAGCGAGAGCGCATGTCAACGCTATGGTTCAGCGGATTGTTGAAGGCTCAGTTACAGACCTGAGTATGTTTGATGATGAGGAGTTTGACGCTGTACTCTGCTTAGGTCCTCTTTCACATTTGATTGAAGATCAGGATAGAGAAGAAGCTGCAAGCGAGATTGTGAGGGTTGCGAAAAAGGGTGCGCCCTTGTTCATTGGTGCGATTGGGCTTCACGGTGTCTTTAGAACGGTGCTGCAGCGTCTTCAGTATGAGCTTACGGAGCCATCGCATGAAGAGTTTTTCACCACTGGTGTGCACAGATGGCATGTTGATCGTCATAATGGAGCTCGGGGCTTTCCAGACGCTGTCTTTTGGCACCCTAGAGATCTGAGAGAGCTTTTCGAGAGAAACGGAGTTAAGACGCTGGAGATGGCGACATGTGAGGGGTTGTCGTCGCATCTTCAGGGACCAACTAACAAGCTCTATAGAGACAAGGAGAAATGGGCAAAGTGGAAGGACTTGATTCTCAAAACCTGTACTGATCCAGTGTTGCTCGGTATGGGAGAACACTTTCTGTACGTCGGGCGAAAGTAACTTGCTGGTTTATCGGGCGAAGATTCGGAAGGCAAGATGGCTTAGGATGAAGACTGCGCCTGATGTCAGGAAAACGTAGAGAAAGCCGTAGTTGTTTGCTATTAGGGGTCCGATTAGGCAGCCTGCTGCTCCGCCAGCGCTAACTAAGACGTTGAACAATCCTGCCTGTCCCTGCGGTAAGACTTCCATGGAGATGGAGAGTGTGCTTATCAGAAATACTGCATACGCGAACCCCATGAGGACCAGAGCTGTCACTGCTAGAAGGCTTGAGAGCATTGAAGCATACACTGCTGCAGCTGTCATTAGAAACGCGAGTGAGCCTCTGACAAGAGCAATTCTGGTGACTGTTTGTTTCTCACGGCTAATTTCTGTCTCGGTTCTGTTTCTGGCGAACAGGTAGCCAGCGCATCCTCCAACCGCGTTCACGACGTAGACGGCGAACACAATGGTGGAGGTCAATGCTAGGTTTTGTTGGAAAAAGACTGGCAACGGCGTGAACAATATGCTCGTGGCAAGCCAGAACAGGATAAGCCCTATGTAATAAGCTGAGGCGCTTTCACTTCTGAACCCTTCTGTTACCCTTTCTCCTTCGCCTGTTCTTAGCATGAGCGTTATGCCTCTTTGTGCAAAATCGAGTGTTCTCTCCATGCCTGCTAGTCCTCGCTCAAGAATTAACGGTGGATCAACAACGAAGACAGCTGCAGACAAGAAGGCAATGATGTTCAGGGCGCTGCAGAGCAGCAGAATCAGGGAGCCGCTGAAACCTGATAAGGATAGGACGAATCCTAGGGCAAGTCCGATTAGGGCACCTATTTCGGTGAGCAGTTCGTAGGATGCGAAGCTTCTTTCCCATTCCTCACGTGAATGCCACTCAGCTATCAAGACATTCTTGGGTGTTTCATGTGCTACGTGGAATATCGCTATGAGCGCGTATAGTCCGATGAGCAATGGTGTGCTGGTTGTCGACGAGAACAAGTACAGCAGAACCGCTAGTGCAGAGAAGGACAGAAGAATGAAGGGTTTGAAATGTCCAGTCTTGTCGCAGGCGTAGCCCCAGAAATATGAGAAAGGAATAGCTAGAAAAGTTGCCAGTGAAACCATGATTCCAACGTCAGTGAGTGAGCCATTCACCGCGGGACTGATGACGTATAGTGGCAGGAAAATTGACAGTAGTGCAAACGCCATCTCGTGTAGAAAGAAACCTAGCCGCCACATGGCTACCAAGCCAATGCGAAAGAAGAGAAAAACCTTTCTGAAGAGACGGTCTGCTGGTCTTTTATGTGTCAGCTCTGGTGAAGCCGCCGTAGTAATTGTCGTGAATCGACGGTATGGGCGGATGCTGCATGCAGCGAAAGCAGCTCTGCCCCATGCAGGGTCTGGAGTGTCGGGTGGAATCACGTAAACGTATGGTGCATAATCGATGATGAACTGGTAATATGTGTCAGGAACTTTCACGCTATATTCTCCTCATCGTGGTTCCCCGCATCTTGTCCAGCATACGGTTTAATTCAGCCTGCAAAACATCAAGAGGCGGAGCCTTGCGCTTGGCAACTTTCAATGGGGCAAGACATACGGAGGAGGAAGCACTGACTGTGCCTATTCTGTGGTTCAAACGTTTGACGGTGGCTACGCTATGGCGGGTTACACCGGCTCCTTTGGTGCTGGCGGCTTTGACTTTTGGCTGGTTAAGGCTGATGCTTCTGGAAACATGCAGTGGAACAGAGCATACGGTGGATCAAACAATGACTTTGCCCCATCTGTGGTTCAAACAGGTGACGGCGGATATGCCTTAGTTGGGTACATCGAGTTTTTCAGTCTTTCCAGCTGCGATGCCTGGTTAGTAAAGACTGATGCGTTTGGTAACTTCCAGTGGGGCAAAACATACGGAGGAACAAACGACGAATCTGCCTCATCTATGGTTCAAACGTTTGATGGAGGATATGCGTTAGCTGGCTACACAAACTCTTTTGGTTCTGGTGGCACTAATTTCTATTTAGTTAAGACTGATGTGATTGGTAACCTTCAGTGGAACAAGACATACGGAGGAGCAGGCACTGACATTGCCTATTCTATTGTTCAGGCTGGTGATGGCGGATACGCTTTAGCTGGTTACACAAACTCGTTTGGTGCTGGTGTCGACGATTTTTGGTTGGTTAAGACTGATCCAAGTGGGACTATGCAATGGAACAAGACGTATGGAGGAACAAGCTATGACGTTGCCTCTTCTTTGGTTCAGACGTTTGATGGTGGATATGCCTTAGCTGGCCACACCGATTCGTTTGGTGCTGGTTTCGCTGATTTCTGGTTGGTTAAGGTGAAGCCTGAAATGAATTTAGAACACCGAAGGAACCTTGGTGGAACAAACATCAACGTTGGATGGAGCAAAACATACGGAGGAACGTATGATGACAAAGCTTATTCTGTAGTTCAGACGAGCGACGGAGGATACGCAATAGCTGGTTACACTGGCTCTTTTGGTGCTGGCTTGTATGATTTTTGGTTGGTTAAGACAGATGGAGCAGGAAACCTGCAGTGGAACAGAATATACGGAGGAGCAGGCGGCTTCGAAGAAGCTTATTCTGTGGTTCAGACGCGTGACGGAGGATACGCATTAGCAGGCTACACCAACTCTTATGGTGCTGGCGACTCTGATTTCTGGTTGGTTAAGACAGATTCAGCTGGAGTCGCGCAATGGAACAAAACATACGGAGGAATAGACGGTGACGTTGCCAGTTCCATGGTTCAAACGGGTGACGGAGGATTTGCTTTGGTAGGCTACACATGGTCTTATGGTGCCGGTGGCACTGATCTCTGGTTGGTTAAGACTGATGCAACTGGAAACGTGCAGTGGAGCAGAACATACGGAGGAGCAAGCGACGACGCTGCATATTCCGTAGTTCAGACGAGTGACGAAGGCTACGCAATAGCTGGTCATACCTTCTCTTTTGGCGCTGTCAGCGGTGATTCTTGGTTGGTTAAGACTGACTTGGCTGGGAGACTACAGTGGAGTCAAGCCTACGGAGGAGCAGGCAGCGACTCTGCTTATTCTGTGGTTCAGACGGATGATGGGGGATACGCCTTGGCTGGCGATTCTGGGTTGGTTAAATCTGATATTGAGAGTGGCTTGATTCAGACTGGATTAACCAGCAACTCAATCACTCTTTACCGAGGCAGTACTGACCTTTACTGGAACTACGTGCGCGTCCGTATATGGCTGATTAAAGAACCTTCTTGGATTTACGGTGACCTCAACATGGACGGCATAGTCGACGCCAAAGACCTATACATACTCAGCAGGAACTACGGCAAAACCTTCAGCCTACTCAGCCTAACAGGCATAATAGCAGTAGCGGGAATACACACAGTCAAGAAACGGAAACAAACGAAAACCGACTAAAGCCACAAACCTCTCTTTTTTCTATCACGCTCCTGTGCTTAGCTCAGAATTTCGAGAAGCCTCTCTCCCTTCTGCGTAAGCTTGTAGACGCCTCTGCCCACTCGTTCCACATAATGGTTCGGAAGCAAATACCTGTAGAATTGCTTTCTGATTGTGTTTGTTGTTGCGAAGCTTAGGCATGTTGCACATGCTTTTTTCTCAATATCCGTGTAGTGCACATAACCCTTCTTAACGAGCTCAAGAATAGTTCTGCGCAGAACATCCCTTTCGTGGTCTTTCATGTTAGTTTCACTTCCACTGGCTTCAAGCTGCTGTAGTAGGGTGGCGTGTGGTTGTAGCAGACGAAAAGCGTCTCAAGAGTAGACTCAGCCTTCTCCGGGGCTTGATCCTTCACGCCAAACCTGTCCTCATTACGATAGGCTATAGGATTAGCACTGTCGCGAGCGAAAGGCGTCATAAGCACAGTCCAAGGCGGATCACACAATGGACAATACTTGTACAGTCACAGAGAACAGAGTCAACTGGACGCCGAGCATTATACCCTCTTCCACAAACGCCGCATTTGCCGTAGACATAACCAACTTTTGCTGTCATCACACCACCGCATACAATTCGTTGTCTGGATCAGTTTCATTGAGGTTCAAAGCTCGTTTGCCATCGACAAAGGTGAGGTCTATTGCTCTTCGAACCATTTTGACTCCCGAATGGGCAACAATATAGTGCATGTACCACGATTCAATATGGCTACAAACCAGCCAAAAACAGCACCATACTCAGAGCTGAGCCCCAAGCCACTACAGCAACCACACAAGCAAAAGCAGCAGAACAACTACAACAGGAAGCAGAGCAAAGAAGTAGTAGTCAACGTACGCGCGGCTCGGACAACTACTTCTAGACCTAAACCACTTCGGTATTATTACCAACACTGCGCGGAAGTTAATTACATCTGAAACAGAAAAAGGCGCTACAATGCCTTCGTTGACGAAGCCACGGGTAAACGGCGACGAAGAAAAGGGATGCGAACAGAACCCAAAACACCATAATACCCAACTGAATAGACCCCAAAACCACAATGCTCAAACTTGATGATGTCACAGAGAACACACTGACGACGATGTCCACACAGCCTCAGCCAGACTCATAAGTGATGATGATGAAACTATAGCGCAAGTCAACTTCACCACGCACACCACGACAACATTGGTAGAAGAAGGCTAAAGGGAAACTGCGCCTTCTTCTTCTGAAATTTCTCTTCCCGCAGAGCCTCGTCATCACAGCACATGTTAGTGTTTCTAAGACAACGTCAACACTAACACGCACACAGCCACACACAACCACTCAATATACTCAAAAGCCACGCATGCCAACATTAAAAGTCACGCTTAGCAACATTGAAAGCACCATTAAAACACCAGCCAACAGCCCCACAAACACCATACAGAACCACCAGCAGCCCCCAGAACACAAACAGAAAAGCAGAACTTCAACTGCAAAAAATTTTTTCCAAACTCATACTAACCCTACCTGCAACCCATTCAACATACACGTAAGACATATATGGAACCCTTCTGCAGTGTGTTTGCACAGCTAGGAGAAAACCAGACCAAAAATGCCAGAATGGGGATACTCCATCACAGACCTCGACCCAACAAAAACCGTCAAATCCGCAGGCCGAGAACTCAGAGTATCCCATAAAGCAGCACACGAAATATGCACAGCCATAAAAGGCAAAACACTCAACCAAGCCAAAACCTACCTAAACAAAGTCATCACAAAAAAACAACCCGTCCCATACCGCCGCTATAAAAAGAAACTAGGACACAGACACGGAGAACTCCAAGGAGCCTTCGCAGCCCGATACCCCCAAAAAACAGCCCAAAAAATACTCCAAGTCCTACAAGGAGCCGAAGCCAACGCCGAATTCAAAGGACTCGACACAGAAAGACTACACATAATCCACGCATCCGCCTACCCAGGCATGAAACTCAAAAGATTCCAGCCCAGAGCCTTCGGACGCTCATCACCAAGACACCAAACCCTAACCCACATCGAACTAGTCCTAGAAGAAACCGAGGAGACAACAACATAAAATGTCCGTCGTCAAACACTTCGTCACCGAATCAGTCAAAAAAACCGAAATAAACGAATTCCTCTCAAACCAATTCGAAAGAGCAGGATACGGCGGAGTAGACATAGCCAAAACACCACTAGGCACACACATAGTCGTATACGCCATGAGACCCGGACTGATAATCGGAAGAGGCGGCGAAACCATCAAAGAACTCGCCACAACCCTCGAACAAAAATTCCAACTCCCCAACCCACAAATCAGCGTAGCCGAAATCGAAGTACCCGAACTAAACGCCCACGTCATAGCCTCACGCGTAACCTCAGCCCTACAAAGAGGCGTACACTTCAGACGAGCAGGATACTGGGCACTCCAACAAACCATGGAAGCAGGCGCCCTAGGAGCAGAAATCAGCATACGCGGAAAACTACGCACAGAACGCGCCAGATACGAAAAATTCCGAGACGGCTACCTACCCAAAAGCGGCGAACCAGCCCTCAAAAACCTCCGCGAAGCCGTCCTACACGTCCAACTCAAACCCGGCATATACGGCGTCAAAGTCCGCATCATGCCACCCGAAGCAACATTCCCAGACCAAATTAAACTACCAGAAATCCTACCAGAAGAAACAACAATCGCAGAAGAAAAACCACAAACAGCGAAAGAACCAAAGGAGACAGCCCAGCCTGAGAAACCAAGCGAAGCCGAAACTGAACCCAAAACACACACAGAACCAAAGAACACAAAGCGCAAAGCAGAGACTTCGCCTCCAAAAGAAACACAACCAGTCCAGACCATAGAGAAAACCGAGGAGGCTGAACAGTAAGTGCCCATCATAAGAGTCAAAGAAATCAGAGACATGTCCCAAGAAGACAGGCTGAAAAGACTGGGCGAACTGCAAACCGAATTGATGAGACTAAAAACCATGGTAAAAGCAGGCGGCTCAATCGACAACCCAGCACGAGTACACGAGCTACGGAAGACCATAGCACGCATCCTCACCATCGACAGCGAACCCAAACCAGTGAAGAAAGAAGAGAAGAAAGAGAAAAAAGAAGAAAAAGAAAAGAAGACAAAAAAGACCAGAAAAAAGCCTCCCAAGGAAGACAAAGAAGAATGAAAGCCGCAGCCACAATCGCCCAAGGCGAACTAATCGGACTCCACGCCAAAATTGTAAAAAGCACCAACCCAAGCAACACGGGCATATCAGGAAAAGTCATAGACGAAACACAAAACACCATAGTAATAAAACAGAATGCAAACAACAAAACAATAATCAAAGAAACGGCGGTCTTCCAGTTCACTCTGCCCAGCGGCACTGTCGTCGAAGTTGAAGGCACAACAATCTTAGGACGACCAGAGAATCGAGTGAAGAAAAAACCCAAGAGACGATGGTAAAAAATGGCGACGCTAGCTCTGAAAAAACCCAAGAAATCATGCAGTGACCAGAACTGCCCATTCCATGGCACGCTCTCTATAAGAGGACGGATTCTAAACGGCATTGTCATAAGCGCTAAGATGGACAAAACCGTTGTAATACGACGAGACTATCAGCTTTACGTGCCCAAGTTCAAACGATATGAACGACGGCACAGTCACGTCAGTGCTCACAACCCACCTTGCATCAACGTGAAGGAAGGCGAACAGGTAAGAATCGCTGAATGCCGCCCCCTCAGCAAAACCGTGTCCTTTGTAGTTGTAGAACGAACGGAGGAGAAGTAACGTGGCTGCAAGGGCAAAAGGACGAGCACTCGTCGCGAAAGGGGCAGTTGCACAACGATCAAGAATCTCCCGCGGCATCCCAGCAGGCGCGATCATAAAATGCGCAGACAACAGCGGCGCACGCGCATTACGCATAATTCAAGTTACGGGATACAAAGGACGGCTAAGACGAGTACCCGCAGCCGCCGTCGGCGACATGATGACCGTGTCTGTGAGACGCGGCACACCAGACATGAGGAGAAAGATATTTCAGGCAGTCTTGATCCGACAGAGAAAACCTTACCGCAGAAGCGACGGCGCATGGGTTCAATTCGAGGACAATGCAGCAGTGGTCATGACGCCTGAAGGCGATATGCGAGGCTCAGAGATACGGGGACCCGTATCCAAGGAGGCGGCTGAAATATGGACACGCATTGCCAGTGCTGCCAGTATAATAGTGTAGGGGCAACACCTGAGTGAAAACAATCCAGCCCCGAAAGCAGCACAAAATGCTGTTCAAGGCGCCTTCACATGTGCGTCATGAGCTTTTTTCCGCGCCTCTTTCGCCTGCCTTAAAGGCTACTCATAGGGTGAGTTCGGTTCCGGTGAGGACAGGCGACACCGTCAGGATTATGCGAGGCGATCGAAAAGGCACCGAGGGAAAAGTCACTCGGGTCGACCGAAAGAAGTATCGATTACTAGTTGAAGGCGTTACCAGAGAGAAGGTTGACGGAACAGCGATCCAGATTCCAATGCACCCATCAAAAGTAATGATTACAAACCTGAATCTCGAAGACAAGTGGCGTCAAAAATCCTTGAAAGTAGAGCCACCCAAAGAAGTTGAAAAACCTGCTGAAAAACCCAAGAAAGAACGAAAGAAGAGAAGCCCGCGCAAGGCACCACCTGAGAAAGCAGAGGCAACTCGCAAGAGGAAAGTGAAACCGTCGGAAGAGAAGAAGGAAGGAGAAGCAGAAAATGGGTAAAAAAGGTGGAAGACGACACCTGAAACGCAAGCCCGCACCTGCATTCTGGCCTATTCATCGAAAAGAAGCAGCTTGGATCGTTAAGCCTAACGCTGGTCGACACCCGCTTGAACGCTCGCTTCCACTAGCACTTGTTTTACGAGAAATGCTTGGTCTAGCTCGAACGCTCGGCGAAGTTAAGGCTGTTTTATCTCAAGGTAACGTAGTAGTAGACGGCACTGTCGAAAGGGAAGAGCTGTTTCCAGCAGGTCTGATGGATGTTATCTCCATAGCTGGAGTGGAGCGATGGTATCGCGTGTTGCCGTCAGAGAGAGGATTAACCCTGCACTCCGTGACTAAAGATGAGGCTGAATTCAAGCTTTGCAGAGTTGAAGACAAAACAGTTCTAAATGGAGGACACGTGCAACTGAACTTGCACGATGGCAGAAACATAATGATTAAGGTCAAAGATGTAAGCAAGCCTGAAGAAGATGTTTTCAATGCTTTGGACACAGTTAAGATTAGTCTTCCAGACCAGGAGATTCAGGGGCACTTCAAGCTCGTCGAGGGTGCACCCGCGTTGATCGTGGGCGGCAAGAACATCGGAAAGCACGGTAAAATCGTGACTGTTGAACGACGCGAGCTTCAAAAACGAAAGAATGCCCTTGTCACAATAGAGGATGCTAGAGGAAGTCGTTTCCAGACCACAGTTGAATACGTGTTTGTGGTCGGCGACATCAAGTCTCACATTTCGATGCCCGAGGTGACTTAAGATGGCTGTAGAGGAAACCTCTAAGAGTCGGGCGAATAACCCCGTGCTCAGACCTAGAATCGAGAAAGTAATAGTCAATATGTCTGTGGGCAAGTCTGGTGAACCCCTAGAAAAGGCAGCCACTGTTCTGCAGCAGTTGACAGGTCAGAAACCCTGTAGGCGAAAAGCCAAGAAAACGATTCGAGACTTCGGTGTGAGAAAAGGAGAACCCATCGCCTGTGTGGTAACGCTGAGAAACGCGAAAGCGAAAGAGTTCATTAAGAGAGCTCTGCAAGCCGTTGAAAACAAGGTTTCGAAGGATTCATTTGACCGATTCGGCAATTTTTCCTTTGGCATTGAAGAGCACATCGACATCCCTAGCACTAGGTATGTGCCTGAGTTGGGGATTCATGGAATGGATGTTACGGTAGCTTTGTCAAGACTTGGACAGAGAGTGAAGTATCGGCATCGGTCAAAGTCAAGAGTCGGCGTCAAGCATCGACTGACTCCTGAGGAAGCCATAGACTTTGTGCAAGGCGAATTCGGGATTCAAGTATCTTAGCGCATTCGAGGATGCGGACCATGGTTAAGCAGAAGCCAAAAAGAGAACGAAAATACGGCAAAGGCAGCAGACCCTGCAAAAGATGCGGTTCATATGGTCCAGTTATTCGCAGGTACGGTCTGAACCTGTGTCGCCACTGCTTCCGAGAAGTCGCCAAGCAGCTTGGCTTCAAGAAATATCAGTGAGGCGGAGACAGCAACTTGACTGCAATTGACACGTTATCGAATGGGTTGACAACTCTAATGAACAATGAGCTTAGGAACAAGTCGTCCTGCGTGATTAGTCCTGCTTCTCGACTTCTTGGCCGCGTGCTGCGGGTTCTGCAGCTCAGCGGTTACGTTGGCGAGTTTGAATTCATTGAGGATGGGCGAGCAGGCAAGTTCAAGGTTCAGTTGCTTGGACGAATCAACAAGTGCGGTGCCATAAAACCACGTTATTCTGTGAGGGCAGAGCGCTTTGAAAACTGGGAGAAAGAATTCCTTCCAGCTCGTGAAATGGGCATTCTTGTGGTTTCCACGCCTTTTGGAGTGATCTCACACAAGGAAGCCAAGCAGAAGAGCGCTGGAGGCAAGCTGCTCGCATTCGTGTATTAGAGGAGCGTTAGATGGTTGAGGGCTGCTGAAGCGGTTAAAACCATTGATGTCCCAGATGGAGTTGAAGTCAAAATAGAAGGTCGAACAGTGTCTGTGAAGGGAGAGAGAGGGGTCTTGACCAGGAGTTTCTCAGAAGCGCCTCTAGGCCTTCAACTTGACCAGGGGAAGGTGATTGTCCAAGCTAATTGGCCCGCGAAAAAAGAAGCTGCTCTGGTGGGCACAGTTGCCGCCATAATTCAGAACATGATTACAGGCGTCAGGAAAGGATACACGTACAAACTTAAGATCGTCTTCTCACACTTCCCAATTTCGGTTAAGGTTAAGGCAGGGGAAGTTTCGATAGAGAACTTCACAGGTGAACGTAGCCCTAGGTTGACAAAAGTAGTCGGCGACGTCAGAGTCTCGGTTAAAGAAGACGATGTTATTGTACAGGGCATCGATCTTGAGGACGTAAGCCAGACAGCAGCCAACATTGAACGAGCAACCAAAGTGAAGAACAAGGATCCGAGAGTGTTCTTAGACGGAATCTTCGTCTTTGAAAAGAAAGAAGGAA